>Ga0209013_10001975_pt1 | contig 18843 bp, 10 predicted proteins | sample Cruoilmetagenom2_FD_187291 | JGI IMG/M metagenome (GOLD analysis project Ga0209013, IMG submission 187291) | Oil polluted marine microbial communities from Coal Oil Point, Santa Barbara, California, USA - Sample 2 (SPAdes) (version 2) | ecosystem: Environmental > Aquatic > Marine > Oil seeps ...
GTATTCCTACAATCTTGACATTAATCACATTTCTATTACAGCATCAACAAGGTCAAATCTTCAGGATTAAGCAGGGCTGTGACTTTGGCTTTAAGTTGTGAATCTGTGTAATGAATTAAGTCAATTGCCTGGGCTGGGCATTCCGCCACACAGATTCCGCAACCCTGGCAAATTGCAGGTTCAATATAGGCAGCGCCTAAGGTCTCACCAACCCCGAGAGCCTCCGACTGTATGACTGGAACTTCAAAGGGGCATACACGCACACAAGTCAAACACCCAGTACATTCATGCTGAGCGACCACAGCAACACTGCCACCAGCTTTTAGTGTATCCTGACTCAGAATGATTGAAGCTCTTGAAGCAGCTGCCTGAGCTTGGATGATACTTTCTTCAATAAGTTTAGGATAATGGGCCAGGCCGGCCATATAAATACCTTCTGATGAAAAATCGACCGGGCGGAGTTTCACATGGGCTTCCAGGAAAAAACCATCCTGATCGAGCGATACTTTGAATCGGTTGGCCAGATTTTTCATATCAGGGTGGGGGATGACAGGCATGGATAATACCAACAGGTCAGGTTCGAATTCGATCTGCATCCCTAATGACAGATCCCAGGATTTAATTTGGAGGGTTTGTCCTGGTTGGTTGTCTGACTTGGTCTGGAGATTCGGTTTGTGTTCGTCGTCATAGCGGAAAAACAACACACCCAGATCCCGCACTTCTGTATAAAGCTGTTCCATTAAACCGTAAACGCGGATATCTCGATAAAGAATTTGGATCTGCAGATCGGGTCTTGAGATTTTCAGCGCCCTGGCGTTTTTAAGAGCATTTGTACAGCAAATTCTGCTGCAGTATTCTTCAGCTGGTCCTACACACTGGATCATGACAATTGATCCAGTAAGCGGGATGTCTTTCAAGCTGCTATCTTTAGATAATCGTTCTTCCAGTTCCTGCTGGGTGAGGATGCGAGGATCTGTTCCGTATCCATATTCCGGTCCACGATATTCCTCTCCACCAGTTGCCAGGATGGTGACTCCGTGCTGGATGCTGATTATTCCGCCATCTCTGGATTCAATTTGGCTGGTGAAATTGCCTTTAAATCCACTCGTGCTAATAACCGTGGAATTCAAATGTGTGGTCAGTCCTTTTTGGTCTTGGACCTTTTTACGAAGATCTTTCAAAAGTAGCTGAGGATCATATTCGTTCAGAGGTATATGAAGGTTGCGGAGTTGTCCCCCCAGGTGGCCATCTTTTTCCACCAGGTGAACCGGAAAACCCTGTTCAGCCAATGTTAGAGCAGCGGATATGCCGGCCGCTCCTCCGCCAACCACTAGGGCGTTCTTCTGGACCGGCACATCAATGGTTTCCTGGGCGCTATGTTTATTTACTTTGGCTACGGCCATTCGAATTAACTCTTCCGCTTTTATAGTTGCAGCCGGCTCATCGGTCGAATGGACCCAGGAACATTGATTCCTGATATTTGCCATTTCAAATAGGTAAGGATTCAACCCAGCATCCCGAATGCTATCCTGGAAAAGAGGTTGGTGAGTCAAGGGAGTACAGCTTGCAACAACTACCCGATTCAGATTTTGCTCAGTGATGGTTTCAGTAATGTGTTTGATACTGTCCTGGGAACAGGAATAAAGGTTCGATTCTGTATGAACAACAAAGGGTAATGTGGCGGCATATTCTGTAACCTGGGGCACATCTATGTACCCGGCTATATTGGAGCCGCAATGGCACACAAAGACCCCGATCCGGGGAGGTTCGCAGCTTGTATCTTGCTCAATTGGGTATTCCCTGGTCGTGGTCTCTGTAAATCTAGCATCACTGAGGTACGAGGCAATAACGCCGGCGGCTCCGCTGGCTTCGATAACAGATTCGGGGATGTCTTTTGGAGATCGGAATGGGCCAACCGCGTAAACTCCCGGAAGGTTTGTCTCCAGGGGAGATTCTTTTTGGCAGTTGCTAAACCCTTCGGGTAATAGTGATATTCCCAGTTGTTGACTGAGGATTCTGACATCATCCGAGATCTCCATGCCCACAGAGAGCACAACCATATCAAAGTTTTCATGAATTATGCTATTGTTAGGTTCAGAATCAGCAGGATGCCGCAAGACCAGATTGTGCGTGTCTGGTTCTTCAGAAATGCCAGAGATCCGGCAGTGGTGATATTGAACCCCGTATTGGTCCCTGGCCCGTTTGAAATAACCCCAATATCCCTTTGAAAATGCGCGCATGTCCATCTGAAAGATATGGATGTCCAATTCGGGATGATGTTCTTTGGCGATGACAGCTTCTTTGGTTGCTGCCATACAGCAGATGGATGAACAATAGGAGTGATTTTGATCTCGGGAGCCCACACACTGCAGGAAAGCGATTTTCTTGGGAAGGATGCCATCTGAGGGCCTTTTGATATGCCCCATGGTTGGCCCTGATGCTGATAATAAACGCTCAAATTGGATTGATGTCAGCACATTAGGGAAACGACCAAAACCAAATTCTTCTGATTTTTCTGCAGGATAGGTTTTGTATCCCGGAGCAAGGATAATTCCACCTACCTGAATGGTTTTTTCAGTGGAAACCATATCATGATCGATTGCATCCGTTCCGCAGGCGAAGACACAGGACATGCATTCCGAGCAGATCCCGCAAGCCAAACAGCGCCCCGCTTCTTCCATGGCGCTTGCTTCGTCATATCCTTTCACCACCTCATCGAAGTTGTCCTTGCGCTCTGCGGCAGTAATTTCCGGCAAGGGGACTCGGGGTTTGCGCTCTACCTCACCCCGGGCAATTCGTTCTTGAAGATCCTGGTGGGACAATTCAACAACAGGCAAGGGAGGTTTTCTTTCAGGTTCGAGGTGTTTCCCCTGCAGGTAGCGAACGATGGATCTGGCGACCGTATGGCCGCTAGAAATGGCTTCGATAACATATGCTGTTCCGAAGATGCTATCTCCAGCCGCAAATACGCCTTCCCTGGTAGCTGCAAAAGTATTTGGATTAATGGCGATAGTATTATTATCCGTGATACCCACTCCTGCATCATCTGGGATGAACGCCAGTCCAGCCCGCTGGCCGACAGCGAAAATCACAGTATCACATTCCAGGAAGTGTTTTGATTCCGGGATCGGGACTGGTTTTGGCCGGCCGGATTTGTCAACCGTACCAGGTTCTGTATCAACGCACCACATTCCTGACAATTTATCACTTTTGCCGCTTATTATTTCTGTGGGGCTAGTCTGAAAATGGAATTCAATGCCTTCTTCTTTTGCGTGCCGGATCTCTTCTTCTCCGGCTGACGAGTCTTCTGCACGTCGGCGATAGACCACATGGACTTCAGAGTTCAGTCGCAAGGCAGTCCGGGCTACATCCATAGCTACATCACCAGCCCCAACCACAACGACCTTTTCTCCGAGATCCGGGAATATATTAAGACTGACATCCCGTAAGAAATTTGTGCTGACTAGTACTCCGGGTAGATTTGCGCCAGGTATTGGGGGGCGTACACCTTCATGAGCGCCGACTGCAATGAGAATGGCCTGGAAACCACTTTTGAAGATCTGATCCAGGTCATCAACCCTGTGGTTTAATTGCAGGTCCACCCCAAGATCTACGATATCCTGGACTTCACGATCGACAATTTCTGCAGGGAGTCTGTATTCTGGCACACCAACCCTGAGCATACCGCCAGCAACAGGCAAAGATTCAAATATTGTGACAGGGAAACCGTCGTGGATTATGTCCTGGGCCGCGGTCAATCCGCAGGGGCCGGCACCGATGATGGCTACTTTTTTATCAGGATAGAGGATCTCAACTGGCTCGATTTTTTCACGAGGGTTCTCATACACTTTATCCGTAACAAATCGTTTTAATGCCCTAATATCAATAGGTTCATCGACTTTGGATCGATTACAGGCATCTTCACAACGGTGGTTGCAGATCCTTCCGCAGATTCCCGGGAATGGGTTATCCATTTTGATGACACGGAGAGCGTCATCCCAACGGCCTTCCCGGATCAGGGCAATATAACCCTGGGCTCGCTGGCCTGTAGGGCAAGCATCCCGGCAGGGAGCGACTCCTGCTTTTTGTATTGCCAGGGCACTCGGTATGGCTTGGGGATATTCTTTATAAACTGCAGTTCGTTTTATCAGATCTTCGTTGAAGATGTCGGGAACGATTACTGGGCAGACTTCAACACAGTCGTTGCACGCTACGCATTTCTCTATATCGATATAGCGAGGTTCCTGCCAGATTTGGACTGAAAAATTTCCTTTCTGTCCGGAAATATGATGAATAATCCCATTGGTGATGATCTCGATATTTGGATGACGGCCGGTCTCAACCAATTTAGGGCTGATATTGCACATGGCGCAGTCGTTTGTTGGAAAGGTTTTATCAAGTTGAGCCATTTTCCCGCCGATAGCGGTTTCTTTTTCAACCAGGAATACCTTAAAACCCTGATCTGCCAGGTCAAGAGCGGATTGCATGCCGGAAATGCCACCGCCCACAACCAGGACAGAACCAATTTTTCCATTAGTGTTTATTTTTATAGGGGCGGCAGTGTTAGGATCTATGGATGAGGAAGGAATGGAATTTTGTCCCATTAATTATTTTACTCAATTTATCAGAGGCTGAATTTAATCTTTGTTACTCTCGATTGACGTCCATTCATTTCTACGCATTTCAGGTGTGTTCAGGTTTCGGGGAATATGAACGGAAAATAAACTGCCATTGATATTGCCATCATCATCAGTCAGGTTTTTGACGATGATGTTCCCATTATGGGCGTCCATGATCTTTTTAGCAATTGATAATCCTAATCCAGCTCCTGGAGTATCTCCCACATTACTGGCCCTGAAAAAATCTGTAAAGATGTATTTCAGATCCTCTGGAGGAATGCCTGGTCCGCTATCTTCAATTTCAAAGATAAGCTGGTCTTCTTCATACAAGGCTCTGAAGTATACAGTGGCATCCGGGGGTGAAAATTTGATCGCATTGTTTAATAGATTGGTCAAAACCTGCCGCATCCTTCTCCGGCCACCCACTATAGGTTCGAACTTTTTAGGAGGTTGAATGCGGATCTCGATATTTTTTTGAGCTGCTGCCAATCGGCTATCCTCGATCGATTCCCTTCCAACCTCGCCTGGGTCGAACCACTCAAAATCAGCCTGGATCTGTTCTGGACGCATGCGGGCCAGATCTACAACATCGCTGATCAGTGCTGATAAATCCGTCACCCGGATCACACAGCGATTTAACATTCTTTCTTGCTTTTGATTGATGTCCCCCGCGAATCCTCCCAGCATGGTTCTCAGGTAATTCTCAACAGCAGCCAGTGGTGTGCGGAGTTCATGGGAAACGATGGATAGAAAATAGGTGAGAGTATTCGTAGCGGCTTGATATCTACCCCTTACCAGACTGGTAATTGCGCTGATAACCTTGTAACCAACATCTGGATGGCTGTCCAGGTAATCTCTCAGTTTTACGCCATCAACTGCGCAGACTCGAGTGGGCTCAAGAGCTGTTATTGTTCCCGAATGCTTGTGTGGCAAAGCAATGGCGGAAAAACCAGCCACCTGGTTGGGATTGACATAAGCGATCGTAGCATTTCTGGGTGTTGAATGTCGACCGAGTTGGATCTTTTTTTCGATAGCCAATTTGCCCCGTTCAACGACAAGCAATTTAAAGGCAGATTCGCCTTCAACAAAGATGACCTGTCCGTCTTGATAGACCTCTTCCTGGCAGAATTTAGCGATTGCCAGCAGATCTTCATCTGCCAAATTAAAAAATACCTCTGAGTTTCTCAGACGGTCGGCAACAACAGAAAGAGAGTTGTTTACTTCTTCCATTGCAACAGTTTTTCCACCTGTCCTAGTAATTCCATGGGTTTAGCGGGTTTCTCAGTATATGCCTGGATATCCATGGAATGCCCGGTTTCCAATTCATATCGACGCCGGCTGGCATCCTCAATTACAGTAGTGAGGATCATGATGGGCATTTTGGCATAACGTGAGTCACTTCGGACTTTTCTGATCACTCCCCATCCGTCCATCCGGGGCATCAGCAGGTCAAGGATCAGCAATTCAGGTACCTCTTCTGAGAGTTGTTCCAGGCACTGTACGCCATCCCGGGCTGTCCTGAGTATATAATCCTTGGATTCAAGGATCATCAGGATGCCATCAAGAATATCGGGATCGTCATCCACGATCAGGATACTTGGTCGTTCTTGCATACTGTCCTCCAGTGAGACTATCCAATGTGTTCAGTGTAGAGGAATTAGTGACGGCGCGGTGTCAGGAGTCTTTGATAGGATTAGGTCCCAGTCGCCTAATTTCTTCAGTGAATTCTGCAGCGGACCAGGCAAATTGCCCCCCCATTGCAGCTGAAACGTTGATCATCTGGATCCGCTGACCTTCTAATCCAATTTTACCCAATAAATCACGAACATGCTCAATTCTTCTTCTGGCTTGGAGATTACCTTCCAGGTAATGGCAGTCGCCAGGCAGTCAGCCCGCCACCAGGACCCCGTCAGCTCCATCCTCCAGGGCTTGCAGGATGTAAATGGGGTCAACCTTACCCGTACAAGGCATCTCTACAACTTTTATTGATGCTGGATAATCGAGACGCATAGAGCCAGCAAGATCTGCGGCTGCATAAGCGCAGTAGTGACAACAAAATGCGATGATCTCGGGATCAAATTTATCTTCCATCATATCCGCTTTATCCTTGTTCGACCTGTATGAGCAGGGCGTTTATCTTCTCTAATGTTTGGATATCAGTACTGTGTCGGATCTGGATCGCCTGGGCCGGGCATTCTGAGGCGCAAGATCCACAGCCGTGGCATACTGCGGCCTCAATGAAAGCGGCACCCAAAATACCACCGACACCATCCACTTCGTTCGTGATCCTTGGAACGTTGTAAGGGCAGATCCGAACGCAGGTCAGGCATCCGACACATTTGGCAGGATCTACCTGGGCGACTCGGGAGTTGGTAAGGATCTTCTCTTGAGACAGAACCCGGGCTGCCCTGGATGATGCAGCAAGAGATTGGGCAATAGTCTCATTGAGGAATTTTGGATAGTGAGCAAGCCCTGCCATGAATATTCCGTCTGCAGCAAAATCAACCGGTCGTAATTTTACATGGGCCTCCATGAAGAATCCATCCATATCTGTGGAACATTTCAGAAGGTTGGCTAAATTCTTGGTCCCAGGGTCAGGAATAATAGGGTTGGACAGGATCAACATATCCGTTGGGAGATCGACCGCTCTTTGCAGGATTGGTTCTAGTATTCTAACTGAAACTGATTGATCCACATTCAGGAATACTTCTGGCTTTTGGTTAAACTCAAAATGGATGAAACGTATACCCAGTTCCCTGGCTTCAGTATAGATACGTTCCTTGAAGCCATAGGTGCGGATATCCCGGTTCAGAATAGTGATGTCTGCATCAGGTTTTAATTCTTTGAGTTTCAGGGCATTCTTGAGGGCAGTTGTGCAGCAAATCCGGCTGCAGTATTTTTCAGATGGACCCACGCATTGGATCATAGTCACTCGGTCAGGCAGCGGTTGGGATGGTTCTTTACCGTTTCCCCCCGGGATGTATTTTGCGAGAAAGGATTCAAACTCCTGCTGGGTTTTTATCTGATCAGATTTTCCGTATTCATATTCTTCTCCCTTGTACTCCACGCCGCCAGTAGCAATGATGATCACACCGTGTTTGATTGTGATCACTTCGTCGTCTTTTTGGACAGTTGAGGAGAAATTGCCTTTAAAACCATCTGTTTCTAGTAATTCGGCATTCAAGTGGGGAGTGATCAGGGGATGTTCGTCGATCTGGCGGATTAGGTCATGAAGGTATTCCTTGGGGCTGGTCAGGATGGGAGCATCCTTTGTGGAAGAGAAATAATGGAGTTGGTTAAGATTGCCGCCTAACTCGGATTTTCTTTCGATAATATGAACTGGAAAACCTTGTCCAGCCAGGTTAAGGGCAGCGTTCATTCCTGCTGCGCCACCGCCTATGACTAATGCCTCATGGATGACAGGAACCTCATATATTTCAAGTGGATCAAGCTTGTCTGCTTTTGCGATTGCCATCCGGGTCAGGGTTTTGGCTTTTGTGGTGGCAGTATCCCAATCATTGGAGTGGACCCAGGAACATTGGTTGCGGATGTTTGCCATCTCAAAGAGGTGAGGGTTTAAACCTGCTTGTCGGATGGCATCCTGGAATAAGGGTTCATGGGTGATTGGTGTACAGGAAGAAACTACAACCCTGTTTAGACCAAGTTCCTTGGTCTTTTCGATGATGTGGGCTACGGTATCCTGGGAACAGGTATACAGGTTATCTTCTGCATAAACGACATTGGGCAGCGATTTGGCATACTCCGCCACCTGGGGAACATCAAGATAACCGCCGATATTGCTTCCGCAGTGGCATACAAATACACCAATCCGTGTCTTTTCTTCAGCAATAGAACGTTCCGCAGGATATTCCCGCACAGTGGCCAGAGAGTGCCTGGCGGGGGAGAGCAGTTGGGCGGCTTTGGCAGCAGCGCCGCTGCCTTCCATCACCGACTCCGGAATATCCTTGGGTTCCCGGAATGGGCCTGCAACGTACAATCCATCCCGCGAGGTTTGCAGAGGATCGAAGAGAGTGGTATGGCAGAAACCATACTCATCCAGCTCAATTCCCAGCTGGCGGCCAAGATCCTGGACGGATTCTGAGATTTCCATGCCCACTGAGAGTACGACCATGTCGAACTCATCTTCCTGGGGGACTGCCTGATTCTCGTAAGGGGAACTGTAGCGCAGGATCAGGTTTTTGTTCTCTGGATTTTGTTTGACTTCACTGATTCGGCAGCGAGTATAAACAACGCCATATTTTTTCTCCGCTCGCCGGTAATATTCTTCATATCCTTTGCTGTATGCCCGGGAATCTATAAAGAATACCTGGCAGAATACATCACCACTGCCGGGATGGGTTCGTTCTTCTGCCCGTGCATGTTCTATGGTCATGATAGCTTCTTTGGCGGCATACATACAGCAGACCGCAGAACAATAATCATGGTTCTGATCTCGGCTGCCAACACATTGCAGGAATGCGACACGCTTGGGGCTGGTTTCATCCGACGGGCGCCGGACATGTCCATCTGTTGGCCCACTGGCGGATAGCATGCGTTCATACTGCATTGATGTCACAACGTTGGGGAATCTGCCAAAGCCATATTCCTGTGATAATTCCGCTTGATAGGTTTGGTATCCGGGAGCTAAAATGATTGCGCCAACATTCAGATTTCTTTCTGAACCGACCATATCATGGTGAATGGCATCTTTGCCACAAGCAAACACGCAGGACATACACTCGGAACAAATCCCGCAGGCCAAGCAGCGGGCTGCTTCTGCTCGGGCGGATTCTTCATCATAACCAACTTCAACTTCCGCAAAACAAGAGATACGATCTTCAAGAGTCAGTTCCGGAAGGGGGACTCGCGCTTGATAGGAAATTTCTCCTCGTGCAACCCGTTCCTGAAGTTCCTGTTCAGTTAGTTCGACGACCGGGAGTTCAGGGGTTGGAGCTGGCTCCAGGTCTTCACCCATCAGATAACGCATTATTGAACTAGCGACCTTGTGTCCGCTTTCAACGGACTCAATCACAAACGCAGTTCCGGATACGCTATCGCCAGCAGCAAAGACGCCTTCTTTTGTGGCTGCCAGAGTGTTGGGATTGATGGCAATAGTTTGTTTATTGGTTATACCAATGCCAGCGTCATCAGGAATGAATGCCAGTCCTGCCCGTTGGCCAACAGAGAAGATTATGGTATCGCACACGATCTCGTGATTGGATCCGGGAACTTTTTCGACATGCAGTCCGCCGCTGTCATCAAAGCTGAAACTGGACACTTCCATTAATTCCATGCCGCGGACCCGATCGTTGTCTGTTCCAAGTATGCGTTCAAATGATTGGGATGGATATACATTGACACCCTCGTCCTGGGCGGCTTGAATCTCCCAATCATGGGCAGGCATATCAGGTCGGCTTTCCAGGCATGCCAGGTGGACTTCTTTTCCCAACCGAACCGCAGTCCGGGCACAATCGATGGCGACGTTCCCGCCACCAAGAATAAGTATCCGATCACCTAGTGGGGGAGCATCAGAAGCTTCATCCTCGTATTTTCCCAAGCGAACATCTCGCAGGAAACGTGTATTAATAATCACACCATTAAGGTTTGCACCGGGGATCGGGAGCCGGATTCCCTCGTGGGCACCGACCGCGATCAAAACAGATTTAAACCCTTGAGTGAACAGCTCGTCCAGATCGTCGATCCTGTGGCTGAGTTTCAGATCAACACCCAAATCAACAATATCTTGAACTTCTCTTTCTATGATCTCTGTTGGTAAACGGAATTCTGGCACACCCAGGCGGAGCATACCACCAGCGACTGGCATAGCTTCAAATACGGTTACAGGAAAGCCGCTTTGTATCAGGTCCTGGGCGGCAGTTAATCCACAGGGTCCGGCACCGATGATAGCAATCCGATCATCTGGATAGAGAATCTCGGCGGGTGTGATCTCCTCCCGGGGACCCTCATAGATTTTGTCAGTTATGAATCTTTTGAGAGCCCGGATATTGATGGGTTCATCCAATTTTCCGCGATTGCAAACAGTCTCGCATCGGTGGTTACAGATCCGACCACAAATCCCAGGGAAGGGGTTATCCATCTTGATAACACGGTGAGCATCCTCCCAACGCCCTTCATGGATCAGTGCAATATAGCCCTGGGCGCGTTGGCTGGCAGGACAGGCGTCCCGGCAGGGGGCGATCCCGGCTTTGGTGATGGCATACGCATTAGGTACGGCCTGGGGATATTGTTTATAGACTGCGTGGCGCTGGACAAGGTTTTCATTAAAGATATCAATCACTTCAACCGGGCAGACATCAACACAATCGTTGCAGGCCACACAGTCATCAAGATCAATATACCGTGGAGCTATTTGGATCCGGGCAGTAAAATCACCTGCTTTTCCGGCGACATCAACAACCTCAGAACCAGTGATTATTTCGATATTTGGGTGGCGTCCGGTTTCTACAAGTTTGGGAGAGATGGTGCACATGGCACAGTCATTAGTTGGGAAGGTCTTATCAAGCTTTGCCATTTTCCCGCCAATGGCAGTTTCTTTTTCAACAAGATAGACTTTGTAGCCCTGATCAGCCAGGTCCAGGGAAGCCTGCATCCCAGCAATTCCCCCTCCGACAACCATCACGGCTCCAACTGGCTTTCCATTTGAGTTCTTCTGAAGTGTTGAAGACGACATTGAGTGTTCTCCCTGATATTCCACTGTTAAGGACGTGCTTGACCGGAAGTGAAGGCTACAATGATAAATTACAACTGATAAAAGACTGACATTACATGCAATCTGGCTCCTGTTGGAGCGATGTAGGAATGACGCAAGAGCCAGGTGAATTGATGTGTAATAATCTGCTATCTAAGAGACAACCGCCAAGGCTCAGGATCTGAGGGGCGGCTGTAGTGATGGTATTGGGGCCCTCTGAACCTTACGAATAAGGTTTGGTTCAGTTATTAAAGAGCTCAATTATGTGCATTAGATAATGCTTTTCTACCCTCTGATTTTAACGTGGTGTGATTCTGTTGTCAATCAACCAGATAGACAACTTCTGGGGGAATAAGGCACAGAAGGATATTCATCACTATTATCTGGAATTTACATCAGACATATCAACTAAAAAGAGAGGAAAAATAGAAGATTTAGAGCCAATGGAAATCTGCGATCTAATAACAAGGGGAAATTATCAAGCCTGAACCTTGGTCATTTTTATGTATTCTGTGATACTCTCGTAGTCTTCGGGGAGATCAAGATCCATCCCAAATCCAGGGTCCGGGATTATTATCGATTTCATTTTGAGGTTATAAACTCTTGATAGAATGGATTCGAGTTCAGATATAGACAACAATCCTAAGCCGTATTTGATGATCAATAACCATAATCTTGGTTTTCTCCCCAGATACTTTAAGACAGGAACCAGTTTCGAAGTATCTTTCTGGCGGTCGAACTGCCTTCTTTTTAGTGTCATCTGGAGGATCTCATCTTCTATTATGGGAATGATCTTATGTCGAAATATATACATCTCGCCGGGATAGACGCTCAGGTCCTTGAATTTTCCGATCACGCGACGATGATTGGGAAAGAATTTCAACGTAATATCTTCGGGAACTACTCCAATCAGAAAGTCGCCATCCAAATTCTGGCGGAATATATCGAAAAATTGATTTATTGATGAAGTTGTCACCCCGGGTGCATCACCTGAACAGACGATGATATGGTCTAGATCAGGGTACGCCTTTTGTAAGATTAGACTGCCGTATTTGATCTTTTCCAGAATTGAAGAATTTCGCTCATATTGGATATATTTGAGATCTAGATCTGAAGGAAATTCATCAGGGCTGAGTCCAATTAAATAGATATCACTAATATCTGGGGATTCGATCATAGCGTCAAGCTGCCAATCCAGAACGCGTTTCCCTGCCATTGGTAAAAGGGCCTTGGAAGGGAGCAATCCCTCCGGATCAAGAACTTTCATCAAATTTCTGCGATTCGGATCGCTGCCACACAACAGCAATACTGGATAAGCCGTATTAGAGATCATAATCGGTCTCCTATTGATAATAAAAAACTCCTTTCCCAGTTTTGCAGTGAAAGGAGTTTGATGTGAGCCTTATTGACATTGTAAGGGACATATCAGGTAGATGTCAACAGATCCTGGGTAAATTTTTGCAATCCAGATCTCAGAGATAGTTCTTCTTTACTTCAATCGAAAATTACGGCTTCTAATTACAAGCCGCAATATCAGCGGATGGACCAATACTCCATGGTGTAGGATTCGATGGCATTCATTTGATTGCCATTTAGCGAGTGTGGGCGTATGTGTACCTCTCCATTTTCAGTGGCTTCCACAATCAAAATAGAATCGTTTGGATTGTTGCCTAACCCTGTGGCCAGAAGATATATATTCTGGCCGGGGATTCTTTTGTAAAAAGGAGAAAGATTCCCGCCCTGATAGGCGCCAACGTCACCAGCATAAATGTAAATGGGGGTATTTTTGCTTATTGAAGTTAGGTCGGTATCTAGAAAGGTCAAAAAATCGAGAGATAAACCATCACCTTCGTTAGGTTTATTTATTTGTTTACCATATATCTCATCTTCATTGAGGAAAAGAACATGGTGCATAAATAGGTGGACAGTTTTTAAATTTGGGGATTGTTCATTGATCGTATCTATAATAAATGAATACTGGTCCGGGGTTAAACCATAGTAGTTCAAGGTAGTGTCAAGAATAAAAAAAAGATGGTTCTTTAATTTATAAGCGTATATAGTGCTTCCATACCGGCTCTGGTATAAATCCCTATTGGTAACGTCGTGATTACCGACAGCATTAAATACAGGAATATTCATTTGATCAATTATTAACATCTCAAGATCATTAAAGTTTTCCTCTGACGGACGCCAGACGGTATCTCCCAGGAAAGCCACAAAATCAGGATCTATTTCTTTTAACAAAGCAATATTGCTGAGCAACGTGAGAGCTGGGTGGAACTCTTCATCTCCTGGTTTTCCGTATATATGGCCGGCAACTAGAAATGTTAGCGGGAGATCATTGTCTTCGAGAGATATTGAATTCATGGAAGCTGGGAGGGGATCATCCAAGAACTTAAATTCAAAATTCGGTTGAATTTCGGCTGCAGGTAATGTTGGTTGGGGAGTAGGAATGAAGAGTTTTTTGATAGATGTAAATAAACCTGCTCGGTATGAGAAACCTCCAGCCAAGAATGCTAGCAGAAGTGCTGCAATGATACCAGTTACTAAGAATAATAATTTAGTGGACTTTTTTTTCATAGTGTGTTGTGGTTAAGTTGGGAGAGTTTCAGTCCCGTGAATATATTTGGAATAGGCCGTGCAGTACTGAGGGAATTCTGCCAGCACAGATGCAATTTCTTGATGGTAGGCAGAATCGGCTTTGATTTCCATTATACAAGTATTACGGTAAGGCTTCTTTCGTAGAAGGTCAGGACGACCATTGAATACCTGGGATATGGAATTGATGCGAGAATCCAGAGTAATTCTGATGAGTTGATCTGCACTTTCAAAATACTCTCTCTGATAATAATTTATCAGAACTGGACGAGTATTCAAAAAAATGTGCTGATATTCTTGATTGATAAACGGCCTAATTTTGGTTAGGAGACCATTCCAACTTGTAGAAGTTAAATCAATTTTTAATGGGATAGGAAACACTACCTTGGTCCCTAAATTTCCAGATTTGGATTTGATCTCAAGTTGACTATCGAAAAACTTCCAGGTGTCATGATACCAACGGTGGCGGATTTTAAACCGACTGTTATTTCCTTGTATATGGGCATCTCTTAATTGAAAATCCTCAGTATCGAAATAAATATTGTTCACTTGCCTGGAAGGGAAAGCTTTCTTAAATAGTTGGGAATGGCCAATAACCAGACTGCGCACTAGGTCAGTTTGTAGTCCATTGAAAACCATCTTAATTTCGTACCGGGAAAAAGAAGTTTGAAGATCAATTCCCGAGGACACCCTGGTCATATAAGGACTCCACGTCAATATCAATACAATCGATAGCGTTTCCAGAAAGGATGAGGACGCTGTCAGTTTGGCACATAGCTGGTTCTAGTGTGTTGTTAAATTGGATGTTGGAAGCATTGAGATAAGCCGATCCATACTGGGGTTTTTTTATATATGCAGCAAGACCAGTTATTCTGGCATTTGTGATAGTCAGATTATCAGCAGTCACCTCTGATAAGTCTTTACTTGCGATACCGATACTGGTGTTTTCTATTATGCTATCACTGATATAAACGATGCTCTTTTCTCCAGCAGAGATTGCTTTGTCTCCAATGTTCAGGAATGTTGAATTTGTAATGGTTACAATTGAACCGCTGAAATCAAACCCATCTCCAGTTATATTTTCTAAGATACATCCATTAATTGTGCCTTTCGTAAAATCCCCATCAAAAGCATCTGAAGATGATCGATTAAAAACAACATCCCGGAAAGAAAATTCTGATCTGATAATATTCAATGCATCTTCTGCTGAATTTTCACTAATTCTAACATTTTGAAGGTGAAGATCATTTTCATAAAAAGTGATCCCTCCAGTTAAAACCCATCCATCTCTGATGATACCTGCGGTGTCTTTTATCTCGACATGGTTCCAATTTGACTCGGTTCTCCCATTGCCAAGAGCAAAGATCCCTCCCCAGCTGGTTTCTTTGGCAGCTAGTAGGATGGGATTTTCTTGTAGTCCTTCTATATGTAGTGAACCGTTGACAACCAAGACAGCACCACTTTCGAATAAAAGAGTTGTTCCTGCCGGGATAAATAAATCGAAACCATCAGGCAAGATAAGATCACCTTTGACTTCCCAGGACCCAGATAATATATCCAATTTACCTGGTGCAGTCTGAATTAGAAATTTGTGGTTATTCAAAGCAAATTCAAGCTCAGTTCTAGGACGTGTTCCGCTACTTCGATCTTCAGGTGAATAGTTATCCAAAATGGGGTTTTCAGTGACTGTGCTACCGCCCCATAGGTTTGCAATCAAAATAATTTCAGGATCTGTCCCAATATCTATACTGAGTATCGACATCGGTATTTGTAAAGTAAGTTTTGCTTGATCTTTTATTATAAATGATGGTATATCCCCGATTATTTTTTGCTGGCAGTTTTGTGGACCACACCAGTCTAGATCTAATGGATAGCTGACCCCGTTAAAATTCAACTCTTTCATTTCAACAGGAAGCACCATTAAATTTGTGAGATCCAATTGGAGATAATCCAAACCGTTAACCTGGATGATTTTATAATTCCCCATAATTGGTTGGGGAGATCTTAGATTTTTCTTCAAGATTGATGCTCTTTGTCGGAGGTTTGACCAGGGGAGAGGTGGTATATCGCCAAATATTCCTTGTTCAAGGTAGCCTGTCATAATCTCATGAAAATGGTTCATGTCTTGTCCAAAACTCGTTTCAAGACCATTAATGTATGAGCTGTTAGTCAGACGTTCAAGGTTGGATACGTAACTCTTTTGTATACCTGGCAACCTGAATATATTTTGGATATATCCCTGCTCGCCAAACGGGAATGCCAGGTGATCTCTCATTGCGCTGGATTCAAATGGAAGAGCATCAAATACAACTGGTTCCAGGAGTCCGGTGATAGGGTTGTAATAAAAACGTAGATTAATCCAGGATGTAGAATGTCCAGCACCCCATACATCAGTCAGGGCAAAGTATTTTCCCCATAAATCCTGGTCAAAAACTTCCTCTCCTGGTACGAGATCCTGATTAAAAGACGACAGAAGATCAATGGCAGCAAATAATTCTCCGGCTAACAACTCATCCTGAGTGATGTGGTTTTGTCGAAAAGCGGTGATCTCACTATTGCCGGCATTAGTTAACCAGAATCTGCCAATTTCTTGAATGGCATTTTCTATTTCGGAAACTCCTTTGCCCAAGTTTTCCCAGTTTTTCCAGAGCAGATCTTCACTATACCTTATGATGGGGCCTTCTCGCTTACCTTGAGATTCCAAAAGATCCTCAGTAAAACTTTCCTCCAAGGCATAGATTCCGTTGAATTTTCCATTTTGAACAACATTCACAAAATAATATCTGGGGGCTAAGATTCCCTCCTGGTGAAGGTTCTGATGATAAGCCCATTCACTTTCGTAATTTCTGGTTTCAGGGGCTTGAATAGAAAAACGCCTCATACCAAGGATGGCATGTTGAGAGTCCTCGACATGAATGCGGAAGGACCATTTAGCTCCTTCCAGGTGATCAGTCCAATCACCTTTGAGCCGGATCTTTACAGGAAAAGATTCTCCATCATTGAGATGCATGCTAGCAGGAACAAAATCCTCGTCGGAAGATAGTAAGATTCCGCTTATTAATGCTTCTGTGCGTTTTGCCTCGATGGTTAAAAGGGAATCAAAAGGTATATCGAGAAAGATAGTTGCCAGCCCATTTGATGTGTACAATCCCATTTCCTGGCGAATATCTTCCAAAATTGCCTGGTCGGTTTTGATGAGCGCTTTCTTGATAGACTGCAAAGTTGTAGTGAAATTCCAAGCGGGATTACTGGTATACCCGATTACATACACGATTGACAGTACCAGGACACCTAATATGGTTTGCCAGTAAACACTTTTAATCTTGGGGGGGGGAGATTTAGGGTTCTTATTTGGAATTCGCATAGATCGATTTCTCTATTATATTATCCGCCCAGAAGATTATTTTGCTCGACTATACTAATTGTGGTACCCGGATACAAAAGTCTAATTTCTTTTACAAAAGACCCTACTTTGTTCGGATCATCTGAACTAACGTAATAGACAAGATTTATATCCTGGTCAGATATATCGAAGCGCCGAAGATCGATCTCTTTGATATCTACTTTTAGAATTTCATTAATCGCCTTTAGATAAACATCTGGAGAATCTTGTGCAGGTGAGGTTATGTTCAAAAAGAGGTTCTTTTGCTGGTTTTTAAAAAACCTTCCTTGAAAATATTTTCTGATTAATAGAAAACCCATGATAATAACAAATGCGACCGTGGTGGGAATTCTCTGGTCTGCACCCATACCAAGTCCAATGGCAATCGCAAAAAATAGGAATATCAATTCTTCGGGATCTTTGATTGCAGTTCTGAACCGAACAATCGACAATGCACCGACAAGGCCCAGTGATAGTGCCAGAGAGGATTTGACGATTGATATTACCACCAGGGTAATTAGTGATAGAACTGGCAGAATCGGAGCGAATTTTGAGCGATTTGAAAGAGAATCTCCCAGGTGTCTATAGTACAACGCCAAAAGGCCAGAAAGGAGCAATCCTAAGAGTATGTTTATTGTATATGACAAAAGTGAGAGAGGTGCAGGATTAGTGAGGTCCATGGAAAGTATCTCCTATTGAATGAAGAATTATATTTTACCATTTTCAGGATCCAGGTATCTTCGGAGAAAACTTGATACCTGGATTAACAGATTCTGGGCAACATTTCACCAGCCAGTAGATCAACAATTCTGGTTGAACCCAGCCCTGTCTTCAGAAGAAGCCGGCCTGGCGGGCTTTCTTCAACCTGCCCGATTACTACCGCTTCTTTACCATACTTCGTTTTATGCATTACATCGAGTATTTGGGGTGTATCTTCTGGACCAACAACAGCAATTAATTTACCTTCATTGGCGATATAAAGCGGGTCAAATCCCAGCATCTCACATGCTGCTGCAACAGCTGGTTTCACCGGAATAGAATCCTCGTTAAGGAGGATGCCAACCTGGGATTGCTTAGCAATTTCGTTTAACGCAGAAGCTGCTCCACCACGTGTAGGATCCCTCAGGACATGAATGTTATCGCTTACGGATAACATTGCTCTGATCAGATGGTTTAAGGGAGCAATATCGCTTTCCAATTTGGTCTCAAAACCCAAATCCCCTCGGGCTTCCAGGACTGCGATGCCGTGATCACCCAGGCTGCCCGATACAATTACCTGGTCTCCGGGTCTGGCCTGGCTTCCACCAATGGTGAGTCCTGGCTCCAATAAACCTACACCAGTTGTGGAAATATACAGACCATCCGCTTCTCCATGGGCAACAACCTTGGTGTCTCCACAGATGATCTGAACGTCCGCCTCATCAGCGGCTTCTTTCATGGAGTTGACAACCTTTTCAAGGATGCTGATGTCCAGCCCTTCTTCTAGGATAAAGCTGGCCGATAGATAAAGTGGTTTTGCACCAACCATAGCAACG
>Ga0209013_10001976_pt1 | contig 18840 bp, 18 predicted proteins | sample Cruoilmetagenom2_FD_187291 | JGI IMG/M metagenome (GOLD analysis project Ga0209013, IMG submission 187291) | Oil polluted marine microbial communities from Coal Oil Point, Santa Barbara, California, USA - Sample 2 (SPAdes) (version 2) | ecosystem: Environmental > Aquatic > Marine > Oil seeps ...
GTTTATCAATATGTCCAGACGCCCCCAATGCTCAATGCATTTTTTTATAATGGCTGAGAGATTAGCTGTTTCCAGTAAATCTGCCTGAATAAGAATGACTGAATTGTTACGTTTTTTATGCAGTTCTGTTTGCAGATCCAGTGCCTGCTGCCGTGAATTTCGATAGTGCAGTACAAGATTAGCCCCTGCCGCATGCAATAAACGTGCGGTCATGGCTCCAACTCGCTGAGCACCGCCTGTAATCAGCGCCACTTTATCAGTCAGATCACTTTTTAACATGTCATCAATCGTGTCCATCAATTTGATTTCCCATAAGATGGTGGATGTTAGCAAGCAAGTTTAGCATAATATACCAACTTTAGATGAACCCAATCAGACAAACCAAAGATGCCCATAGAAACAAAATCCGCTCAGGCCTCAGATACTTTTCCTGAACCCACACCTGAAGCCAAAGCTCACAGCGCAAAATTAAAACAATATATTCAGCAGGAAATTCACCAGAAAGGCGGTAAAATAACCTTTGCTGACTATATGAATCTGGCACTTTATGCACCTGGGCTGGGATACTATAGCGCGGGCTTAAAAAAATTTGGTCAACAGGGTGACTTTATTACCGCACCGGAAATTTCTCCCCTGTTTTCTCAATGCCTGGCTCTGCAATGTATTCACATCATGGAGCAGACAGAGCAACGGACCTTGTTAGAAGTTGGAGCCGGTTCAGGTATTATGGCCATTGAACTTGTCCTGGAGCTGGAGCGACAATCACAATTACCGGAACAATATCTGATTCTGGAATTAAGTGCAGAACTCAGGCATCGACAACAACAGGCAATTAAGACTCGTCTGCCGCATTTATTTGAGCTTTTTCAGTGGCTGGACAGCCTGCCCGCAAAACCTTTTTCGGGACTGATACTTGCCAATGAATTGCTCGATGCCATGCCTGTACATCTGCTTAAATTGGAATCAAACAATACCTATGAACGTTATGTGGCTCTGGATGAAGATGACGAATTTATCTGGCAGGACAATATTCCGGATAATCCTCGCTTATTAAGCCGGGCTGATGACATCAGGGCATTACACCAATCTTTACATCATTTAAATGACCAATCTGATAAAGACTATATTACCGAGATTAATTTACAGGCCGCTGACTGGCTAAAAAGTATTGCCGAAATTCTCGATACCGGAGCCGTTTTATTAATTGACTATGGCTATACCGCACAGGAATATTACCATCCGCAACGCTCCATGGGCACTCTAATGTGCCACTACCAGCATCATCGTCATGATGACCCATTTTATCTGCCGGGCATGCAGGACATTACTGCACATATTGATTTCAGTAATATCGCCAAAGTGGGCAGAGAAAGTGGACTCATAGTGAGCGGCTTTACCACTCAGGCACATTTTTTAATGGCTGGCGGCCTGGTTGAGTTAACCAAAGAGCTGGATCCAGAAGATGTCGCCCGATTTGCTGAAGTCGCCCGACAAATAAAGATGCTGACCTTACCCGATGAAATGGGTGAATTATTTAAAGTCATTTTACTTGCCAAAGGCAAAACGCTATCATTACCTGCATTTCAATTTCAGGATTTTCAGCAACGTTTGTAGGGGACGTTTTTAAGATATGGATTCTATTCAAATCATTGTTTTGGCATTGGTCCAGGGACTGACTGAATTCTTACCCATTTCAAGTTCTGCGCATTTAATTCTGGTGCCCAAATTTTTTGGCTGGCATGATCAGGGGCTGGCCTTTGATGTCGCTACCCATTTTGGTTCTTTACTGGCCGTACTCTGGTATTTTCGCAAAGACATTCATCCCTTATTTGTTGACTGGGTAAAATCCATTCGCTTACAACAAAATACTGGGGATAGTGTATTGGCATGGGGCGTTATTCTCGGTACTATTCCAGCAGGCCTGGCAGGCTTTCTGTTAAACGGTTATGCTGAACACCTGCGCAATCCCCTGGTGATTGCCAGTACGACCATTATTTTTGGTTTACTGCTATGGTATGCCGATAGTTCTTCGCAAAAACATATTGCCCTGAAAAAAAAGGACGATGAGCAATTTAAGGGCAGAAGCGAACATCAGCTCACTTTAAAAATCATTCTATTTATTGGTTTTGCCCAGGCTCTGGCTCTGATCCCCGGTACGTCACGTTCCGGCATCACTATCACTGCAGCGCTGCTCATGGGGATGAGCCGGAAAGCCTCAGCCCGACTCTCATTTTTACTATCCATCCCTTTAATTCTGGCCGCCAGTCTGCTGGAAATTGTGGACTTAGGTCAATCAGCAGTGCATATTTCCTGGCTGGATATTTTCTGGGGAACCAGTCTCGCTGCTGTCAGCGCCTATTTTTGTATCCATTATTTTATCAAACTACTGGACAGTGTAGGGATGATGCCCTTTATTGTTTATCGCCTGGGTCTGGGAATAGTCTTGTTCTGGCTTTTCTTTTAAGAGACAAGAGAAATAATGCATTACCGAAACCTATGGCTTACTCTGGGAATACTTTATAGCATTTTTATTCTGCTCGTTTCATTACTCAGAATGCCTGATATTAATATCCACATCAGCCATACAGATAAAATCACTCATTTTCTGATGTATTTTATTCTGGTGGGCTGGTTTATTCAGTTGTATCAAAACTGGACAAAACGACTGCTTATTTTGCTTGGCGCAATTCTACTGGGCTTGTTAATAGAATACCTTCAGGGGATGACTTCTTATCGTAGTTTTGATTATGCCGATGAAGTTGCCAATTCAATAGGTGCCCTTTGTGCTTTTCTATTAGCCAGCACATTCTTTGACTCAATTCTGGAACGAATGGATGCCTGGATTTATGAGAATAAGAGCAAGTGAGTTAATTACTAATCATCGGCTACAGCAGCTCCTGGAGCTAAAACAATAATCAGCAGATGCCTTCAGTGGATTGTTCCGCAATACGCCACAAGAAAAACAAGAGCAATATTGCAGTACATAGTAAAATGAATTGCCAGATAATATTACCCCACAAAATGCTGATGGATAATGTAAATGTCATAACAATTATCCATGTTGCCCGTTTTTTTGTTGTGCGTTTCATGGTTTTATTACATTCCCAATGACGCAGATCATCACCAAACCAACGATTATTTAACAGTATTTTATGAAAACGAAGTGAACTTTCAGCAAAACAGGCGGCAGCAAGTATCATGAAAGGAGTCGTTGGCAAAATAGGCACCAGCACACCAACCAGCCCAATAATAAAAAATATGCTTCCTGAAACAAGGAAAATAGTACGTTTTATATTTTTGCTCATATCAGGAAATTATAACACTTCCAGAAATCAAGGGCTGAATCGACAGGGTCAGAACAGTTGTTTTTTTCAGTTGTATAAAAAATGTACAAAGCGACTGCTGGCTAATGTCGCCATTTAAAACTGAGCATGCTAAGCTGTTTTTATTGTTGAGTTTTATATTCATGATAGCATTATGTAATATTTCAAAGGATTCATAAACATGGATTTAATTGCTTTATTGGAAAAAGTTCCCAAAGAAGGTGGGTCAGATCTCTTTATTAGTTTTAATGCCGCTCCAATAATTAAAAAGGAAGGAAAAATGTTCCCGGTTTATAAACGGGTACTTGATATGGAAACCAATCATAACCTAATTTATTCAATCTTGAGTGATCGAGATATTCAGTCTTATGAGGGCACTCATGAACTGAATAAATCACTCGTCGTGAAAAACGTCGGTCGTTTTCGAATTAATGTATTTCAACAGCGAGGTGAACCGGCATTAGTTGCACGTTTTATTAAAGATACTGTGCCAACTATTGAAGAACTCTCCTTGCCTGAAGTGCTGAAAGACTTAATCATGGAAGAGCGTGGTTTGATTTTGTTGGTCGGAGGCACCGGAACCGGTAAATCAACCAGCCTGGCTTCTATGATTGATTATAGAAATAGTCGGCGTAGCGGTCACATTCTAACAATTGAAGATCCTATTGAATTTATTCATTCCAACAAGAAATCATTGGTCAACCAACGAGAGGTGGGTTTGGACACCTTTAGTTATGAAGAAGCTTTAAAAAATGCGCTCAGGGAAGCACCAAATGTGATTCTTATTGGAGAAATACGTGATAGGGCAACCATGCAACAGGCAATTACATACGCTGAGACAGGTCATCTCTGTTTAGCCACTCTACATGCGAATAATGCTAACCAGGCACTTGATCGTATTTTAAATTTTTTCCCCGAGGAAGCTGAGCGGCAAATACTTCAAGACCTTTCTCTTAACCTGAAAGCAGTCGTTGCACAACGTTTATTAGCCGGTATTTTTGATAAACGAGTCGCTGCCGTAGAGCTTATGATTAATACGCCTTATATTGCTGAGCTAATTGAAAAAGGTCGAATTTCAGAGCTTAAAGAAGCAATGGAAAAGAGTAGTGGTCGAACCAATAAAACGTTTGATCAAGCGCTCTTCGAACTTGTAGTACAAGATAGAATTACTCAAAAAGAGGCATTACGTTATGCTGATTCAGTTAATAATTTGTCACTGAGGCTACGTATGGAGATTCCGTCATCCATTGCCAAATACCCAATAAAAAGTGAGTACACCATTAGAAAAAATGCGCCATTCGATCACTATGGAACGTATTCAATTAAGGTAGTACACAAAAATAATTTCCAGGATATTGATGCTGAAAATAAAGTGGCCTACGGAATCAGGTATGCACTCAACGCAAAAGGATTGCAAGAAGATACTAAGTCTCCCGATATCGAAGTACAGTTTATTTGTGGTATAAAAACCACTTTAGGTCTGGATTTAAAATCGATCGGGGATGAGAAAAAAAGCTTTGAACGCTATGTTCCTGAAAGTGATTCTCATCATATGGTGATTGTTAATGTGGTGGACCTTCACAATGGTAAGTCAATTTATCGCTTAACCACATCACAGAGATATGGAAAAAAAGCTAAGGAGACAAAAGAAAAAATGGGTTATGTATTTGTCGATTTATTACGTAGCTTCCCAGTAGGTACTGAACATTAACAACAAACTGTCTCAGCAGTTGATTAAGCACTTAGCTATAGATTAAAATTTGATATTATTAATCAAGTAGTTGGTAACAGGTTCAGTTGCTATTGACCAGGTCTATGGGGCTTTGCATTTGATTATTCCGAAACTAAAAAGTGTAGTGTGCGTAAAGTGAAAAATTATTGGATTATTTTGGCCAGCCTTTGTTGCCACTTGTTTCAACCATACTTTACCCGGGGTTGGCGACAGCCTATGGCGTACAGTTTATTGATTGCGATTGTTATTGCTTTGGGCGGCTGCTCTCATATAACCATGCCGGTTACTGCTCCACCAGATCCACTCTACTACGTTCAACCTGAGACCTGGCAGGCAATTAATGAACAGATACTAAGCGCCTCTGTGAATGCAAAACAAAAATCTAAGGCCTATGCCGAAATTACCATGGCCGATTGGCTACAGCGAGTGCGCAAACAGACTGAGGATGTCTTCATTCCCTGGTACAGTAGTTTTTGGACACAACAATGGCTGTCATCCAGAGTAGCCTTATATCAGTTTGAACATACTGAGGGGGAGAATCCTCCTGACGAACAATTAGCCCGTTACCTGGAACAGCAGTTCTATGAACAGGTGCTGGAACCTGTTAGCAAATCTGTTGATCCGCAAACTGTCATGAAGGAAATGACGGCTATTTATATACGGGAGCTGAAAAAAAATCTTGATCGGTTACCGCTTGAGCACCAGATACCGGCTGCAGCATTCAATCAACATCTCAAGCACATACCCGCCATCATTGTACAAGTGAAGCTGCCACAAGATGCATCCCTTTATGAGGTTCTGAATACCAACGAGCTTTCTGACTTATCTGCATATAAGACACTGCTGACGCAAATTTCTGCTAACAACCATGGCATTGGAACGAAACAATCAGAAGCCAGCCTCGATAGAGCGGCCAAGAGAGCAGTAACTGAACTGATGGAGCAAATGAAGCTGCGTGGTGGTGCATCGGTTACTTCTTTTATTGTAGGTGGTTTGGGGGGCGTGTTAATTTCTGTGGGTACATTAACCTGGAGTTACTCAGAACATGAACAGGACAAACCCGAGATGGTGACACAATTGCGAAGCAACCTGAACTCAATGCTTGAAACGATATGGCAAGATCTGATGAAAGACTCTCGAAGTGGCGTGACCGCCATAGTATGGCATATGAGCACACAGATTGAATATGCGGTGTTCACATTTGAAACGGATGGTTCCGAGTTGTTCTGATAATTCAACATATTTTATTTGTTATTTTCTTTAATTCCAAATATTTTAACATTCATCAGATCACAATCACCTCTTGTCCGTTTCTGTCTTTTTTTGTTTTTTCTTGTTTCGTTTATGTTTTTATCTGGATTTGACAGTGATTGTTGATCGTGATTTATTTGCGACCTGATTGTTTAAAATTTTGTTCAGTTCTAATAGTACACACTATTATTCTAAAGTGTTTATTTTAGAACAACAATCTGTATTAACTTCAACAGTCGTCAAATCTGGAAACATTGTTAACATTTCGGATTTATCAATATACGCCTTACTTTGGCAAGGCTTATTCGTTATGTGTTTTTGATTGTGTTTTTTAGTTTTTGCTTATTCAATCATTGTACGCAGTTTTTATTTTCCAGTCGTGCTTACTTATAATGAAATAGTTAAATGACAGGCTGTGATTGGGGGGCAGAAATCTATTTAATGGCTCTTACAGCATCAATACGTTTGATTCTCAATTTTTCCGCAATTTCCAGCCCCTTATAACCCTGGGCAACAATTTCTCTGGTATGAACGGCATTAGCTGCATTAAAAAAATCTCTGAAACGCTGTGTTTTTTCTTCTGAACTGTCTTCATAGCCGGTTCTTCCTCTGGCATCAGCCTCACAGGCCAGCAGAAAATATTCAAAACGTTCCGGGCGACGAAAGGCATCCAGCCTTGTCAAAAGATCAACAATCGTTGACGGCTTTAATTCTTCAATGCGATGATAGTTCAAATGAAACTCTGTGACCAATAATGCCAACGCACTATAGTTTTTGGGTACCTTCAGACGGTTGCAAAGAGCCTCAACCAGAGGCACACCTTTAGATTCATGATCGATATGTCTGGGTAGTTCTTCTTTGGGGGTGATGCCTTTGCCCAGGTCATGCACTAAGGCTGCAAAACGTACGACTGACTCTTTACTTATTCGGGCAGCCTGCTCAAGCACCATCATAGTGTGAATACCGGTATCAATTTCCGGATGCCATTGTTTTGCCTGCGGCACGCCAAATAATTGCTCAATTTCCGGAAACAGACGCTTTAAAGCACCACATTGTCTCAGTACTTCAAAAAATATCCATGGATTTTCATCTATAAGTGCTTTTTCTACTTCCTGCCAGACCCGTTCTGCCACCAGAGCATCTATTTCATCATGATCCACTAGACACTGCATCATAGCCATGGTTTCATCAGCAATAACAAAACCATAGTCTGCATAACGGGCAGCAAAACGCGCAACTCTGAGCACTCGCAGGGGATCTTCAGCAAAGGAGGAAGAAACATGCCGCAGGACACGATTATTCAGATCATCCACACCATGATAGGGATCATATAAATTGCCCTGCTCATCTTCAGCAATAGCATTAATGGTGAGATCACGACGGATAAGATCATCTTCCAGAGTAACATTTGGAGCGGCATAAAACTCAAAGCCATGATAGCCTTTGGCCACCTTACGTTCCGTTCGAGCTAAAGCATATTCATCATGGGTTTTCGGGTGCAAAAAAACAGGAAAATCCTTACCAACCGGAGTGTAACCCTCTGCCAGCATCTCATCCACAGTGGCGCCTACCACGACATAATCGTGATCGACGACCTTTCTCCCCAACAGCTTATCCCTAACGGCACCACCGACCTTATAGATTTGCATTTACACACTTTCCAGATCAAAAAATACTAAACTATAGCGATCCTATGGTAAAAAGCGGTGAAATACCATGGAAAGGCACAAAAAATATATTAACGCTTTGATTTCCCTCTTAAGTAGTCCATCTGACCGGCAAAATCTTTTCCGGCCAGATACTTAGGCACGACACTATCAATACTGTGCAGCTCAATATCCAGCTCATTTATATCCGTATTATTGCAGACGCTATCAACGGTCATACTATTGTAGTTATCCAGAGTGATAGGCGCGCCAGGAATTAATCCCATCATCATTGCCAGCGGCTTTGACAAAAAACGATTCAGGGGGATAACCATACAATTACTCTGAATCTGCCGGGCAGTATATTTTACCAACTCATTCAGAGTAAACGTCTCCGGACCACAGAGATCGTAATTTTTACCAAAAGTTTCGGGTTTATCAATGCTATTGATAAACGCATCCACAACATCACCCACATAAATCGGCGCGAAACGCGCACTGGCACAGGTAAGCGGGAAAAAAACCGGCATTATGTTCAGTAATTCGGCAAATCGATTAAAAAAACTATCATCTGGACCAAAAATCACCGATGGTGAAAAAGTAGTCACATTAACCCCTTCAGTAGCAAGTACTTTTGCCTGCGCCCTGCCCTTACTGCGAAGATATTCACTGGGCGCTTTTTCATCGGCATTCAGAGCACTCATATGTAAGAGTCTGGGAGTGCCGACAGCGCGAGTGGCTTCCGCTACTCGAACAGCAACATTTTCATGGACCAATTCAAATGTGTTCTTGCCTGCAGGATTTAATATCCCGGCCAGGTTAATCACTACATCGTAGGTGTCAATCTGGCGTTCCAGAATTTTACTGCCAAAGAAATCCAGGGCTCTTAATTTCACTCCCGGCAGAGTGTTTAAATGACGGTGTCGTTCAGGTCTTCTGGTAATGACTTTTACCGAATGTCCCTGACTTACCAGACTATTTATCAGGTGAGTTCCGACAAACCCTGTACCGCCAATGATACAGATATTCATGTGTTATCCTTTTTCCTATTTCTTGTTATTACAGAAGACTATTGGTCTATGTCTTTTATACGCATTTTTTTTAGCGTATATTTAATCTATACAGGAGCGAAGCTACATAAGCAATTAATTATATAATGATACACGAAATAATTTAAATTTCAATCCGTTGATACCCTAAGCTTACTATAAAATTTTATACTGGAATGCTATGCAGCAACAACCTTTTAGTTTATCTCTATTTCCTCGAATTGAATTTGGTACTGGAAAAATTAATTTAGTTCCACAATTGATTGCTTCTTATGGCCGGCGAGTTTTGCTGATTACCGGTAAACAGTCGTTCTGTCAAAGTCAGCACTGGAACAAATTAACAGCAGAACTTGAGCAACGTCAGATTCAGTGGTTCCATATCACAATCACTGGTGAGCCCTCACCAAATTTTGTTGATGCCGCGGTCAGGCAGTTTTTTCAGGATAAAATTCAATGTATTGTCGCCATTGGCGGCGGCAGTGCACTGGATTGCGGTAAGGCTATCAGTGGTTTACTATCCAGTGCAGATTCGGTAATGGAATATCTGGAAGGTGTCGGTGCAGGAAAAACGTACACAGGCCCTGCGCTGCCTTTTATTGCAGTACCCACCACAGCAGGTACTGGCAGTGAGGCGACTAAAAATTCTGTCCTGAGCGAGATTGGTGAGAATGGTTTTAAAAAATCATTCCGTGATGAGCAATTGATCCCCCGGTACGCAATTGTTGATCCCGATCTTCTGGAGAATTGTCCTAAAGCCCTGATCGCAGCCAATGGTATGGATGCTTTAACTCAATTAATGGAATCATATCTGTCGACTAAGGCCAATCCTGTTACTGACGCTCTGGCTCTTAGTGGCATAGAAGCCGTACGGGACAGCTTGCTGCTCTGGTATCATTCAGATGAAACTTCCAGCCCGGATGAAATTGCTCAGGCCCGTGCCAATATGGCCTATGCAGCATTAATTTCCGGGATCACTCTGGCTCAGGTTGGTTTAGGCAGTGTACATGGGCTGGCTTCTCCCCTGGGGGCTTTTTTCCCCATCCCCCATGGTGTCGCCTGCGGAACTGTGCTCGCAGAGGCCACCCGGATAAATATTGCTGCCATGAAAAACCGGGAACCTCAGAACTGCGGACTGGAACGCTATGCAGAAATTGGCCGACTGCTCAGCCGGCAAACTGACCTGGATGACAGACAAGCACAGGAAAAATTACTGGAATTATTATCTGACTGGAGTCAGAAAATGGCATTGGAACCTTTATCAGCCTATGGGGTTACTGAAGCTGATATTCCGCGACTGGTTGCAAATATCAGCCCCAGCAGTATGCAGACCAATCCGATTATTCTTACTCAGGATGAAAAAGAACAGCTCATTAGCTCAGGGATTTAGGCATAAAAATTATCTGAAAAAGTGACACCATTAAAATATAGGAATAAAATATAAACTATCGGGTTTATATCTTTGGTTGTTTAAAATGGAAAAATGTTACGACTATTTCGATTGTAATAAAATCGAATGTATTATGTTTCAAAATAAGGATGACCAGCCTTGCTGGGACGTTAAAGATACACTCTGTTTTTTTCAGCCTTTAACGCCAATAACAGAAACAAGCAATGTAAATGAAAAATGTAATTTTTGTCTTTATAAAGATACTTATTACCAAAAGTATGAGCAACTGAATAAGAAGTAGTAGTTTCCAGCCTCACTCACCACGTCACGCTTAGAACACCCCGTACTGATCTCGATATGCCTGCACTTTATCAAAATACTCAGCCAGTTCAGTATTCCCCTTAAGATAAGAAATCAAATGTTCCAGTTTAATAATACTGGTTACCGGCATATGGTAATTATTTTCAATTTCTGCAATAGCTGAGACATCCCCTTTACCCAGCTCCTGTCTATCCAGCGCAATAACGACTCCTGCTGGTGTAGCACCCGCCTGATTGATTAGATCAATGGACTCTCTGACTGAAGTACCTGCTGAAATCACGTCATCAATGATCATGACATTGCCTTCGAGGGCAGAGCCGACAATTGTTCCACCCTCACCATGATCCTTGGCTTCCTTACGGTTAAAACTATAGGGTAAATCTCGCTGATGTTCATCTGCCAGGGCAATGGAGCAGGTTGATGCCAGTGGTATACCTTTGTAGGCGGGGCCAAACAGCATATCAAATTCTATCTGGCTATCTATAAGTGCACTGGCATAAAAGCGTCCCAGTTTAGCCAGTGAGCCGCCAGTATCAAACAAACCACTATTAAAAAAGTATGGGCTGATCCGGCCGGACTTCAGAGTAAACTCGCCAAAGCGAAGTACTCCTTTATTAATGGCAAATTCAATAAAAGCTCGTTGGTAATCTTGCATGTCTGACCTATTTTTCGATTATATTAATTCCTGAATTATACCTTAGATTGAGTTATAATGGCGCACCCTCTTTAAACACTGTCGTATTAACATAATCTGGAAAAAAAGAGTTTAAGCAATAAAGATGATGAAAGTTATTTCTGCCAATCTGAATGGTATCCGTGCTGCCGCTAAAAAAGGTTTTTTTGACTGGATGCTGGATGAATCTCCTGATGTTGTCTGTATTCAGGAAACCAAGGCTCAGCTGGATCAACTTGATGATCCGATTTTTTCACCTCCTGGTTATTTCCGCTATTTTTTTGATGCCGAGAAGAAAGGCTATAGTGGTACAGCCATTTATTCGAAAACAGAACCGGACAGAGTCATTACCGGTCTGGGATGGAATGTGGCTGATACAGAAGGCCGTTATATTCAGGCTGATTTTGGTGATCTGAGCATTGCTTCATTATATCTTCCTTCCGGTTCTTCTAAAGATGAACGTCAGTTGTTAAAAATGGAATTTCTGGAACAAATAACCCCTATGCTCAAGGATATGGCTCAGAATTCCCGTGAATACATTATCTGCGGTGACTGGAATATTGTGCATAAGAAAATTGATATTAAAAATTTTAATGGCAATAAAAAACGTTCCGGATGTTTGCCTGAAGAGCGTGCCTGGCTGGATCAGCTTTTTGGCGATGAAATAGGAATGGTTGATGCTTTTCGGGTCATAAATCAGGAAGCAGAGCAATATACCTGGTGGTCAAATCGAGGTCAGGCCTGGGCAAACAATACCGGTTGGCGTATTGATTATCAGGTAATTTCACCCTCTCTTACTAAACAACTTGAATCGACATCAATCTACAAGGAGCAGCGCTTTTCTGATCATGCGCCCCTAATCATGAATTATAACAGGTCTATATAAATGCCCGTAGAAGCATCTTATTTAGCAGCTTTTATCGCTGGTTTACTCGGTGGCGTACACTGTCTGGGTATGTGCGGTGGTATTGTCGGTGCCTTAACTTTTGGTATCAACTCAGCTCCCTCTGACGGTTCTCTACCGACAAAAGAACCGAAAAAAAAGCTGTATCCCTATGTACTTGCCTATAATGGCGGTCGTCTGACAAGTTATACCTTTGCCGGTTTGTTAATGGGCGGTATCAGTATGCTGGCTTCAAACCTGCCTGTGTTACATAATATTCAATTTGGCCTGCAAATCTTTGCCGCATTATTTATGATTGCACTGGGGTTTTACATTGGCGGCTGGTGGGCAGGTTTACGAAAAATTGAACAGGCCGGCGGTATGATCTGGAAGCGGATTGAACCTGTAAGCCGCAAGTTTATTCCTGTTAAATCACCTTTTCAGGCTTTCATTCTGGGAACTTTATGGGGTTGGCTGCCCTGTGGCCTGGTTTATACCATCTTATTCTGGTCCATTTCCACTGGCAATGCCATCGAGGGAGGCTTATTAATGCTAAGCTTTGGTTTAGGCACTTTACCCATGCTCCTGGCTATGGGTGTTTTTGCTGCCAGCCTGTCCAGCTTTATACGCAAAAACTGGGTACGAGCTTTGGCTGGCGGTATTATTATCGCATTTGGTGTCTTTTCACTGTTCAATATCAGCCTGCGCCTGCAGGCCTGACATTAAAACTTTTTACTGAATTTAATTTCATATTTTTCTTTACTGCCTTCAGGAACAATATCAATAAAGAAGTTCACGTTTTCTCTGCTCTGTACACCAACCTGGGCAATATAGTAAACAGCTTTACCTTCTTTAATTTCCCGAAATTCCAGTGCCCGACTTTGTCCCATAAGATTTTTTAAATTCCCGGTAACTTTTGACTTGACCCCTACAGGTGTACCAGTCCCTTTTTCCATAACCGAAATATTAATCATGGCGTAATTTTTACTACGCTTCAGGCCATATTGTTTGGTCATTTGTGGTGGTAATGAATCGGTGGGAAAAGCATTGTAGTATACGATGTGATCAGCATACTCTTTAGCGTTTTCAGCCTGGGCAACAGAACCCAGAGTCAGTATCATTAATGATAGTATAGTGAAAAGAATGGATACGTATTTAAGCAGTTTCATGTAAAGCCCTCAATAAAATTAATTTGCTATATTATTATTAATTTTAAGAGTAGGCAGTTTTTGCCAAATACGCAATTAGTATTTACCGAAAGGAGAAAAAAAGAGAAATCAGCTGATGATTTTCGGTAAACCATCAGCCACAAAGCGCTCTTTTAGGCTTTTTTCGGCCGTGCAGCGCGCTTACGTTCATTTTCAGTTAGTAAGCGCTTACGTATACGAATACTCTCTGGTGTCACTTCAACCAGTTCATCTTCATCAAGAAATTCCAGAGCCTGTTCAAGCGTCATGGTAATCGGTGTTGTCAATGTAACCGCCTCATCTGTTCCCGATGCACGAACATTGGTTAACTGCTTGGCTTTTAAGGGATTGACCACTAGATCGTTACTGCGTGAATGAATACCGATGACCATGCCTTCATAAACATCGACACCATGACCAATAAAGAGTCTGCCGCGATCCTGTAAATTAAACAAACCAAAACCAACTGAAGTGCCCTGAGCATTACTGATCAACACACCATTGTTGCGTTTGGCAAATTCACCCTGAACGGCCGGACCATAATGGTCATAGTTATGATAGAACAGACCGGAACCGGAGGTTGTGGTCATAAATTCAGTCTGAAAGCCAATCAGGCCTCTTGAAGGTACGATGTATTCCAGTCTGACGCGACCTTTACCATCGGGCACCATATTTTTGAGTTCACCTTTACATTCACCCATTTTTTCCATGATACTGCCCTGATGCTGTTCTTCTACGTCCAGCATCACATCTTCAAATGGCTCACTCATGACACCATCAACTTCTTTGTAGATAACTTCCGGTCTGGAAACACCTAATTCAAAACCTTCGCGACGCATATTTTCAATCAATACGCCTAAGTGAAGTTCACCACGACCAGAAACTTTGAATTTATCCGGATCTTCAGTCTGCTCGACCCTGAGGGCAACATTATGCAGCAATTCTTTTTCCAGACGATCCTTGATCTGGCGTGAGGTAACAAATTTACCTTCCCGACCGGCAAAAGGTGAATTATTAACCTGGAAAGTCATTGTCACTGTGGGTTCATCAACAGTCAATACAGGCAACATTTCAACCTTATTTGGATCACATAGAGTATCGGAAATATTAAGCCCCTCAATACCACAAAAAGCAATAATATCACCGGCCTGAGCTTCATCAACTTCAATACGCTCCAGCCCCTTGAAGCCAAATAATTTTAATAAACGGCCTTTGCGCTCGTTACCTTCACGATCAACAATAACAACCTGCGAATTGGATTTCAGTGTGCCTTTTTTAATCCGGCCAATACCAATAACACCCAGATAACTATTGTAATCCAGGCTGATCACCTGCATCTGGAAGGGTGCATCCACATCCACATCAGGGGGAGAAACTTTATCCACTATGGTTTCAAATAAAGGCGTCATATCACCTTCACGGACATCATCTTCCAGCGACGCATAACCATTGATTGCTGAAGCATAAACAATTGGAAAATCAAGCTGTTCATCCGTTCCGTCAAGACGGTCAAACAGATCAAAGGTTTGATCAATAACCCAGTCCGGACGACCGCCATCCCGGTCAATCTTGTTAACAACTACAATGGGGTTCAGGCCCAGCTCGAACGCTTTCTGCGTCACAAAGCGAGTCTGAGGCATAGGGCCTTCAACGGCATCAACCAGCAGACAGACACAATCAACCATGGATAATACCCGTTCTACTTCACCACCAAAGTCGGCATGTCCCGGTGTGTCCACAATATTAATGTGGTAGCCATTCCACTCAATTGCCGTATTTTTGGACAAAATTGTAATACCACGTTCTTTTTCCAAATCATTGGAATCCATCATACGCTCTGAAACTTCATCACGATCACTAAAAGTACCGGATTGTTTGAGCAGTTCATCGACAAGTGTTGTTTTGCCATGGTCAACGTGTGCAATAATTGCAATGTTTCTGATTTTACTAATATCTTTCACTGTGAAAGTCCAAAAATAAGCTAAAGTGAGAAAGCTGCGGGTTAACTAAGAGCCTGAAAGCTAACAAGGAGCTAATTAAAGAGGGCGTATTATAGCGGATTGTTTTATATAAATCAGAATTTATTCAAAATACCCCTTATTTTTTCTTTGTAAGCTCAACATCAAAAACAATGCCGTCCACACCAATGACCCTGACCTGAGCACCTAATGGCGCATCTTCACCTCTTACCCGCCAGGTTGAATCATCCACTTTTATTTTACCCGTACCATTTACAATGGGCTCAACCAAATTACAGATACGCCCAATATATTGCTCCGATCTGCGATTCAGGTTGGGGACATCCGGTTTGCGCTCAGGGAAAAACCCTCTGCTGAGTCGCCAGGTAATAATACTGGTAACAGATAAAACGGCAAACATCATAAACTGGCTCTGCCAGCTTAATTCAGGGTAAAAAAACATCACCATCCCAACAGCGCCTGACGCTATGCCCAACCAGAGAAAAAAAGCACCCGGACTAAACACTTCCAGAATAATCAGAATTACAGCAAAAGTCAGCCAATGCCAAAATTCCAGTTGTGTAAACAATGACTCCATTAGTTACTCCGCTTGTGCCTTGTTTTTATTAACATCTTTTACCAATTCACCAATACCGCCAATGGCACTAATCACCCCGGAAGCTTCCAATGGCATAAAGACCAGTTTTTGATTCTCAGCACTGCCGATTTCTTTCAGAGCATCGACATATTTGGTTGCCACAAAATAATTGATGGCATTGAGATCCCCTTTTTCAATAGCCTGGGAAACCATCATCGTTGCCTTGGCTTCTGCTTCTGCCAGCCGTTCACGTGCTTCCGCTTCACGAAACGCAGCATCACGTTCACCTTCTGCTTTCAGGATTGTCCCCTGTTTTTCACCTTCTGCACGTAAAATTTCAGACTGACGCTCACCTTCCGCTTCCAGAATATTAGCTCTTTTTTCCCGTTCTGCCTTCATTTGCCTTGCCATAGCATCAACCAGATCTATAGGAGGGGCAATATCCTTGATTTCAATACGAGTCACTTTAACACCCCATGGTGTCGTTGCATCATCCACAACATTGAGCAGCTGGGTATTAATTTGATCACGTTTTGATAATAATTCGTCTAAATCCATGGACCCCATAACGGTACGAATATTAGTCATGGTCAGATTCAGAATCGCATGTTCAAGATTATTGACTTCATAGGAAGCTTTAGCACTATCCACCGCCTGAAAGAAAACCACTCCATCCACTCTGACCATGGCATTATCTTTGGTAATAACTTCCTGAGACGGAACATCCATAACCCGTTCCATCATATTCACTTTGTGCCCAATCGCATCAAAGACAGGGACAATAAAATTCAAGCCCGGCCGTAATGAACGAGTATAACGACCAAAACGTTCAACGGTATATTCCATACCCTGATCCACTTTTTTTATGCCCAGAACAACTAAAACAATTGCAAGACCCAAAAATCCGATAACAAAACTATCAAAACCTGCCATATTTTTCTCCATTTAGTTCCACTCTAGAATAATAGACAGATACAGACTCTTCAAGGAAAATAATACACAATCTTAAAAAAACATTAACTTATACGATATTTTAGTTACAATACCTATTACTCACATGAGAGCGGTTAAACAATATATGGCTGAAAAAAAGTTTCTTAAGCCTCCCAAGCGGTTGATGCGCCATGTCGGTCGCGCTATTGCAGATTTTAAAATGATCAATGAGGATGATCGAATATTACTGGGAGTATCCGGCGGCAAGGATTCCCTGTCTTTATTATTGATCCTGCATCATTTAAGTCACTATGCACCAGTAAAATTTCATCTGGGCGCTATCACCGTTGATCCCATGATTGAGGGTTTTGACCCTTCACCATTAAAAAACTATCTGGCTGAACTGGGGATCCCCTATTTTTACCAACAGCAGGCTATTATGGAGCAAGCTGAAGATTCCATGGATGGTGATTCATTTTGTTCTTTTTGCTCCAGAATGAAGCGCGGCATATTATACACCACCGCCCGAAAGGAAGGTTATAATGTTCTGGCACTGGCGCAACATCTTGATGATCTGGCCGAAAGCTTTTTAATGTCGGCTTTTCATAATGGCAAGTTACAAACAATGAAAGCAAATTATTCTATCCAGGCGGGAGATATACGAGTTATACGCCCTCTGGTTTATGCCAGAGAAACCCTGACCACAGCTTATGCAGAAGCAGCACAATTACCAGTGATTCCTGACAGTTGTCCTGCCTGCTTCAGCATGCCGACACAAAGAGATCATATGAAGCAATTACTGGCACAGGAAGAAAAACAAAATCCCAGTCTGTTTAGCAGCCTGCTCAAGACTTTAAAACCACTAATGTCTATTGACCATGCCTGAGTCCGGCTCTTATAAATAGTTAATACGATGCAAAAATTTATAATAACAATCCTTCTGCACATTTTTGCCATGATGCCATTAAGGCTGAACCATATTATCGGTTCGTGGATTGGTCTTGCCCTCTATTATCTGAAAGGTTCAAGTTGGCGAATTTCAAAAATTAATATTCAAGCCTGCTTTCCTGAACTGGATAATCAGGGGCAGGAAACCATTTTAAAAAACAGTCTGATTGAATTAGGCAAGCAATTTACTGAAATGGGTCCCATGTGGCTCTGGTCACCTGAAAAAACCTTATCCCTGCTCAAGCAGGTTTCCGGAAAGGAACATATGGATGCAGCCATGCAAACAGGCAAAGGTGTTTTTTTAATAACGCCACACCTGGGATGCTGGGAAATTGCCGGCCTCTATCTGGGTGCTAACATACCCGTTACCATTTTATATTCTCGCCCAAAAATTCAGGCCTTAGATGAGATCGTACGTACCTCACGCATTCGCTCGGGAGCAACGTTAGTTGCAGCTGATGCGTCTGGAGTAAAAAGTATTTTTAAAACACTTAGAAATGGTAATGGTACTGGAATTTTACCGGATCAGAATCCCGATGATATTAATAGTGGAGTCTTTGCACCTTTTTTTGGTATTCCAACATTAACTATGACTTTTATTTCCAAGCTGGCCAGTAAAACAGGAGCAGCTATTGTTATTGGCTATGCTGAACGCCTGCCAAAGGGTCAGGGATATCACCTGCATATTCGACAGGCAGACCCAAAAATAGCTGATGCCGATCCTCTGGTTTCTGCAACAGCTTTGAATAGGACTGTTGAAAAATATATTAGAGAAGTACCTTCACAGTATCAATGGAGTTATAAACGGTTTAAGAAACGGCCTGAGGGTGAGGAGAAATTTTACTAAGGGTGGTATTCGTAAATGATTGTTTAGGTAGAAGCCGTGTTGGGGAGACTGGTGCAGCTTTTCGGGGACGCGCTCAAGTACGTCCGTGTAGCGCTCATCCTCGC
>Ga0209013_10001977_pt1 | contig 18828 bp, 8 predicted proteins | sample Cruoilmetagenom2_FD_187291 | JGI IMG/M metagenome (GOLD analysis project Ga0209013, IMG submission 187291) | Oil polluted marine microbial communities from Coal Oil Point, Santa Barbara, California, USA - Sample 2 (SPAdes) (version 2) | ecosystem: Environmental > Aquatic > Marine > Oil seeps ...
CCGAGTATTGCTTCCGTTTCTTTGTCACGAGATAGACCTCCTGTTGTATACTAATTCATAGGAGGCGTTTCTCCAATTCCAACTGAAGCATTACAATGACTGCCCTCACACTCGGCGGTTAGGGCGCTCGCAGCAATTGATTGCACTTGATAGATGGTCAATACCGTGACCATGGACCATACTTTACCAGGTTCTTCACGTAGCCTGTCGAGGTTCTAACGCGCCCTGGCGGGGTCACCCGAGTGTGCTCGGTTGGGTTAGTCACCTTTTGATAATCTTTTTTAGTAGCCTCGGAATAGTATTTGCGAGTCGGCTCCCCTAATTCCATTGCGACTCCCGTTTCAAAGCCAAGGTTGCGCTCTTCTTCAAGACTGACATTTCTTAGATCATGAGCAGTCCCTTCCACGGTTGTCGTCCAATATTCAAACTGGTCCTTAGGCCCATATTTCGTAATGTGCTCGTGCGCATGGCCGACTTCATGAGCGAGTCCAAGCGCAGCGGACCTCAGCCCGCGGTTTGGAATATAGAGACCTTTATTGGGATTCCATCTAATTCGCCTTCGGTCAGAGCTGTAAGTGCTTTCACCACCTTGTCTGACCTGAACTTCAAGTGGCGATTGTTCCACATCTTGCCATGCGCTTCTCAGCGCAGGACTCCGCATCAGGTATTCCTTCGCCATATTGAATTGATATTTAAATAAACTATTACCTACGACTTCTATTTTTCTGCCATCCGGATCGACATGCTTCAATGGGTTTTGATGTACGTAGGCATACAGGCTCAGGTTGGCGGGGATGTAGACATCGCCCGACGAGGGGCCGATCAAGTAGCGCTCAATCGCTGGGTCTGTGCTCTGCCAGATGCTGGTCCTCGGATCGAAGTAGCGCGCGCCAAAGTAGTAGAGCCCGGTCTCTTCGTCCAGCTCCTTGCCGGTATAGAGATAGGGCGTGCGCTGGGTGTTGCTAGCTTCTTCCACCCACGTCTCGCCGAACGGGAAGTATTCCAGGTGCTCGTACACCTGCCCGTTCGCGCCCGTGACATAGTTGCTGCTGCCCAGGTGGTCGGCGTGGTAGTAATACTGGTCCTTCTCGCGGGCGTTCTGTTTGACCAGCTTGGAGACGAGACGCGTCGCGCCGGCGAACACGTGCTTGGTGCCGATCTCGCCGTTTCGATCCGTGAAATACTGGTTGACGTAGACCGTTTCGCCCTGCGGTCCGCGTTTGATGACCCGCTGGCCGCTGGCGCCATACTTGTACGCCATCTCTTGGCCGTTGTCGGTGATGCCCTGGATGCGGTTCTCCTCGTCCCAGGCAATAGCGCGGCGGGTGCCGTTCAGGTCGTGGGTCCAGCCGAGCTGGTTGCCGTTGGCGTCGTAGGTAAACGTCCTGTCGCCAATGCGCGTCGCGGCGTGCGGCCCAGGGCCGGCATACGCGTAGGGCCAGTCGTAGGTTGTCTTCCGCTGCTCGACGATCGAACCTGAGGGTTGCACGATATCGTGGTTCTGCTGCTTCGCCAGGATGTTGCCGATGCTGTCGTACGACATGGCAAGGTAGTAGCTGTCCGTCTTGCCCGGCGAAACCTTGTAGGACCCGCTAGCTTCCACGAGCCGGTACAGGTCGTCGTAGCGGAAGGTCTGCCTGAGTACGTCAACCGTGAGTGACAGGAAAATGGGAAGGTAGAAGCGGTTGCTCACGTTCGGCGAGATCTCGTAGGACCCGGCAGCTTCCGCCACACGGTCCGGGTCGTCGTCGCGGAAGGTCTGCGTCGCCGGGCCAGCCTGCTGTGAGGCGGCCGCGAGGGGTGCGCCACTGGCGAGTGACAGGACATTGCCGACGTTGTCGTAGGCATAGTTCAGGTTCTGGAAGAGATCGCCCGCGCCTTTGCCCGCCCGCAGGTTCTCCAGCCGGAGGTTTTCGGGCCGGTAGGTGTAAAAAGTGCGGACGTTGTTGCTGGCCTCTGTAAAGACGCGCTGCTCGAACTTGTCGTACTCCAGGCGGCGAACGTATTCGTAGCTGAATTTCCCCTTCAGGCCGGATGCCTGCCGGACCTGGCCCCCGGAGTCGTAGCGATAGGTCAGCACCTCGCCATCCGGGTAGACCAGGGTCTGCAGCCGGCCCCAGGTGTCATAAGTGTACTGGGTCGTGTAGACTGCCGGGCCGTTCCCGGGCACGAATGTGGCGACCGTCTTGATCTCTCTGACGACCTCGCCCAGCTTGCCGTAGAACAGCTCCTCGGTGCCCGCCTGGCTCGTCACCTGCGTGATGCGCCCGGCGCGGTGGTCGGCCGCGCCCGGCGCGCCGTAGGCATAGCTCACGTTGTTGCCCGGGTAGTCGGGGTACGTGATGCTCGTCAGCCGGTCGAAGTCGTAGTCATAAGTGATCTGCTTGCCCTCTGCCCGCAGGTTGGCCGTGATCCTGGAGACCATATTGGAAGCCAGGTCGTAGATCCTCTCGGTCTTGCCCGCGTCTGGAATCTCGACCACCGTCTGGCGGCCCAGGTTGTCGTAGGTGGCCCGGGTGCTGTTGCCCTGGTCGTCGACGATCTCTGTGAGCTGCTGTAGCGGGTCGTAAGCGTAGCTGGTCCAGATGACCTGGGCACCGCCCTGGTTGAACTGCTTCTGCCCGACCACCTGACCCGACACGTTCTGATAGGTCTTGGTCTGCACACCGTTGGCGTCTGTGGTCGTGAGCTCGAACCGGGTGAGGCCACCCCGGTCCGGTCCAAACCCGTAGCTGAAGGCGGTGCTGGTGGTGTCGGGCAGCGTGACAAGCGTTTGGCGATCGAGGACGTCATACGCGGTGCGCGCCGGCTGGATGCTGTCATATGTTGGATTAAAGACGCCCGGCGCGCCGAGTGGCTCGGTAACCGGGTAGTACTGCTCGACAGCCCGCCCGGCCAAGTCGAAGGTGACGCGGCCAGAGACGATCATGACGTCCTGGGCCGGGGTGTCGGGTCCGGTGTGGATTGTCCCGTCTTTCTTAGTCTGGAGCACGCGCTTCAGCCCGTCGGTGAACAGGACCGTCTCGATGGGGTCGGCCGGGTCACGGAACGTGTCCAGGTGCCAGGTGTGCGCCCAAGGCACTGAGCCCTCGGGATGGTACTCGAACCGGATAGTGGCGATGGTCCCACCCTGCTCGTACGGCCCCGTGATACTGGCGACGCGGCCGAAGGCGTCATGGACGTAAGTCATCAGGTTGCCGTTCACATCCGTGGTCGACTCGACGGCACCGTACTTGTAGTTGTAGGTGGCCATCGAGCCGTAGCCGAAGCTGTCGGTGGTGCCGGTGACGTACGTCTGAACGACCGGATCGTACTCGTAGTTAAGCTGGTAGCGTTGGTCATGCAGGTTGGCCGGCCCGGTCACCTGCTGCAGGTTGCCGTTCGGGAAGTAGGCCAGGTCCGTGACCGCGGCGCTGCCATCCGCCAGGTATTGCCTCACCTGTGTAACGGCACCGCTTGCGCAGTCGACTGTGGCCTCGCGGTGGCGCATCGCAACCCCGTTGCCGGTGACGGCGATCTTTGTCGGGACTCCCACGACGTAGGTGTCGGCGCAGGCCGAATAATCGACGATTGCCGAGACGTCATCCTGGCTGCCCGTGTCGCCGCCGTCAAAGAAGCCGGTGATATTGCCCAGGCTGTCGTACTGCTGCGTCGTGTAGGTGGTCTTGCCCGGCTGTGGGCTGCCCTCATAGAAGCGCTGGTCCGTGCGGATGAGCATGGGGAACAGGGTTGCCGTCGTGCTCTGCGCATTCGCCAGTTCCAGATTTGTCTCCACATCACGCAGGCGGTATGTATTCTCGGTCTCGATGAACCTGGCTCCGGACGCGTCCTGAACCACCTCGCGCGTGAGCCGGCCTTTGGTGTAGTAGCTATCGTTGGAGAATTCGCGGACAGTGGCGCGATAGGGGGCGTCGCCGTTACCGGCGTCGCGTTCCTCTGCGATGAGCCTCTGGTATCCGTAGAACTCGCGCTCCAGGCGATCGTAGCGCCCGCCCTCGTATCGGTACGTGGTCACCTGGATGTCGGCGCCGTCGCCCACGTGGCCGTCAAAGATTTCCCTACGCGCCAGGTTCCAGCGCGAGTTGGGATCATCGTAGGTGTTGCCGTCGCGCTCGTAGTCGAGGCTGATCACCGCGCCCAGGGGACGCGTCAAGCTCTTCAGCAGGTTTGTTTTCCCGGTGAGATTGCGTCGTACCGTGAGCTGGCCGTCATCCGTGCTCGTCAGGTAGTCCGCGTTGCCATCGCCGTCGATGTCGCGCAACTGGGCTTCCTGTCGCCCGATGCTGCGGGTGTAATCAGCTCCCGGGTTGATAATGATGTAGCAACCGGCCAGGCACAGCGGTCCGATGGGGATGGTAGCGTAAGCGCCGCCGCCCAGGCTACTGTTCGTGCTCAAGGCAACCTGCGCAATCCCGGAGGACCAATCGACCTCGCCCGCGAATCCACTGCCCGTATTGAAGGCGACGTACAGATGGTCGCCAACTGCCCTGACCTGGTCGAGCAGGCCATCGCCATTCACGTCCTGCAGGCTGGTTCCTGTGTCATCGTCGTCGCAGGACCTTGCAAACGGGTCAGGGTCCTCTGTGATCGGTGTGACCCGGCTACAGGCCGCCAGCGACCGGTTTCTCTCCAGGGAGAAACCGCCGGCATAGTCGTAGATGCCGGAGTTGAATCCGAGGCAAGGACCGAAATTGAAGCCGTGACCGGCTCCCGCGCTGATGTCGCCTGCGCCCCATGGCTCCAGTGCCGCAAAGCTGTAACCCAAGTTGAGGGCGACGCACAGTTCTGCATCACCACACTCGACGATCCGATCCGGGAGCCCGTCACCGTTGACATCGAGGAGATCGCTGAGCACCTGAGAAGCAGACTCTGCCACGCCAGCCGAGAGCCCAAGAGTGGGCATCTGGCTGTCCGTCTTGTTGCCCTTGGGCGAGCTTTTGCCGGTATTCCCGACCGTGCCCTTGGCCCCAGCCCTGAAGTTGGGTACGTTGCCTCCGATGCCGGCGGTCATAGCCGCATTCTTGCTCTCGCGCACCCATCCTGTCAACCCTGGCACCGGGTTCAGGTCCTCCAGTCCGCCGAGCATCGTCGTGTATTGGACCTCGCCCTGGCCAACGACGTCCGGGAACCCGTCGCCGTTCATATCCAGGAAGTCGCGCTCGCTGTAACTCTCACCCAAGACCGGCAAATACTGGAGGAGGTCCAGTCCCACCATCTCCGGATGGCCGGAGTAGGAGCCGGAGAGGGGGCCAAGGCCGACGCCGAGTGCATTCTGCTGCGTCCTGCTACGCAGCTCCGGGGCGGTGCCCCCGACTGGGTTCATGCCGGGCGGAGTGATGAAATCCACGCCGAGCCGAGAGCTGCTGATGCTGCTGGCGCTGACGTAGGCCAGATCGTCGACCCCACCCCAGACGTCCTCTTCGGGTACAGGATTGAATGGGTACGCGAGAGCGCCCGCAAGATCGTACTCGGCATTGTCGGGTGGAGGGGAAAAGACGAGGTCACCCTCGACGATCGGCTGGTTGGCGCGATCCCGGTTGCCATTGTAGCCGGCATACGCCCAACCACGGTACGGCTGGGCGAACAGATTGGAGGACGCCGAGCTGTGTATGGCGCTCGGGACCGGCACGCTGCCGGCGCCGCCATAGTGTACCTCGACAGCCGCGGACGTGACCGTGGCCGCGAGCTCAGGATCACGGGTGGAGTAATCGAAGTAGAGGACGTCGCCCTCCTGCACGTCAACCGTGAGCTCGACATAGGAGGCCGCCCCGCCCGCAGGTTTGACAGTCGCTTTGGCTAACAGCTCGCCAAGCGGTTCTGCGGCCGGATCAGCCGGCGCACTTCCAGCGCCAGCCCCCATTGCGGAAGGCAAATACAGACGGAAAGGCATAACGGAAAGATTAGTCAGCGGTTTCGCAACCCTAACTCTCTTGACCGTAAATGCGACCGCTCCCTTGTTCGGATCGGAGTTGGCAAAGCTGGTCTTGACGGTCAGCGTGCCGTCCTGCGTGGCGGTCCAACCCTCCTGGGGTTGCGAAAGGTTCGAAACGGGGTACATATCGATGTCGTAAGGCAGGTCGAAGACAGGCAGCGCCTGACCGTCCGGCCAGGACTCGATCTCGGTGTAGGTTAACTTGGGGCGCCAGGAAAGCGCGGCCAGGTTGATGGGCGAGTCGACCTCGACGTGCAGGCGGATCGTCTTCGACAAGTCCACGTCGAGCTGTAGCTGGACCGGCATCAAACCGGTTTCATCCCAGGTCATACTCTTGCTTAGAACCGTTGCATCGTTCACGGTGACGATCAGCTTTATGTCGTCTGTTGTCTGTGCCAGCTTCTGCAGATCCCCGCTCAGTTGGACCGTCCCGGTCATTGGCGCCTGGAAGCCGATGCCCGTGCGACCTGCGAGGGTAAAGTCCTCCGACGCGGGATAGCGGTACTCGTCGAAACCGTTGACGTCGGTTACCTGTTCGCTGGCGGTGTACTCGATTATTGGATTCCAACTCACATGGTCGAAGCGCCCATCCAGGATGGACTGGACGCGGAAGTAGATGCGGTTGCCTTTGGCGACGTCTATCGCGTCCAATCCAGTAGGTGTCCGGGTTACGTGGTCGTTCCCCGGGATGGTCGCGAACCACAACTCGTCGCCATTGTGCTGGACCGCGACACGGACGCCGTCACCCTCCCCATCCGGGTCCTCGATCAGGTAGACGGGGGCCGTGATGGTGACCACGCCGTCGTAGGGCGCGATCCACCGGCGCAGCGTGTCGAGCAATGGGGAGGCATCGATGGCCTTCTCGTAGTTAGCCCAGTCCTCAGGTGTTGCGCCCCCGTTATCGGCATCAGCGCCAGGCACGATGGGCACCTGCGTATCGAGGCTGTTGGTCGTGAAGGTGGGAACGCCGTCATCAAGGTGGTTGAAGTAGATCACCCCGTCCTTCGCGAGGTCGGGCAAGCCGTCGGCGTTCGCATCCGTGAAGTAGATCGAACTGGTCGTGGTTGTATAAGCATAGTTGTCGAAGAAGCTGGGTAAAGTATAGACTTCTGGGCCCACGGATATGGTGTGCGATTCCTCTTGAGTGATCTCGCTTATCCCGGCGATCGGTCTCTTTTCACCGAACTCCGGCGTCGCACCGGGGCCGGAAAGGTTCAACCGGTAGTACAAGTGCCAGCGTCCGTCGGTTTGGTTGAAGTTCTGGAACACCTTGTCGGGCATGCGGTCGCCGTTGATATCGATCAGGGCGAGGACTGTGTTCGTCTGGCTGTAGTTGTAGCCTACTTTGCCGCCGAACGACCACCATTTCGATGGGGCACCAATATTGAAGCCGCCATAGAGATGACCGCCGTACGCGTCGGTGACCGCACCGCTGAGCGCCGTCGCGTTGCCTTCGTCGACGAAAGAGGTGAGGTTGCCTCGGAGCACTTGATTCAACAGGGAGCCGGTCAACCAGTCGACGTTGTCCTCTTGGGTGTCCCACAGCTCCGGAGAGCTAAAGCCCTCCGCCGTCTGCACCTCGTCGTAGTACGACAATGTGTGCGTGTTGAAGGGCAAGTCGTTTTCGCCCAGCTGCCGGACGGCCTGAAGCAGCGTCTTGGAGAACGCTCCCTCTTGGTAGTCGAATTCGTACGCACGAATTTGAGCATCCCCGTAGAGCACGGTGATGCGCGCGAGCCGCGCGGCCGTGACCATCTTGAACCCACCTCGGGCGTCGATAGTGACATCAGGCCGGCGGGCCGTATCGCGAGCAAATTCGACGGTATAGGGACCGGTTGTGCCGTTATATTGGGTGTAGTTGATAGACTTTGGGTAAAGCTGCCAGCCGGGCACAGTGCCCCCGGTCATACCGACATCAGAGACGAGCTCGTAGCTGTAGTGGACGCTGTTGCCGTTTAGATCGCGCGTCTCGCGCAGCGCCCATTTGAACACGTTGCCGTTGCCGTCAGTCAGGGTAGCCGTATCTGAAGGGAGAGTGCCCGGCGGGTCTCCGTAGATGTAGCTTATCCCGTTCTTGTCGGTAATCTCCCACCAGTAGTTCTGTGGCCCGTCGCCATGGCGCACGATGTGGTTGAACGCGCCTTCGATGCGCTGATCGAAGACCTTCTCGGGTGTCCGAGCTACCGATTCGGTGCGGTGCGCGAGCGGGGTGAGCTGCTCGCCGTTGAGAAGATACGTCTCCGTCTCTTCTGTTTGACGGTAGCGCGGCACGCCCCAGCGGGTATCAATCGTAATCGCCGGCAGCTGCAGGTCCCAGCCCACGCCCATCCAGCCATTACCACCGCTTGAGCTGTACACGACGCTCAACTGGGGCTGCATACCGCCGCGCCCCGGCGGCACCTCAATGGGGTAAGAGAGCCGGACATCGCCCAAGCTGTTGCCCTCAGGCACCTCGATCAGTTTGATGCCCGCGCCGGGGTCGGCAGCCTGGATGTCGCTGATGCTGTTAGGATTATAAGAGAGGGCCTCAGGATGGTCCGGCACCGTGATGGTGGCATTGATAAAGTCGGTAAAGTGGTCGCTCAGGCTGACGACTAGCTTCTGCTTGGTGTCAACCTGGACCCGCTCCAGCTCTTGCCACGTGCCTGTCTGATCGTCAAAGAAGAAGGTCTTCAGGTCCTCCTCCGTCAGGCCGGTCGGAATGAGGGCAGGATCATAGGGCAGCTTGATCGTGATATTCTTGTCGAACTTTGTGTTGTGCGGAAGCAGCCGGTAGCCCTTTTGCGGCCCGCCGGTTGCGTTGATCATGCCTATGTCTAGAGGAGGTAGGTCTTGCTCAGCCAGCGGAGTTATGGTGATAGTGGTATGAGCCGATACGGAACCGGCCTCTATCTCCAGTACAGCCTTGTCATATTCGAGCTTGTTGGCCTGGCCGGGCAGCACGATGAGCGATCGACCCCGCGGTATCTCCGACTGGCTTTGAGCATATGCCGGGCGAGAACCCAGCCCCACGCCGCTCGGGGGGACGGAAGACAAGAGCATCGACAGCAGAACGAGAATTGAGACAAGCCTGAGTGAACGCGACATTTGACCCTCCAGCGCCTCGGTATCGTCTGGCTCGGATATGGCTACCTTTCTTTGGATATGTCCACTTTGCGCTTGCCTATTCGCGCCACGACAGCGGCCTGTTGTTCGATCAGAGGCTGTCCTGACCGAGAATGCACAACTATTCGAAGATCAATCAGTCATAGAGAAAAAAAGAACCGAAAGCAAACCCCTGGCCGATACCAGGTTGCCTTCGGCGGATCAGTGTGAACTTTCATTTTTCCCGCCGCTACGGTGGAATAGCGGAATGATTAACTTGTCGTTTGTCCGTCTAGTATACTATACAAAACAGGGCTTGTCAACCCCCTTAATTTGCACAGGTACGGCTGTAGCAAAGTCGGCAGAGTTGCTGATCGCACCGCCGTGAACAGGCGGTGCTAGTCAGATTCTCGCCGGTTTGGCCTAGCACCGGCTCTTCCAGGCCGGTGCGATCCTCCTTGTCAAGCTACTTTGCAGCAGCCCTGTTGCACAGGACCGCTCGCCATTTGGTGTCATACTCTGGATCCGGGCTATGAACGAAGTTCTGAGCTTGCTTGCGGCGAAATCCGAACCGCTTCAGCACTTGGTAGATGCCTGATTCAGAATGACCAGCTAGCCAGGGTATGGCTCGCTGAAAATCTCGCAAGCGCCAACGGGTACGTTGTACGCCATACCGCCGTGGTGATTGGTGAAGCACCCATTCAAGTTCAGCCCTGGCCTCCACCCTGCTCAGAGGGGGAAAAAGAGGGCTTGCGCCCTCGGCCTGGCCGGATCTTCAGCCCTTCAGCCTCAAAGCGCTGTACCCAATCGCTCACCGCATTCCGATGGATTCGCACCCGCAGGCGTTCCGCCACATGGCTGATGGGTTCGCCGGCGGCAACACGCAGAATGGCTTGTGCCCGGTAGCGCAAGTAGGGCTTCGGCGGATTCCGCGTCCACCGATCCAGCTGTTCCTGTTGCTCGTCAGCCAGCTGGAGATAATACCGCTTAGGCATGTTTCACCTTTTTCACACGTATTCCTGCGGTATTATACTATTGCTAGATTAATCTATAAAGGTTCAACATGCACGTGGTCACAAAGCAAGAAGCGCCCTCGCTTTGACCAGGCTGGTCCCCGGCTCGAGCATTTCCTCTGCAATGCAAAAACCTTACGAAACGAAGGCCGAGCCCCCAAGACGTCTTGGGGGCTCGGTACTTCTATGGATCTTTCACGCTAGGAAAAGCTCCCGCAACGAGTTACAACATGTAAGTCACCGGCCAACCCTGGCAGGGGAGACCCCGGATGGCATACAGTCTCCCAAAGGTTGGCTCGACGACGACCGCCGCCGTCGTCTGGAAATCACGACCCGGCGTGCCATGGCGGCAGATGCTGTCGGGGTAGCCATCGTGATCCATCAGGCAGCGCATGGCCAGCGGGGCGGTGAGCCGGCCCCGCTCCGCTTCGAGCTGCTTGGCCAGGCGTCTCTGCCGGTGGACCGATGTGCTCCGCTCCGGTTCGTCATACTCCTCGAACTCGACCAAAGCAGGGTCGTTGATGTGGTTGGCGTGAGCCAGCACGCCGTCCACCGCCTCGACCACGGCGTGCCCGTGATCCGTGTTCTCGATGGCAACCACCCGCCCCGTCCGGTCACCGACCGTCAGGCTGCCCACCCCAATGATGCCACGCCCTTCCACCAAGGCGATCACCTCGTCGACGCTGTCCGCTTCCAGGACCAGCCGGCGGAACAGGGACAGGGGCAACTCCCCTGAAGGCCGGCCGCTCCTCACATACAGCGCGTTGCCAAAGACAGACATGCCGCTGCTGCTCAGGCCAAACACACCAAACTCCCCCGCATAGGGCATCTGCAACAGATCAGGCCTCCCCTGCTGGTACATGGCTGCCACCACGTAGAGGTCTTTGGAGATTGTCGGTGTGTCCTTGGTCTGGCCCAGGATCGGATGGCCATCCAGCGTCACAGCGCCGCTGCAGCCGAAGGAGGTACAGGCGCCAGCCGGCCGGGGATTGAGCGATGTCATGGCCTCACCCCGCACATTCAACAGGAGCACTTCCTCGAACGCAACACCCGCCCCTTGGGCCAGCCCGTGCATCTCCTCCACAAAGTGTGGGGCCAGTTCCTCGTAGGCTGGCAGATACTTGGCCACCTCCTCTTGCCACCACGTCGGGTTTTCGGGACGCAACTCGGCCATGGACGCTTTCTGGTTCGACAGGTGTAGCAGCACCCGCACTCGGGCCAGTCCACCAAACTGCTTCCCGATCTCAAACGGCCTGCCTCGCAATGTAATCTTGGGCAATTCATAGGCGTTGTAGAACATCTTGTGCTTTCCTCCCTGTCGTCGCCCACCACAAGATGGGCGAAGATTTGTCCTCAGACCGGGTCTCCAACCGCCAGACCCGAGCCCTCCCTTACTTTCGATGGGCGAAGGTCTCCTGACCGAACCCACTGCCAGTCCACCGGCTCAAACCGGACCCATACCTCTATGACACCCACGATGCCATCCGCCCCGGCCAGACCTCGGGGTTCACCAGGAAATCAGGGCGTTCCCCACGCAGAATCTGCAGTACCTGGTCCGCGGCGCCTTCGTGCATGGCCCTGACACCGCGCGCCGTCCGGGATCCCATGTGGGGCGTAACCACGATGGGCACTCCTGGCAGGTTCAGCAACGGATTGTCCAGCGCAGGCGGTTCCGAAGCAAACACGTCGAGGCCGGCCCCCGCCAGATGTCCCTCTTGCAGGACCTGCACCAGGGCATCCTCATCGACTACTCCACCCCGGCTGACGTTGATCAAGTAGGCATCGGGCTTCATCCAACGCAGTTCCTGCTCGCCGATGAGGTGCTGTGTCTCGGGCGTCAGAGACGGGTGCAATGTCACAACGTCCGCCTGGGATAGCAGCGCCTCCAGGCTGCCAATCATCTCCACGCCCAGTGAGCTCGCCTGGCCGGCATCCACGTAGGGATCGTAGGCGGTGACCCGCATCCCGAGCCCCTTGCCGCAGATCTCGGCCACCCGACGGCCGATGCGCCCCAAACCGATGACACCCAGCACCCTTCCGCGCAGCTCGGTGCCCATGAGATCCGCGGGTGCTACGCTCGCACCCCGCAGGCTCCGGTCTCCAACCAGCACCCGCTTGGACAGCGACAACAGGAGGGCAACGGCGTGCTCCGCCGTCGATTCGGTGGGCGCATCGGGCGTATTAGCTACCAGAATGCCGCGCTGTGTAGCAGCAGGCACCACGATATTGTCTATGCCCATACCCGTACGGGCGACGACCTTCAGACGAGGACCAAGCTGGTCCAAAAACGGGCCATCGAAAGTAATCTTGATGCCTACGATGGCCGCGTCCACGGGAGGCAGTCCCTCCCCATCCGCGCTCACAATGACGCCGGCTTCCGTTTCCAACCGGGCCACCACATCGGGTAAAAGCTGGTGCGTCAGCCAGACTAGTGATCTCATTGCTCATACCTCCCGAACGGCAGACGGTGTCGGGAGTCCGGTCCTGGGGACAGACCTTCGCCTATCATGTAGGCTCCCATTCACCACATTTGAGGACTTGACAAAGACATCAAAGCATGCTAAGATGTAAACGGTTTCTCGGTTAACAGTTTACCATATGGACGCGGTTGTGTCAAGATCCATTGCCCCGGCCACGGGGGCACCGGAGAACCAGGGCGCGCTGGACCATCGAGGTAACACCCTGTCACAAGAATGGGACGGCAGTAGTGTACATCACCGACATTGATTCTGCCAACCAACCCAAACTGTGGGAACTTGTCCTCAAATCCCTGCGCCTTCAGATTTTCCGCGGGAGTTTTCCCCCTGGCACCAAACTCGTCGAAGCCGAACTCGCTGACCTCTACGGCGTGAGTCGCGGCCCCATACGCGAAGCGCTCATTTACCTCGAACAGGAATACCTCGTCGTGCGCGAGCCCCGTCGCGGCGCATTCGTGCGCGGAATCACAGAGGATGATGTACGCGAGATTTTCGGCCTGCGGCAGGCTCTGGAGAACTATGCTGCTGAGCTAACCTGTGGCCATTTGCAGCCAGAACACCTGGAAAGGATGCAATGGTGCATCGACCACATGGTCGAGCTGCGTCTCGACGCCAAGTGGGAAGAGTCTGGGGAGCTGGACATCGAGTTCCACCGCATCCCTGTTCAGGTTTCCGGGCACCGGAGATTGGCCCAGGGCTGGGATCGCCTCAGTGGCTCACTTCTCACATTGGCCGTCACGACCGCCCCCCACTACCCGGACCTGATCGGGGAAACCCAGCGATACCATCAAGAAATGTTCGACGCCTACGCCCGCCATGACCTTGGCGCCATCAAGGCCAGTCTGGCTGCCCACGTCAACGCCACACAAGAAGTCATGTTTGAAATGCTGCGCTCCGCCCGGGATGGAGAGCAATCGGTTCAGCTCAACCACGAGCGCAGTCCGAGAATACGATCAGTGCACGGGCAACCGCTGACCTTGGTTGCGCAGGGCTAAAGGGTGCGCAGGAGCCAAGCACCCGTGGGGCTGCCCTAGCTGCCACAGGGGCTGTCACAAAGAAAGGAGGTGACCAACGGAGAACGACTGGAGCCAACATCTGGAGACTAGCTCAGACCGCGAAACAATTATGTCAAAGGAGGAAGAAAAGTGAAAACCCTACGAATGCTGCTGTTTCTCGCCATGGTAGGCACGCTGGTGCTCACCGCCTGCGCGTCAACACCTGAGACCATCGTCGAGACGGTCAAAGAGACCGTGGTCGTCGAAAAAGAGGTGGAAAAGACGGTCAAGGAGACGGTGATCGTCGAAAAGGAAGTCGAGGTCGAGAAGGTTGTCACCCAGGTAGTCGAGGTCGTGGTCACGGCCGAGCCTGCCGAAGAGGGCAAGGCTGGCGGCACCCTCAACTACGCCGAGACCGGCACCTTTAACCACTGGAGCCCCTGGCGCATGTCCGCCGTGAACATGGGCATGTACAACCAGGTCTTCAGCCGCCTGCTCTGGAAGGATGGCGAAGGCAAGGTACATCTGGACGTCGCCGAGTCATACGAGCCGTCTGACGACCTAAAGACCTTCACCATCAAGCTGAGGGAAGACGTCATGTGGCACGACGGCCAGCCCGTCAACGCCCAGAGCATCGTGGATATGTACAACTATACCAAGGACCCGGAGCTGGCTGAGGACGGGGCCATAGGAAAGATGATCGGTCTCTTCAAACCCGTCAGCGACATGGTCGCCGTGGACGAGTATACCGTCGAGATCCGGGCCGAAGAACCGGTGCCCTACATGACCGACATCCTCGACTACTTTTTCCTGGTCCGCCTCGACGACAAGGCTGACCCGGGCATGATGGAGTCCCTGGCCGTCGGCACGGGCCCGCTCAAGCTGACCGAGTGGGTGCCCAACCAGCATTCGGCCTACGAAAAGAACGAGGACTATTATCTGGAGGGTTTGCCCTACCTCGACAAGTGGAACTTCCAGCGGCTGGAAAAGACCGAGACCCTGGGCCTCAACCTGGAGTCGGGCGCAATAGATGCCGCCATGGGCATACCCATGTCCGAGCTGGAGCGCTATGAAGAGGACCCCGACTATGAGGTCGAGGTCAGCAGCAACTCGGGCAGCGTGCTCAACATCGTCGTCAACACCAAGCAGGCCCCGTTCGACGACCCGCGCGTGCGCCAGGCCCTCTCCTACTCCATGGACCGCCGGACGATGGCCGAAGCCGCATCCTTTGGCTACGCCGAGCCGGTCAGCTCGGTCTTTTGGAACCCGGCCTCCATCGCCTACAAGGAGGACCTGGTCATGGGCCACGAGTTCGACCTGGACAAGGCGGCCAGTCTGCTGGAGGAGGCCGGCGTCGAGGACCTGGTGATCGACTTCCATCCCACGCCGCGCTGGCCCGAGATGAAGATGTTCTCCCTGATCTGGCAGCAGGACCTGGCCAAGATCGGCGTCACCCTCAACGTCAACGAGGTCGAGAACGCCCGGTTCTACGATATCGGCCTGGATGGCGATCTGCTGGACTTTGGCATCCACCCCTGGGTCAGCGGCCGGTCTACGCGCGACCCGGCCGTCTTTATGGGCACCCAAAGCAACTATCGCGGCGACCCCGACTTCAACCGCTACGGCCACGTGAACCCGGAACTGGAGGCACTGGTCGCCGCCGGTGCGGTCGAGTCAGACGAGGCAAAGCGCCAGGAGATCTACTGGCAGATCAACCAGATGCTGCTGGACGACCTGCCCACCATCAACGTCATGACCTACCCGCGCACCTGGGTCTGGAACAACAAAGTAAAGGACATCGAGATCGACCTGCTGGGTAACATCATGCTGGCCGAGACCTCCATCGAGGAGTAAGAATGGACTGGTTGGCGCGCATCGTAAGATCGAGTCAGCCATCTCTTGAGCGCTGGAATACCGGCGCCAAGGACAGGTCCCATACCAGGACGGAGCGGTTCGCCCTGCCTGCGGGTTAGGCCGGGTGAACCGCTCCCGTCAGTGACTAGCGACCCTACGTGACCATAGCTCAAGACATAGCAACCAAATGCAAAGATACCTGATCCGCAGACTGTTACAGCTCATTCCCACGCTTATTCTGGCATCGATGCTGATCTTCCTGATCATCCAACTCGCCCCCGGCGACCCGGCGGCCATGATGCTGGGCACCGAGGCCACCGACGAGCAGCTTGCCATCGAGCGGGCGCGCCTGGGACTGGACAAGCCCATCCCGGTCCGCTACCTCATCTGGCTTTCCGATGTGCTCAGGCTGAACCTGGGAAAATCGCAGGTCACCAGCCTGCCGGTCACCGAGCTGGTCCGCATGGCCTTCGGCAACACGCTCAAGCTGGCCCTCACAGCGCTGGTCGTTTCCCTGCTCTTTGGCCTGTCCATGGGCATCATCGCCGGGCTGCGCCGCGACAAGGCGGCGGACACGGTCATCACCGGCTTTAACGCCATAGGCCTGGCCATCCCCAGCTTCTGGCTGGGCATCATGCTCATCCTGGTCTTTAGCGTAAACCTGCACCTGCTGCCGCCGTCGGGCGTGGGCGACCCGGACGCAGGTTTTATCTCCAACCTCAAGTACCTGATCATGCCCGTGACCGCCATCGCCATTTCCAACACCGCGGTCTTTTCCCGGTACATGAGGACCTCCCTCATCGACGTCCTGGGCGAAGACTATGTGCGCACCGCCCACGCCAAGGGGCTCGCCGAGCGCTTCGTGGTCACCCGCCATGCCCTCAGGAACGCCTGGATCCCGGTGGTGACCATCATCGGCATCCAGTTCGGTCGCCTCCTGGGCGGGGCTGTGATCACAGAGGCGGTTTTCGCCTATTCCGGTATCGGGCGGCTGGTAGTTTTTTCCATACAGAACCGGGACTATCCGGTGGTACAGGGCACGTTGATGTTGGTCGTCCTGATTTTTCTGCTGACCAACGTATTCGTCGACGTCTTTTACGGCGTCATCGACCCCCGCGTCCGATTCGAGAGGGCCGAGTCATGACCCGAACGATTGAGGAGCCAGGGGACAGTGGCCTCGGTTCAGGGGAAGCCTATGCCAGCGGTACGGAAGTCGACGATGCGGGGCCGGCGGTGGCAGAGTTTGAACGTGTGCCATCTCTGACAAGTGAGGAGACACACCGCGGGCGCCTTGCCCAGAATCAAACCTACGGCGTTCTGCGACGGATGCTCAGGAGCCCCAAGGGGGCCGTAGGTATGGCGATCCTTGGGCTCTTGATGTTCACAGCGATTTTCGGCCCCTACTTGACGCCGCACGACCCCATTCTCATCAATGTCAAAGTTCAACTGCAACCCCCGTCCACGACCTACTGGTTCGGCACCGACGAATTGGGGCGCGACATCTTTAGCCGCATCATCTACGGCTCGCGGGTCTCCCTCCAGGCCGGCCTGCTAGCCGTGGCCCTGGCCGCACTGGTGGGCGTGATCACCGGCTTGCTGGCCGGATACATGGGCGGCTGGTTCGACACGGTTATCATGCGTATCTGGGACACTTTTTTGGCCTTTCCCGCCATCTTTTTGGCCATCGGCATCGTGACTATCCTCGGGCCCGGCCAGATGAACACCATGCTCGCCGTGGCCATCATCGGCATGCCCACCTTTGCCCGCCTGGTCCGGGCCACCACCCTGTCGGTCAAGAGCCAGGATTACGTGCAAGCCTCCCGGGCCATCGGCAGCGGGAGTTCCAGGATCATGCGCAAGACTATCTTTCCCAACTGTGTCGCCCCACTCATGGTGGCCATGGCCATCGCCGCGCCGGCGGCCATCCTGGTCGAGGCCTCCCTGAGCTATCTTGGCCTGGGGAGCCAGCCGCCCGACCCGTCCTGGGGCAACATGATCCAATCCGCCCAGGGTTTTCTGCACCGCGCCCCCACCTACGGCATCTTTCCCGGGCTGGCCATCACCTTCCTGGTGGTCGGCATGAACTACTTTGCCGACGGCCTTCAGGATGCCATCGACCCGCGACGCGCCCGCGCTGGCGCCAAGATGCAGTAATCCCCTGAATCAGTACCCGGGAGCGTGCCGAAAAATGCTGAACCACAGAGACACAGAGGACACTGAGAATTTCAACATGAAATCTCTTGATTCTCTGCGTTCTCTGCCTCCGTGGTGTGAGATGGGGAGCCGTTGAGACATGGCCGAGACGATACATACCGACGTTCTGGTTGTAGGCGCTGGCGCCGCCGGCTTGCGCGCGGCACTGGAGGCCAGGCTGTCCGGCGCTCGTGTTCTATTGGCGGTCAAGGGTTGCTTTGGGGCCGTGGGCCTGCGGGGAGCCGGAGCCAGCGCCAACGGCTTGTGCCAGGGGGGCGGCGTCCTCTACGGCCACAAAGAAGACGTCTTTCCCCCACCCGACCAGTCCTACGCCCACACCATCCAGCTCGGGCTGGGCCTGGCCGATCCTGATCTGGTTCGTTTGCTGATCGAGGACTCGACCCGGAACTTAACCGAGCTGGCGTCCCTCAACATCCACCTGAACCGAGGCTTTGGGCGGGGAGTCCGAGCTCATGGCGTGCCCCTGGCGGGCGGTCTGGCCGGCCAGGCGCGCAGCCGGGGCGTGCAGATCAGGGAGCGCCTGACGATTACCCGCCTGCTGGTCCGCGATGGCGCCTGTTCCGGGGCGGTTGGCATCGACGAGACGAACGGCGAGGCCGTCGTCATCCTGGCCCGCGCCGTGATCCTGGCCACGGGCGGCGACGCCCAGTTATTCAGGCACAATCTGAATCCACCCTGCGTGACCGGCGACGGCTACGCCATGGGCTACCAGGCCGGCGCCGAACTGATGAATATCGAGTTCAAGCAGGTATTTGTCGCCATCATCCACCCCACCCGCAACACCATCTATCTCTGGGCCTGGGATCAGCCGCCAAAGTTCTTGAACGCCCGGGGGCAAGAATTTCTGGCCGCCTACTGCCCGCCCGGAGTGACGCCCGAGCAGGTCCTGGAGCAGCATTCCCTGCACGACCCGGCCTCCACCCGGGACCCCTACTCCCGCTTTCTGGAAGTGGCCATCATGGGTGAGGTGACCGCCGGGCGGGGCACGCCCCACGGTGGGGCTTGGCTCGACTACCGGGGCTCCGAGCACCTGCTGGATCCCAACATGGCGGCCTGGTACCACTACCGCGGCATCTTTTCCGACGAGGAGATGATCGAGGTCAGTGTCTGCCATCACTGCTCCAACGGCGGCTTCCGGGTGGACGAGAACGCCCAGACCACGGTCCCGGGCCTCTACGCCGTCGGGGAATGCCTGACGGGGCCCCATGGCGCCGACCGGCGGGGGGGGCACATGCTGGCTGCAACACAGGTCTTTGGGG
>Ga0209013_10001978_pt1 | contig 18826 bp, 19 predicted proteins | sample Cruoilmetagenom2_FD_187291 | JGI IMG/M metagenome (GOLD analysis project Ga0209013, IMG submission 187291) | Oil polluted marine microbial communities from Coal Oil Point, Santa Barbara, California, USA - Sample 2 (SPAdes) (version 2) | ecosystem: Environmental > Aquatic > Marine > Oil seeps ...
TTTGAACCGGCGACCTCATCGTCCCGAACGATGCGCGCTACCAAGCTGCGCTACGTCCCGAATGCGGGGATTGTACCCCTGTTCGTGTCCTGCCGCTCAGCCGATGGACACATCGATTCGGTCGACCCGATTCCGATCCATCTCGAGCACGGTGAACTGAACACCGTCGAGCCGAATCGTGTCGCCGTCGTGTGGCACGTGGCCTGCAATGGCCATGAAGAAGCCGGCAACAGTGCTGTAGGGACCCTCGGGTATCGGTCGGTCGATCTCGTCCGCGAGGTCTTCGATCGGAAGTCGCCCGTCTGCGATCCACTGCTCAGGGCCGATGCGAACGATCGAGGGCAGGCCGGGGTCGAACTCGTCTTGGAGTTCACCAACGAGTTCGGCGAGAAGGTCCTTGGCTGTGATAACACCTTCTACTCCGCCGTGCTCATCGACGACACAGGCGAGAGCGAATTTGCGTTCCCGCATCTCTGTCAAGGTGTCGAGGATCGTGGCGGTCTCCGGAATGAAGTGCGGATGGCGGAGGAGTTCGACGATGTGATCGGGCGAAACCTCGTCGGTGCGTTGGAGAAGATCTTTGACGAAGAGGATTCCGAGAAGGTCGTCGAGGTCGCCGCGAGTTACGGGATATCGGGAATGGCCGGTCGACGCGACCGCTCTCCTCACTTCGTCCATCGAGACCGGAACGGTCAACGTGACGATGTCGACGCGCGGGGTCATCACGTCGCGTATCGGACGGTCGGCAAGGTCGAAGAGAGCGTCGATGATCTCGCGTTCGACGTCTTCGATCTGGCCGTCGCGGTGGCCGAGTTCGGCGAGGGCACGAATGTCGGCGTCGGTCACGGCATCTCCGTCTCCGCGCACCGGGATTCGCAGGAGCCGCAAGATGCCCCGGGTGATGGCACCGAAGAACGCTGCCACGGGAGCGAGGAACCGAGAGAGTTGCCAGATCGCCGGCGCAACCGCCAGTGAGAAGCGCTCCGGATAGCGGGTTGCGAGTGTCTTCGGCGTGATCTCTCCGAAGACGAGAATGACCGCGGTAACCGCCGCTGTTGCGAGCCACGGTCCCCATGTTTCTCCGACGAGACCGATGAAGAGAGTCGTTGCGACGGCGGCCGCCAGCACGTTGACCACGTTGTTGGCAACCAACAACGTCGACAGCATCCGCTCTGGGTTGAAGAGGAGTTGCTCGATACGTCGACCGGCTTTGCTTTCTGCGGCGAGTCGGTGCACGCGTTCTTTCGAGATCCCGATGAGGGCGGTTTCGGAGCCGGAGAAGAACCCGGATGCAACTGTGCAGACGGCAAGGATGCCGAGATAGATCATCTGTTCAGACGTCATGATCCAATTCTGGGTGAGCGGGATCTCGGAGGTTCCGAACGATCCGTCACGCCGCTCCGGTGACGCCGGTAACCGTGGCCCTCAGGGCCGACGCCGTGAACGGCTTCGTGATCCAGGCATCCGCTCCCGACCGACCGGCGAGGAATGCATCTGCTTCTCGATCGAGAAGCATGACTACGGGGACGGGATGGTCGCCGTCGCGGATGTCGCGAACTACGGCCATGCCACCCATGGAAGCGACCTGGAGATCGACGATAGCGGCGTCGACAGACTCGTCCTTTGCCGTGACCGCAGCAGTGGCCGGATCATCATGGTCGATCAGTTCATTCGGTCCGATACTCAGTGCGGCGTGAACCTCGTTTCGCACCCACGGCTCATCGGCAACGACCAGAAAGCGTGACATGGCTTGAAGGGTAGCCGGTAGTCGGTATTCGGTATTCGGTGGGGAGCCAACAGCCAGGAACCAGGACGTGGGCAAGCGATCAACGCTGCTCTCAATCCTGGGTTCTCACATCTGATTCCAAGAACGCGAAAAAAGAGCGCGAGAAACACGGGGCTCGGCGAAAATTCCATTGCGTCGGGGGTTTCGTGTCTCTACATTCATACCGGCTTCGACTCTCGACCTTCATGGAGGGCACACATCGTGACGGCGCTCGATCGTACCTGGCAACCGGTTGCTTCCTGCAGCGGCAGCCATTCGCATCTCTTCTTCCCTCCGAACGTGACCGAGCGCAAGGAGGAAAGGGAGCGCAGGGAGATCAGGGCGAAGTCCGTGTGCAGGATCTGCCCCGTTGGGAGCGAATGCCTCGACTATGCGATGACGATTCGCGAGCCCTACGGGATATGGGGCGGCCTCACAGAGACAGAACGTCGTCAGCAGAAGGCTCGATTCAACGCCTGACCGACCGCCCATCTCCGTCTCGACGCGTCCAACCTTGAGCGTCGAGCCACTCGAGAAGGGGCACCGCGTGGCGACGGGCAAGACCGAATTCGTCCCTGAACGCCGCCACCGTGAATCCGTCCGGCAGCGCAGAGAGCCCGGACGTGACCGTCTTCACTTGATCCGGTAGAAGCACGAGATCGTCACCGATCCGCACGAGGTCGCCGCTGCGGAGAAGAGCATGGAGGACCTCATCTGAGAGTCCGAGGTTCGAGGCACGCGGCACTGCAAGATCTCCTGCAAGGAGCGAGCGGGTTGCACCCCACTCCTCCATTTCGGCCGCCGTGAACTCGGGAACGAAGGCCCGTCGGCGAATGAAGGGGCCCTCCTCCATGAGGTCAGGGAGGCTATCGGCGAGCATCGTGACGAGGTCGGCGTTTCCTCCAAGACGTGAGGATGCCTCCGACTTCGGAAGGCCCGGTCGGAGCGGGTACTCGTTGTGGTACTCATCGACGGAGGAAGCCAACTCACGGCCTCGGTGTTCGAGAGCGGAGGCTGAGAAGTGCATGGATCCGATGGCCGCACCGGTCGACGGCACACCTCCTCCCGCCGATCGACGCACCTCGTCGACACCGATCGCCTCGTGGACGGTGACGAGCGCATCGGCCCGGTCCGCAGGAGATCCGAGCACCGCCGAGGAGAGAATCGCAATGTCGCCAGCCGACGGTCGGTGAATCGGATTCGGATCGATGATCGTGCCACCCGCGACAACGAGCTGTCTGCCTGTGTCTCGCAAGATGAACCGGTCACCCATGGTCAGCGGGATGGGCGATGCCGTGGTCACGATCACTGCCGGCACCGCGGCGTCCTCCAGGGTCCTTATGCGGGCTGGGACCGTCGCCGTTCCCAGGTGGACGTGATAGGCCCCCCGATCGCTGAGTTCATCATCGGAGCGGGGCGGAAGACGGAGGTGTGCGAGGAACCGATCGGTCATGCCGATCGAATCGGCAGGAGCGAGCAGGGTCCCTCGGTCCAGGTCGTTCCGATCGATACCGACAAGATTCGCGGCTGTCCGGGTTCCGGGTCCGACCGTGTCGTGGTCGGTCTCGTGTGATTGCATGCCCCGGAGACGGACCGGTCCGCCGGGGAAGCATTGCAACCGATCGCCGAGCGAGAGAGAACCGTCGACAAGCGTGCCGGTGACGACGACTCCTGCCCCGGAGATGCCGAACGCTCGATCGATCCACATCCGGGGTCGGCCGAGGTTCCTTGGCGGGCCTGCGGAAGCGAGCGCATCGGCGAGCGATGCGACGAGTTCGTCCATGCCGATCCCGGTCGTTGCGGAGACCTCGACGACGGGCCACAACTCGGCCACCGTCCCTGTCACGTGCTCCGCGATATCGATTGTGGAGAGCTCGATCAGATCCGCGTCGGCGAGATCAACCCGGGTCAGGGCGACGACTCCGTGACCGACCTCGAGCAGATCGAGGACGGCGAGATGCTCCTCGGACTGGGGCATCCACCCCTCGTCGGCTGCCACGACGAAGAGGGCTACATCGAGACCACCGACGCCGGCGAGCATGTTCTTGATGAACCGTTCATGACCCGGCACGTCGACGAAGCCGACCACCTCATCCCCAAGGCGAGTCCAGGCGAAACCGAGGTCGATGGTCAGGCCTCGTTCCTTCTCTTCCGCCCACCGGTCGGGGTCCCTCCCTGTGAGGGCTTGCACCAATGTCGACTTTCCATGATCGACGTGGCCGGCCGTCCCGATGATCGACATCAGAGGGTGGCCAGTGCCGCTGCGACGATCGGATCCTCTTCCGGAGGGACGGACCTGAGATTCACGATGGTTGACCCATCTCTTCGGGCGGCGATGACCGGCGGCTCATGATCAGCAAGGGCCCTCCATGTTCGTTCGTCACCGCCATCGATCCGGAGCACGGGTGTTGGGATCGAGAGACCCGGTACCGAGCCGGCACCCGGAAGCGACTCACCGTCGACGATTGACCCAGTCGCGCCGGAGATCTGGAGGACATGGCCGGTGCGGCGCCGGAGCTCTTCGGTCGGAGAGACCGCCATCTGCCAGAAAGGAATGGTGCCTGCCGTCCCGGAGGCGTAGGCCTCGAATGTTGCCGTCAGTGAGGCGATGGTGGGGGTGTTGACTCGGACGGCTCTGGCGATCGGATGCTTCGCCAAGCGTTCCACGGCGTTCCTCTTCCCGACGATGACTCCCGCCTGGGGACCGCCCAAGAGCTTGTCGCCAGAGAACAGCACGATGTCCGCACCCTGGCCAAGGACCTGACGGACGGCGGGTTCACCGTTGAGCCATCCCGGAGGTCCGCCATCGATCCACGGTGTTGCTTCGTCGAGGAGTCCGCTCCCGACATCGGCGATGAACAGCGCGCCGAGGTGATGAGCGATTTCGGGCATCTCTGAGAACGGAACGTCTTCAGTGAATCCCTCGACCCGGTAGTTCGACGGATGAACCTTCAGCACGGCTTCGACGGTTCCTGGAACCTCGATGAAGTCGCTCCTTCTTGTTCGGTTCGTCGTTCCGACCTCGACGAGGTGCGCGCCGGACGCGGCCATCAGATCGGGGAGGCGGAAAGAGCCTCCGATCTCGATCAACTCGCCGCGCGACACGGCGACTCGGCCGTCCCTTCCGGCAAGAGCAGCCAGGGAGAGGAGGAGAGCACCGGCATTGTTGTTGACCACAAGCGCTGTTTCGGAACCGGCCGTGGCTGCGATCAATTCATGGAGGTAGTGGGCACGCTTGCCACGCTGGCCACTCTCGAGATCGAATTCGAGATTGCTGAAGAAGGGTGTATCCGTAACCCCGACGGGGGCACGTCCCAGATTCGTGTGGAGCAGAACGCCGGTCGCGTTCACAACCGAGCGAAGTCGGGACGACGAGAGAGTCCGAAGGCGACGAGTTGCACTCAGGACCGGATCGACCGGTGAGCCAGACCGGGCGCTGTCACGCGCCTCATTGATGGCGTCCCGTGCAACCGAGACGACCACCGCGCGAGGCAGATCGAAGTCAATCGACAGATCGCCTGTCAGCGCATCAACCGAGGGAAGGTCACGGAGGTCCACGCCTGCAGACTACCGGCACCGGTATCCTCGATTCGATGCGAATGCGTTGGATTCTCTTCGTTGCGTTCATTGTGATCCCGATAGCGGAGATCGCCCTCCTGATCGCGTTCAGCCAGGCTGTTGGCATCTGGTGGACGATCGGGCTGGTCGTGGTGACGGCTTTCGTCGGATCCTGGCTCGTCAGTCGACAGGGGCGGGACACGATTCGGGCGGTTCGTACCGAGTTCGAGCGAGGCGCGTTCCCTGCGGCATCTCTCGCGCACGGAGCGATGATCCTCCTTGCCGGAGCATTCCTTCTCACCCCGGGACTGCTCACAGATGCAACCGGGTTTCTGCTCCTCATCCCCGCTGTTCGCGAGGCGATAAGGCGGTGGTACGTTGCGCGTGCCGCAAACCGCTGGACCATCGTTCCTTGATGGGATCCCTCCGAGAAGCGTCGACCGTGTGCCTTGTGCGTGACACTGAGCCGGGACTCGAATTGCTGATGGTGCAGCGCACGCCGTCGGCCCGTTTCATGGGCGGAGCCTGGGTGTTTCCCGGTGGAGCCGTTGACGAGGAGGACGGCGCACAGCCGTTGAGCAGCGGTTTCGGGTCAAGTGACCCGGATCTCGCCCGATGGCAGGCAGCCGCCTTGCGGGAACTTGTCGAGGAGACGGGGTTGTGGCTCCTGGAGAGCGGGCCGGTGGTTACAGAAGACCGTCCTTTCGGCCAGGAGGTCTTCTCAACCGTCGCCGAACGAGGAGAGCGACTTGCCGGCGACTCACTCTGGTACTTCTCGAACTGGATGACGCCGTCGCCGTTGCCGATTCGGTTCGATACCCGGTTCTTCGCGGCGGTGATCCCCCACGACCTCGATCCAGTTGTCGACGGTCGTGAACTCGTCGACGCACGCTGGATTCGACCGGCCGATGTGCTCGAGCACGGAGATGATGGGCGGTGGCTCGTCGCGTTTCCCACTCGCAAGATCGTCGAGTTTCTCGGCTCATTCGACTCCGCCGACGACCTACATAAACACATTGGGAGTCATCCCTCGATCGATCGAATTCAGCCACGCCTTTCCATCTCGAACGAGAGGATCCAGATCCTCATGCCCGACGAGCCGGGGTTCGAGGAGGCCGCTCTCGGGGAACAAGATCCGGAGTTGATGGCGAAGATGATGCAGATCGTCGAGGCAGGAGGAGAGGTTCCTCCGGAGTTCCGACCAACATGACCGTCGAGACGGTGCTGGCACCGAACCCGGGCATCTACACCGGACCCGGCACGAACACGTATCTCGTTTCCGACGGCGGAGAGGTGGCCGTCATCGACCCCGGACCGGTCATCGATCCCCACTTGCTGGCCATCATCGATGCGATCGGCGACCGCACCCCGGTTGCGGTCATCGCCACCCACACGCATTCGGATCACGCTCCACTTGCCAATCCGCTTGCTGAGCGTCTCGGCGTCCCCGTCTACGGGAACCGGCCCGGTCCGGAGTTCACTCCGGACATCCGACTGAGCGACGGCGACGACATTGCTGTCGGAGGACTGACGATCGAAGCGGTTCACACGCCCGGGCATACGGCGGACCATCTCTGTTTCTTGCTCGGCGACCGACTGTTCACCGGCGATCACATCATGGGTGGATCGACTGTCATCATGGAGGACGCGACCGCCTATCTCCAGTCGCTGTACCGGGTTCAAGACCTTGATGTCCGACGGATCGAACCCGGCCACGGTTCATCGATGGATGACGCGGGAGCCGTCATCGCCGGGTACATCGAGCACCGACTGGCCAGGGAGCGTGAGATCCTTGCCGTTGTCGGAGCGGGAGCAACGACCGTTGCAGACATCGTCAGCGCGGTCTATGCGTTCGTTCCCGCCGACCTCAGATCCGCTGCCACCCACCAGGTGATCGTTCAGTTGAACAAGCTGTATGCCGATGACCAAGTAGGGTTCCAGCCGGGCGCAGTAGGACCATCCACAATGGTCGAATTGAACGTGAGATGATGAAACGAAGACTCGCCCTTATTGCTCTTCTCTTGGTCGGTTTGGCCGCGCCCGCATTCGCTGCTGAAGAGACGCAAGTCACTCCGGACGATCTCGACGCTGCCAGACGTCGGAATGCCGAGATCTCCGCTTCTCTCGAGGCGACCGACATTCGTTTCGAGGCCGCCATCGCGGAAGAGATCCAGATCCGAGAGAGCCTCCACGGTCTTGCAAGCCAGGTCACCGAGACCGAGCAGCGTCTCGCCATTCTTCGACTGACGGCGGAAGAAGTCGTTCGTGAGCTCTACATGACGGCCGGATCCGACGGGGCCGTCTCAACGGTTCTCGGCTCTGCCGCCTTCAGCGACATCCCGGTTCGCGGAACCTACCTCGATGCGGCGAGCAACCACGACCTACGAGTCGTTGACGAGTGGGTGGCCGTTGAAGAGGCATACCGCGTCCAGGTGCAGGAACTCGAGGACGCCCTCGCTTTGCAGCGCAGCCTCGTGACCGAGATCGAAGCCATGGCGAGCGAGATGCTCGTTGAACTCGATGCCGCGAATTCGCAGTACCGAGAGCTGCAAGCGACATGGCAGCGTCAGGAGGAAGAGCGGATAGAACGCGAAGCAGAGGAGAAGCGCCTGCGAGAACTCGAGGAAGCCAGGAAGCGCAAAGAAGCCGAGGAGGCCGCTGCCGCCGCTGAAGCTGCTGCCGCGGCAGCACGGGCTGCGGCAGTCGCGACGTCGACGACGGTGGCTCCAACCACGACGACACCGTCCACGACCACGACGTCCACGACCACGACGTCCACGACCACGACGTCCACGACGACGACCGTCCCAGCGGCTCCTGCGTCCACGACCACCACGTCCACGACCACCACGATCGCGGAGACCGGCGAGGACACCACTACGACTTCCTCGACGACGACCACGATCGCCGCGACCACCACGACGACGACCCTGCCTCCGGCGAAATCAACGTCCAGCATGGTCTGTCCGGTCGACGGGGCCGTTTCATTCTCCGACACGTGGGGTGCACCCCGGTCGGGTGGGAGGACACACAAGGGTGTCGACATGTCGGCCTCGAGGGGAACACCGCTCGTTGCTATGGAGACGGGGCGGATCTACCGCCTCTCGAACAGCACCCTCGGTGGTCTCTCCGTCTACCTGCTGGGCAACTCGGGCGACATCTACTACTACGCGCACATGGATTCATGGGCGGATGGTCTCACCGGTGGCCAGAAGGTTTCGGCAGGTGACCTGCTCGGCACGGTCGGTACGACCGGCAACTCGCCATCCTGGCTCCCGCACCTCCACCTTGGCTGGCAACCCGGTGGCGGCGACTGGGCGAACCCGTACCCGATGGTGAACGATCTCTGCCGCTGAGTTCTGAACGAAGTCCCGTACGTCGTACCCAGTACCCGGTACGCCGCCGAGGGCGGCCAGACCTACATCCCCGCCAGCTGCTCCTCAAGCACGGCGATGCGGGCCGTACACGTGTCGACGGCGGCCGGGGGAACCAGTTGCAGGAGTCTGTCGGCTACTGATCGGATCGCTGTGCCGGCTGGGCCTTCGGGGTCGGCGGTGGCCACCGGACGGCCCTCATCGCCGCCGTTGACGACGTTCGGGTCCAACGGGATCTGTCCGAGGAGCGGGACGCCGAGCTGATCGGCGAGCTCTGAACCCCCACCTGAGCCGAACAGGTCGTAGTGTCGCCCATCCTCTGTGGTGAATCCAGACATGTTCTCGACAACGCCGACCACCGGCATGTGGGATCGTCGGGCCATGTCGGCCACGCGCGCGGCGACCTTCTGTGCGGCACGCTGCGGTGTCGTAACGACCACCATCTCTGCCTGCGGGAGCATCCGTGAAAGTGCCATTTGCACGTCGCCCGTTCCCGGTGGCATGTCGATGATGAGGTAACCGAGGTCCGGACTCCATGCAACATCGGTCAGGAACTGCTCGAGCGCTTTCGAGAGCATGAGGCCGCGCCACATGAGAGCGGTGTCCTCGTCGTCGATCATCAAGCCGGTGGAGACGATCTCGAGCCCGGCCGCATGGAGTGGGCGGATCTTGCGGTCGTCACCGGCTTCGAGGCGGGCGTCGATCGAGCCGAGCATCCTCGGGACCGAGAACCCCCAGATATCTGCATCGAGGAGGCCGGTGCGGTGGCCGAGCGCCGAGATCGCCAGCGCCAGGTTCACGCTGAGCGACGACTTGCCGACGCCACCCTTGCCGCTCGACACCGCGATGACGCGGGTCTGCGGGTTGATCATCGTTGGTTCGGCGTTCTCGCGAGCACGCAGCCTCACCTTGCCCATGAGTTCTGATCGCTGCTCGCCGTTCATGGCGGTTACGTTGACCGACACGGTCTCGATGCCGGGAATGGCCTTGACCTTGCGCACGACGTCATTCTCGATCTGATCGCGCATCGGGCATGCTGCGATCGTGAGAGCGACGCCGATCGACACGTCTGATCCGTCGACCGCGATGTCGCCGACCATGCCGAGTTCGACGATGTCGGCATTGAGCTCCGGGTCGATCACGCCACGAAGCGCCGCCTCGATGTCGTCTGTCGTCGTCACCGCGTCGAGCCTATCTCCAAGAATTGCCTATTCCCAACACGGTCGTAGTCGTTAGAATCGAATCGCGACGTGCGGAGGAGGCAACGTTCAATGACGCTCGAAATGACCCCGGTGGCCCTCACCGATGCTGCTGCCGAGAAGGTACGCGAATTGCTCGACGATGAGGGCGATGAGGCCCTCGCTCTGCGGCTTGCGGCGATGCCCGCAGGTTGCTCCGGCTACAAATACGAGATGTACTTCGACGCAGAGGTAGCGGCGACAGACTCCGTTGTCGATGCAGGTACGTTCAACGTTCTCATCGACCAATCCAGTGTCGACCATGTGTCCGGTGCCACGATCGATTTCAAGGATGACGGGCTCCAGGGATCCGGTTTTGCCATTGACAATCCCAATGCAACGGGCCATTCGTGTAGCTGCGGAAAACGCGACTAGCGGACCTTCATAGACTGTCTCCCGAGCGAGCCGGGAGGCACCATGCCGAAGTTGATCCATGACGCACCGAGCGGACCAAAGCCACTCGGTCCGTACAGCATTGTCACCGAGGCACACGGCCTGGTGTTCGTATCCGGCATGATCGGTATCGATCCGGCGACGGGTTCGCCCGTGGACGGCGGCGTCACCGAGCAGGCAACCCAAGTGATGCGCAACATCGGAGCGGTCCTTGGCGACGTTGGTCTCGGCTACGACGACATCGTCAAGACGACGATCTTCGTAACGGATATGAACGACTTTGCAGCCGTCAATGCCGTTTACGGCGAGTACGTGGGCGACGCCAAGCCGGCACGGTCGACGGTCGAGGTCTCGGCACTCCCCGGCGGCTTCGTCGTCGAGATTGAGACGATCGCTGCCCGCTGAGGGTCGACGCTTTCGAGCAACCGGTACCATGACGGGTACTGGGTACTGAGTACTGAGTACTGAGTACCGTCGACAGCCCTATCGGCACCAGCCCAGGAGGCACCGTGAACCGCGATTCCATCTTCTCAGCGCTTGATCTCGACGACATCAACTCCGGTGCGTATGCCGGCGGGTGGCTCGAGACCGGAGGATCGGTACTCGAGGTCGAGAACCCAGCGACCGGAGAGCGCATCGGCGCTGTAAAGAGAGCCGATACGGCCGACTACGAGAAGGTCGTCACCACGGCCACGAACACCTTCGAAGAATGGCGGATGCTGCCGGCCCCCGAACGCGGCAAATTCGTCCGCGTCATCGGTGATCTGTTGCGTGAGTACCAGGAGCCACTCGGTGCGCTCGTTGCCCTGGAGATGGGCAAGATCAAGGCCGAGGGTGAGGGTGAGGTTCAGGAGATGATTGACATCACCGACTTCGCCGTTGGCCTCTCCCGTCAACTCTACGGGCTCACGATCGCCTCGGAGCGGCCACGTCACCGCATGTACGAGCAGTGGCAACCGCTCGGGCCAGTCGGGATCATCACATCGTTCAACTTCCCGGTCGCCGTTTGGGCGTGGAACGCAATGATCGCTGCCGTGGGCGGAGACACGCTCATCTGGAAGCCATCCTCGAAGACGCCGCTGACGTCGATCGCAACATCCAAGCTTGCAGCGCGAGCGATGGAGGGCTCGGGATTCGAGGGCGTGTTCAATCTCATTGTCGGCTCCGGCGCCGAGGTCGGCGACGTCATGATCAACGACCGGAGAGTGCCCCTCATTTCTGCGACCGGATCCTGCGGCATGGGAGAGAAGGTCGGTGTCGCCGTCGCGAAGCGTCTCGGCCGTTCACTTCTCGAACTCGGTGGCAACAACGCCATGGTCGTCATGGACGATGCGGACCCGGACCTGGCGACCAGGGCAGCCGTCTTCGCCGCGGTCGGAACGGCAGGCCAGAGGTGCACGTCGCTGCGCCGTCTCATCGTGCAGCGCGGCATCTCAGATGAGATCGCTCGACGCCTCGTTTCGGCGTACGGGACCGTGAAGATCGGTGACCCCCTTGACGACGCGAACCTGATGGGTCCGCTCGTCGACGAGATCGCAGTCTCGAACTTCTCTGCTGCCGTCGGAATCGCTCAGGAACAGGGCGGGGAACTGCTCTACGGAGGCGGGGTTATCGACGGTCCGGGGTACTACGTCGAGCCGACGATCATCAAGATGCCGGTTGACGCTCCGATTCTTCAGATCGAGACGTTCGCCCCGATCCTCTACCTCATCGAGTTCGACACCGTTGAAGAGGCGATCAAGCTCAACAACGGCGTCGTTCAGGGTTTGTCGAGTGCGATCTTCACCGATTCGGTGCAGGCGGGTGAGACGTTCCTCTCGCCCATGGGGTCCGACTGCGGCATCGCCAACATCAACATTGGGACGTCCGGCGCCGAGATCGGCGGAGCGTTCGGTGGCGAGAAGGAGACCGGCGGCGGACGCGAATCAGGTTCCGACGCATGGAAGGCGTACATGCGCCGCCAGACCGTCACGATCAATTACTCGGGTGAGCTTCCGTTGGCGCAGGGCATCGAATTCGGATGAGCGAGAGTCTCTCGGCACTCGCCGGAGACGACCAACGGCTCGGGCGGCTGTTCACGATCCTCGGGATCGGAGGGCTGGTCGCGTCTCTGATCGCCGGAGTCCTCGGAATCGTGGTTGTGGTGGCGCTGACTCAATCAGCCGATCAGTCGCTATCAGTCACCCTGGAGGCCGTGGAGACGGCCGACGAGACGGTTGCTCTTGCAGCGGACACGCTGGGGATCGTGAGTGAGTCGTTCGACACGCTCGTACCATCGGCGGAGCTGGCCGCGGCAACGTTCGAGGACGCCGCGGTGGTGATCGCCGATTCGGCTGTGGTGGTGACCGTCGACATACCCGACGCCCTCGACGCCGTCGTGGACGCCATGCCAGCCATTGAGACCACTGCCGAGATCATCGACAATGCTCTGCGTGTCCTCAGCTTCGTGGGCGTCGACTACGCACCTGAGGTGCCGTTCGATGAGGCTGTCGCTGAACTCACGGCCGCGATTGAGGAGATCCCGGATGAGCTTCGGGCGCAGGCGGTGCCGCTGCTGTCCCTGGCATCGGACTTCGAGGAATTCGGTGCTGCAACGGTCGAGATCGCCGACGATCTCGCTGAACTCCAGAGCCAACTGGAAGAGGCGGAATTGCTGCTCGACTCGTACGCAGCGACGGCTGGTGAGGCGACTGCAGTCGTGACGGCGATTCGAGACGATCTGCAGTGGCAGCGGTGGCTCATGGTGCTGGTTGTCGTGCTCGTTACGGGTGCATTCGCCGTGACACAAGCGGTCCCGATCCTGCTTGGCCAACGTCTCACAGATCGCGCCACCCCCTAACCCAAACGCGTACCCAGGGTTGGTGACCTCGTATACGCGGCCGTGGGCCCACAGAACGCGCGATCTGCAACGATCAAGCACGAGAGTGTGCGGAGGGGAAGGCGATGTGGCATCCTCTTCGCCAACCACACTGGATCACTGGAGGGGCTATGCCGTACCGGGCCGAATACATCTGGATCGATGGACAGAAACCGACATCGAAGCTGCGGTCGAAGACCAAGGTCGTCGCATCCGGGCAGGAACCACCGTTGTGGGGGTTCGATGGATCGAGCACTGAGCAAGCCGCGGGAGAGATGTCGGACTGCGTCCTGCGTCCTGTGTTGGTTCGACCGGATCCAATCCGGGGTGACGAGAACGTGCTGGTTCTGTGCGAGGTCCTCACTCCAGACATGGAGCCGCACCCGTCGAACACAAGAGCAGCATGTGTTGTGGCCTACGAGAAGTACGAGGATCAGGATCCGTGGTTCGGCCTCGAACAGGAGTACACGTTCTTCAAGGATGGGCGTCCGCACGGTTGGCCGATTGGTGGCTATCCGGCACCCCAGGGCGGCTACTACTGCGGCGTCGGATCAGACGAGATCTGGGGTCGCGACGTCGTCGAGAACCACACGGTGGCGTGCATGGAGGCCGGACTCGAGATCTCCGGCACCAACGCCGAAGTAATGATTGGGCAGTGGGAGTTCCAGATCGGGCCACTCGATCCGGTAGCGGTCGGTGATCATCTGTGGATGGCGCGCTGGCTGTTGTACCGACTTGCCGAGGACTGCGACATTTCGGCTCACCTCAATCCGAAGCCCGTCGAAGGCGACTGGAATGGGGCGGGCATGCATGCCAACTTCTCGACATCGGCGATGCGCGAGTCGTACGAATCGATCATTGCGGCATGCGAAGCGCTCGGGACGAAGGCCGACGAGCACGTCGAGAACTACGGCGCCGGTATCCACCGACGACTGACGGGTCTGCATGAGACGGCACCGTGGACCGAGTACTCATACGGCGTGTCCAACCGGGGTGCCTCCGTGCGAATCCCCTGGCAGACCGCCCTGGAGCAGAAGGGCTATATCGAGGATCGCCGCCCGAACGCGAACGCAGATCCCTACACGGTCGCCCGCCTGATGACCGAAACGATCTGTTCGGCATTGGCCGACGAGTAGCCCGCCACACGACCGAACCGCGTCGTTTGTACCTACGGCACTGATAGTCATGTTCCTAGGCACAAACGACTGCATTCAGCGAACTGTGTGCAAGCCGACCGGATCGGATCTGACGCGTGCTCTCGGTCGGCAGAGCAGTGTTCCTACGGGGTTGCGGCCTTGACCTGGTCCAGGGTTCCTAGGAACTCGGTAGTGAGTACCTCGTAGGCGTCAACGGCCTCGGACCGTGCCGTTCCGTCGTCAGGCGCCCGGAGGCCGTCGATGACCGCATCGACGCCGGGTGGCAGTGCGGCCGCTGCCGTGATCGCATCAGGCCAGGCAGCGGTGTAGGCATCGGGCGGGTTCGTCGCTGAGACATTGTCGCTCAGGGTCTGCGCCTCGACCTTCGCGGCCTCGAACGAGGCCAGGGTGTCGGCGAACGAAGGCACACCGTCTGCCCTGTTCTCCCATGCGGTGTTCGTGTCGTCAACATCGTTGGCGATCGTGTTCGCCGTGGCTTCGTAGTCGTCTACGAGGCTGAGGAAGGCTGCGATGTCCGCCGGGAGTGTGGTCGTCGTGGTGGTGTCGGGAACAGAGGTGGTGGTCTCCGATGCGACCACTGTTGTGGTGGTCCCGACGGGAATCTCCGCCGGCGGCAGTGCCGTGACGAACAGGTAGGTGAATCCGATCAACGCAGCGATGATGACCGGCAGAATCCAACGTCCGTGTTTCGGGTCTTCTTTGCTCACGACGGTCAGGATAGGCGGTCGCGGGAAATGGCAGCGGATACCGAAGAAACGGGAAGGCGAACGGTTGTCGGTTGGTTACGCTCACCACCATGGAGTTGCGGGGAAGAATCGGAATTGTGACCGGTGGCGGCGTTCGCGTCGGACGTGCGATCGCGCTTGGTCTCGCCCAATCCGGTGTCGACGTGTTCATTCACTACAACCGATCATCGGAACCAGCCGAACGAACAGCCGAAGAGGCTCGAGAGCTGGGTGTCCGAGCCGCCATCGGGTCGGTCGATCTCTCGGATCCAACGAAAGCTGTAGAACTCGTCAATCTTGCTGAGCGGTCCCTGGGAACGTCCTCGATCCTCGTCAACAGCGCATCCGGATTTCCGTCAGATACGATCGCCGACGTCACCGTTGAGGCGTGGAGAGCGACGCTCGATCTGACACTGGCGTCGCCGGTGTTCGCAACTCAGGCGTTCGCAGCTGCTCTCCCCGACGATCTCGATGGTGCCGTGGTGAATATCACCGATGTTCGAACCCGAACGCCCTACCGAGAACACTTCAGTTACGTGGTTGCGAAGGGTGGGATCGACACGTTTACGAAGACGGCCGCGCTGCAACTCGCACCACGGATCAGGGTCAACGCTGTTGCCCTCGGTGTGATTCTTCCACCGTCTCAAGAGGGCGACGACTACGCCGAGAAACTCGCAGCCGAGTTACCACTCGCCCGGGTCGGCGGGACGGAACCCGTCGTCAAGACCGTCCTCTCGCTCCTGGAGAATGACTTCGTCACCGGCGAGCTCATACGAGTCGACGGTGGGGGGCATCTCGTATGAGAGCCAAGAGCCAGGAGCCAGGAACCAAGACGCTCGACCAGATTCACATCCGAGACCTTGTTGTGTCTGGGATCCTCGGGATCAACCCTGACGAGCGAATCAACCGTCAGGACATCCTGGTCAACGCCACGATGTGGGCGGATACGCGCAACGCAGCATCGAGCGACGACATCGATGACGCCGTCAACTATCGCACGATCACGAAGCAGTTGATCGCCCATATCCAAGAGGGTGAACCGATGCTCGTCGAGCGCCTTGTCGCGGAACTCGTTGAGATCTGCCTCGATGCAGACGAACGAATAGCGGCGGTCGAGATAACCGTTGAGAAGCCGGGAGCGCTGAGACACGCACGCTCAGTCGGAATCACGATCTATCGGACACGAAATGAGGGCAGCGACGATGCGTGAAGGAACGGCTCATGCGATCGTGGTCATCGGATCCAATATCGAGAGGGAACGCAATCTTCCCGAAGCGATCAGGATGCTCCGACGAGCGGCACGCATCACCGTCGAGCGAGTGAGTCGCTTCTACGAGAGTCCTTCGATCGGTGGCCCGGATGACGCACCCGATTTCTTCAACGCTGCCGCAATCATTTGCACCGAACTGCAACCGGTCGAGCTACGTGAGGCGCTGCGGTTGATCGAGGCCGAACTCGGGCGCGAACGAAGCGATGACCCGAACGCTCCGAGGCGGATCGACCTCGACGTCGCCTACTACGGAGATGCCGAACTCGACCTCGACGGTTGGGTGCTTCCCGATCCGATGGCGGCAACCGCCGCTCATGTAGCGATCCCCATCGCCGAGGTCGCTCCCGACTGGATCCATCCCTCCGATGGCAGGACCACCGCGGAAATCGCGGAACAAATCGGGACAGGAGAGGTTCGTCCCGTCATGGCGATTCAACTCAGCACCCCATACTCACCCCGGGCACCAGAGGACTTCGACGACGTCGTCGACGTGTACGCGCCGAAACTCGAGAATTTGGTTCGCCAGCAACTCGTGGAGATCGGAGAGGATCCCGAGCGAGAGGGTCTCGTTCGCACACCGCTTCGTGTGGCGAAGGCCATGGACTTCCTGACGAGCGGATACTCGACCTCACTCGAAGAGGTCGTGAACAACGCCGTATTCGACGCCGAGGGTGCCGAGGAAATGGTGCTCGTCAAGGACGTCGAGTTCTACTCGATGTGCGAGCATCACATGCTCCCGTTCTTCGGTAAGGCTGCGGTCGCGTATCTCCCGAAGGGCAAGATCATCGGGTTGTCGAAGATCGCACGCATCGTCGACGTCTTCGCTCGCCGCCTACAGGTCCAGGAGCGGTTGACGAACCAGGTCGCCGATGCTCTGACCGACATCCTCGACCCCCATGGCGTCGCCGTCGTCATGGAAGGACGACATCTCTGCATGATGATGCGCGGTGTCCAGAAGCAGGAGAGCGCCATGATCACGAGCGCGATGCGCGGCACCTTCAAGGATGACTCCCGAACCAGGAACGAGTTCCTCGATCTATCTCGTTGACCCGCAGTGCCGAGTCTTCGGTAGCCTCTGACTGATGCTTCAAGACGCCTTTGGGAGGCCACTGCACGACCTGCGCGTATCCGTCACGGACCGCTGCAACTTCCGCTGCGCCTACTGCATGCCCCGTGACGTGTACGACCGGGACCATGTGTACCTCCCGCGGGACGAGATCCTGACGTTCGAAGAGATCGAGCGATTGGTCCGAGTCTTCGCAGGCCTCGGTGTCGCAAAGGTTCGGCTGACTGGAGGCGAGCCGCTCCTGCGCCATGACCTCGACGAACTCGTCTCCAAAGTCGCCTCAGTGGAAGGTATCTCTGATGTCGCGATGACGACGAACGGGAGCACCCTTGCCCGTCATGCTGAAGCACTCGCCGAAGCCGGCCTCGACCGGGTTACGGTAAGCCTCGACGCCGTCGATGACACCAACTTCCGGGGGGCAGCGGATGTGGACTTTCCCGTTGCCCGCGTCCTCGAAGGGATCGACGCAGCGAAAGACGCAGGCCTCACACCGGTCAAGATCAACACCGTTGTCAGGAAAGGTCTCAACGATGACGCCATCGCCGACATCGCCGGAGCGTTCCGTGGGACCGGTCACATCGTGCGCTTCATCGAGTACATGGACGTCGGATCGTCGAACGATTGGAAGATGGGAGACGTTGTCACCGCCGACGAGATCCTCGCGACGATCGCAAGCGAGTGGCCACTGGACCCGATCGATCCGAACTACGCCGGAGAGGTCGTGACACGCTGGCGGTATCGAGACGGAGAAGGAGAGATCGGCGTGATCACGTCTGTGTCCAAGCCGTTCTGCGGCGAGTGCACGCGACTCCGACTCTCGGCGGACGGTTCGATCTACACATGCCTGTTCGCTACACGGGGAACCGATCTGCGGGGACCCTTGCGATCAGGAGCGATCGACGAGGAGATCGTCGAGATCATCACAGGGGTGTGGAGCGAACGCTCCGATCGATACAGCGAAGAGCGCACCGGCGTCTCCCTTGGACTCCCAAGGGTGGAGATGTCGTATATCGGAGGCTGAGCCTGCTGCGCAGGCGGTACCCAGTACTCAGTACTCAGTACTCAGTACCAAGTCACACCTATTGATGTCACTTGCTGTTTACTGTATGTTCGAGCCATGGAACCTGCCATGGCCCTCTGTTCCGGTGTTGCGGCCGTCACCCTGACGCTCGGGGCACTCGGCTTCGTTCCTGCGCTGACCCGTCGACTGGTCGCGGTTCGGATCCCGATCCCGGTTCGTCCACTTGCCGTACTCCTGACGATGGTGAGCATGACCGCCGTGCTCGCCCGCCCGAGGCCCGCAGATGCAACGGTCCCTCCGCCGATCGTGCGCCTCGCCGACGAGACGCCACCTCCAACCGAGGCAGTGGAAACGTCCACCGACAACCCCGAGCCACCTACCTCGACGCCATCGTCAGGCCGT
>Ga0209013_10001979_pt1 | contig 18823 bp, 20 predicted proteins | sample Cruoilmetagenom2_FD_187291 | JGI IMG/M metagenome (GOLD analysis project Ga0209013, IMG submission 187291) | Oil polluted marine microbial communities from Coal Oil Point, Santa Barbara, California, USA - Sample 2 (SPAdes) (version 2) | ecosystem: Environmental > Aquatic > Marine > Oil seeps ...
GACTCCGGCGGGATTAGCGGGACAGGTGAGACCCCGCAGTGGAGCGACAGCGACCGAGGAGGCTCACCGCCCGCCCCCCGGAAAGCGTCCGTCTGTAACGGAAATCGACAGATTAGTTGGAGACTTTTTAATATGAAAAGGGCTGCCCCTATAAGTCATGTGACTTTTGGGATAGCCCCCTTTTCATCAGGCTTTCGAACGGGAAAATCGAAGATATTGGTTATTTACAATTGATGTAACACTCACTAATAACACAAGGATTAAGGTAATTTGAATAACGATAATCACCCAATCTGGGAACGACATAATCCCTATACTGATCAGATGGTTCATCCACATCAACGCAAATACAAGGATGGCAAGACCGGCAAGTATGACACCAAAGATCGCCAATAACTGAGTGAACGATAGTTTCTTTATGTGTTTTCTTAGACGAATGATTTGAATCGTGACAACTAATATGAATAGAATAATCGACAGAATGCTAGAACCTATGTAGATGGAGTTAATGATGTAGGCAATTAAAAAAGCACTTAACAGTATACTTTGATACTTATCAATAAATGTCAGCATGATGATTTCGCCCCTTTTGTGAATATTACGTAAAAGATGAAGAAAAGTTTCATTTTTGGGAAAATTAGAGAAAAATTCTATTTTTAGAAAAGAGGTTTTTTGATGCTTACTCTATATATAACGAGACATGGGGAAACGAAATGGAATGTACAATCGCGGATGCAAGGATGGGCAGACTCCGCTTTGACCCCATCAGGAATCGTTGCCGCAACACAGTTAGGCAAGCGCATGCAAAATATACCTATTGACACCGTTTACTGCAGTACAAGCGGTCGTACAATACATACAGCACAACTTATCATCGGGGAACGCGATATCCCCCTTTTTCAAAAGGAAGATTTACGTGAGATAAATGTGGGCGAGTGGCAAGGTATGTTGTCCATTGATATTGAGCGTGACTATGCAGAACAATTGAAAACTTATTATGAAAGACCGAGTCAGTATAAATCCGCTTCCGGCGAAAACTTTCACATATTGAAAGAACGTATATTGCGAGCAGTGGAAGAAATTGCATCTGCTCATCCGGATGGCCATGTTTTGATTGTCACTCATGGCGTCGTGAAAAAATGTTTGATTAACCACTTCAGTGGAGCCGATTTAGATTTATTGTGGGACCCACCTTTTATTCACGGAACAAGCCTGACGGTGCTGGAAGTTGACACAAATAGACGGGAATTAACGATGATTGGTGATATGTCCCATGCGGAAGAAGCGAAGGGTACTGCTAAAGTTCAATAAAGGAGAATGTCGATGCTGCCACACAATGGCAGCTTTTTTGTGTTTTCCGACGTCATGTCCCATTTTTCAGACGTCGAGCACAATTTTTCAGACGTCTTCCTTGAAAAGTACGACCTCAGCATATGCTTCCCTTTCAAACCCAATCAAAAAAAGCGGCAGCCAAGTAGCCACCGTTTTCCCTTAGAGTTTCATTTGAATCCGCTGTTTCCGGTGTTCACGACGGGCAGGACCTGATTCAAAGAGAATCTTTTCGTTTTCTGTTTCAGGTACAATTCCTGGTACAGGCATCGGGTTGCCTTCTTGAACAGCCACGAAAGTTAGAAAAGATTCTGTTGTTAACTTTGTTTCTTTCGTCACCAAATTCATCGATTGCACACGTACATAGACTTCCATGGAAGTGCGGCCTGTAAAGCTCACGACTGCTTCCATCTCCAACACATCTCCAACACGAGCGGATGACAAAAAGTCTACCGAGTCAATTGAAGCCGTAACGACGGGCATGTTGCAATGCTTCATCGCTGTGATGGCCCCAATTTCATCTATGTAGGACAATACCCTACCACCAAAAATGGTTTCGTGATGATTGGTGTCGGGTGGTAAAACTAAATGGGTTTGAATCGTACGGGACTGACTCATAGGTACTGTATTGGTCATGAGTATCTCTCCTTCATTGACGGATGCTCTCATCATACAGAACTGTACCTTGAATTCAAATAGGAAAACAGGCACTAGTCCCTTCAAACGATTCCAACCGTATGTTCGGAGTATATCTCAATTTAGAATGGAATATTCCCTCATTCATCCCGTCTATTCGTACAAATGGCAAGCAACAAAATGTCCGGGTTCTTTTTCTTGCCAAGCAGGTTTTACGTTTGCGCATACGTCCATCGCATGTGCACAGCGTGTTCTGAATACACATCCCGAAGGCGGATTGATTGGGCTTGGCAATTCACCTTCGAGCAATATCCGTTCACGAGACTCTTCGATATCCGGATCTGGAATCGGGATTGCCGATAGCAAAGCTTGCGTGTATGGGTGCAGTGGATTTGCATAGAGTTGCTCACTTGTTGTCAGTTCGACCATATGCCCTAAATACATCACGCCAATACGGTCTGAAATGTATTTCACCATCGATAAATCATGTGCAATGAACAGGTAGGTCAATCCTTTTTCTTTCTGTAACTTTTGCAAAAGCTTCACTACTTGCGCTTGAACTGAAACATCGAGTGCAGAGATGGGTTCATCCGCAATAATAAAGTCCGGATTGAGCGCTAACGCTCGGGCAATTCCGATTCGCTGGCGTTGCCCTCCTGAAAATTCATGTGGATAACGGTTTGCGTGATCACGGTTCAGCCCTACATCTTCCAGCAACTGATAAACACGACGCTGCATCGCTTCCTTTTTCTTATGTAAACCATGCACTTCCATCGGCTCAGCAATGATTTCAAAAACAGTGGAACGTGGATTGAGTGATGCATATGGATCTTGGAAAATCATTTGCATATTGCGTAAGAAATGATAGCGCTCTTTTTCATCCATTTTGTGTACGTTGCGGCCCGAGTAAGTCACTTCGCCATCGGTGCGATTATACAACCCCATGATGGTACGTCCTGCTGTTGACTTCCCGCAACCAGATTCTCCAACAAGACCGAATGTTTCCCCTTGGTAAATGTCAAAACTAATGCCATCAACCGCTTTTAACGTTTGATTTTTCCCTAAGTCAAAATGACGCTTCAGTTCTTTTACTTCGAGCAATACTTGATTGGTCATGACGCTTCCTCCCCAGATTTCGTGTAGCGTCTCACCGCGCATAATTCTTTTGGAAACTTGGATCCTTCAAGTTCAATGATTTCAATGGATTGCCCTGTTGAAGGTGAATGAATCATTTGCCCATTGCCGTAATAAATCCCGACGTGACGTACATTCGTTGTTCCTTCATTAGCAAAGAATAATAAATCTCCTGGTTTCCACTGACTTTCGTCAGCTACATCCACTTCTACCCCAAGTTCCGCCTGATCGCCTGCGTCTCTAGGAATGAAGTAGCCATGCGCTTTTAGCAAGTTATAACTTAAACCGGAGCAGTCATAGCCGTAAGACGACATGCCTCCCCAGAAGTAAGGAAGATCCAAAAATCTCGATGCGCTTGCTACAAGATCTTCTCCAGACCCTTTGATAAATGCATTCACGCCTGGTGAAATTGCGACATCTTCACTGTAAATAAGCGCTTCTCCGTGTGGTGTATGTACGCGAGTGAACTGGTTGTCATTCTTGATAACCGGCAAAATCGTATTATACGAAACAACCAATAAAGGCTTTTTCTCAGCTGTCCAAAGCTGTGCTTTATTTTGGGTTACTTTCGCATAGCCGAAGTCTGAGATACGTTCCAATTCTTTTAATTGCGCAACCGGAACCCATCCCGGATATCCACGTCTGTCTTTTTTTGAAGCTTGCCACGTACAGATGACCTTGGCCCAATCCCCGACAATTTCTTCTACCAACACAGGTTCTCCGTAGAGCAACTGTGTTTGTACGCGATTTCCATCGCATAAATCAAGCAAGTCCTCAAACTTTAAAACTTCTAGCCATTTAGTGAAACGAACTGGATTTTCTACACCTGGTGTGTCTTGCTTTCGTACCGATTCGGGCGACGTCCAAACCGTCGCAACCGCTACCGAACACACCCAAGTTGTGGATGATTGAAATGACATGTGTAAAATCCCCCTTACCCTTTGCTTGAAAATCGTAAATTCATTAAATCCGTATGTATGCCAAGTCCCGGCTCATGTGAAAATCGAATATGCCTTCCATCGAAGACAACGCCACCTTCAACGATATCCTCCGCAAGCATTAACGGTGCATCGAAGTCAAAACGCGTTACGTTGGGTTGGCTCGCTGCGAAATGAGCGGCGGCTGAAATCCCGAGTTTTGTTTCAATCATGCTGCCAGTCATGCATTCGACGCCATAGCTTTCTGCAAGGGCATTGATTTTTAATGCTTGATAGATTCCGCCGGCCTTCATTAGTTTAATGTTAATCAAATCTGCCGCCCGAGTCTGCAATACATGGAGTGCATCTTTCGGTGAAAAAATACTTTCATCGGCCATGATTGGTGTGTGCGTATGGAGTGTGACATGTTGTAACCCTTCGATGTCACGTGCTTTTACTGGCTGCTCAATCAGCTCGATATCCAGTCCAGCGTCTTCCATTTGCCCAATTGCGCGAACGGCTTCTTTCGCCTCCCAGCCTTGGTTGGCATCAAGACGCAGTTTCGTTTCGTACCCAATTTTTTCGCGGATGGCCCGAATGCGTTCGACATCTTTTGCAATGTCGTCAATGCCAACCTTGATTTTCAGGACGTTGAATCCATTCCGTACATAGCGTGCCGCGTCGTCGGCCATTTCAACGGCATCATTCACACTGACCGTGAAGTCTGTCTCGATTGTGTCTCGGTATCCCCCGAGCAAAGTAACCAGCGGGAGACCCGCGAGCTGACCGAGTAAGTCGTGAAGTGCCATATCCAGCGCAGCTTTCGCACTTGGATTGCCAACCATTGAGCGATGAAGCTTTTGAAAAACTCGTTCCGAATGACGTAAATCCAACCCAAGAAGCTGTGGTCCGATTACTTGCTCAACTGCAAATTTGATGCTACCAAGCGAATCACCCGTAATGACATGGGTTGGGGGTGCTTCCCCCCACCCTATAAAGCCATCTTCAGTCGTAATTTTAACGAAAATGGATTCTGCAATTGTCACGGTGCGAAGCGCTGTCTTAAACGGTTTCGTAAGCGGTACCGCTACCGAAAAGGTTTCAATCGAATGGATAATCATGGTCGCAATCCCCCTTCTTAGTTGACGCCCGGTAAAATGGTTAACGTCTTGCCGTCCCCATCAAGGCGTGCTTCTGCGCCCAGTGGCACCGCGAAGTGAGGTTCACAGTGACCAATTTTAAAACCAGAAACAACTGGTTTGCCCAAATCCCCTAAATAGTGCTGGAATACTTCTTCCAGTGTCAATGTTGTTTTTCGTTTTTTCGGTTCCGCTCGCGCGAAATCCCCGACAACAATCCCTGCTGCTTCCTGTAGCTTCCCAGCTAGACGCAATTGATTCAACATGGCATCTACTTTGTATGGTTCCTCATCGACATCCTCGATCAGTAACAGCTTGCCGCGTGTGTCGATTTCATATTTCGAGCCAAGTGCGCTGACGAGAAGAGAAAGGTTCCCACCGACCAACTCGCCTTGTGCTACGCCTCCATTGATTGCCGTCAACGGTGAGATGGTTTCCGTATAGTGAAGTTCGATTGGTTCAAACAATTGCCCGAACATGCGGGCGGATAATTCATGGAACGTTTCTTTCCCGACATCCGATGCCAACATCGGTCCGTGGAATGTCACGACATTCGCGAATTGACCAATCGTCGTATGTAAAAATGTGATATCGCTATAGCCCCATAAAATCTTTGGTTGCTCGGCCATTAATTGAAAATCGATACGGTCCGCATATCTCCCTGCCCCGTATCCACCTCCAGCACAAATGATACCTTTGACATTCGGGTCAGCCAGCATGTCGTGTAGGTCCTCAAGTCGTTCGTCGTCTGTTCCTGCTAAATAACCATGGATATTTTCAACATGTTTTCCCATTTTAACGTTCAATCCTAATTGTTCGATAAATGCCAGTGATCGCTGTAGATTTTCCATATTTGGCGGGCTCGATGGTGCAATAATGCCAATCGTGTCCCCTTTTTGTAATCTTGTTGGTCTTGTGCGCATATGCGATTGTCCCTCTCTTTTCCTATATTTAAAACAAATTATATCTTAGTATAACTTCTTTTAAATATAGAAGGGTGCGGCGCCATGATAGACGCCGCAACTCCTTAGTTTTTATCTGCCCATTTCAGGTCTAAGTAACCTACTGGATGGCGTACGATTCCTGTTACATTCGGTTTTTGCAATGTTACTTGGTTATAGAAATGGATTGGGAAGATTGGCATCTCTGCGAACAATACTTTCTCCGCATCCATTAGGTACTGCCAGCGAACAGCAGCGTCAGTTTCTGCTTTTGCGTCTGAAATCAGTTTGTCAAACTCGGCATTCGACCATCCCGTACGGTTCATTGAAGAACCCGTGATGAAGCTTTCGATAGCATTCACTGGATCCGCATAGTCGTGCAAGAATGAAGAACGCGATAATTGGTATTTCAATTCTTTCTGTTCAGAACCAAAGACACTTGATTCCACGTTTTGAAGTTTCACTTCCACTCCAAGTGCTTCTTTGAATTGAGCTTGCAATGTTACTGCAATGTTTTGATGTGTATCAGAAGTTGAGTAAGTTAGTGTCACTTCAGGAAGCGTATCCCAGCCCTCTTCAGCCATTCCTTCTTCCAACAGCTTCTTCGCTTCTTCAGCGTTGAACTCGACCAAGTTGCCTACTGCTTCACGGAAGTCCTTGCCGTCTGGACCTTTGAATCCATAAGCGACAAAACCATTTGCTGGTTTTTCACCGTTTTTCGTAACAAATTCAACGATTTCGTCCTGTTTAACAGCCATTGCGAATGCTTTACGCACTTTCGCATTTGTGAATGGTTCCATTGTTGTGTTGAAACGATAGAAATACGTTCCTGCTTGGTCTTCGATTTGCACTTCTTCGCTGTCCAAAAGTGTTTCAGAAAGTTCAGCTGGGATGTCCGACACATCCAGGTCATTTGCTTGATACATTTGGTACTCAGTATTCGAATCATTAACCATTGCCCACTCTACTTTGTCGAGCTTCACAGTGTCTGCATCCCAATACTCCGGGTTTTTCTCGAATACCATTTTCACGTCATGTTCCCATGATGCTAATTTGAATGGTCCGTTTCCTACGAATGAATCCGCTTCAGTGAACCACTCTGCGTTCGCTGTTGCTGCTTTTTCATTGATTGGGAAAAAGTTTGGGTTTGTGATGATGTTCAGGAATGCATCAGTTGGTGCTGTTAGTTTGACTTCAAGTGTTTTTTCATCAACTGCTTTCACAGCTACATCTTCCGCCGCGCCCGCACCTGTATTGAATGCTTCTGCGCCTTCAATGAAGTAACCTAAGAATGCTGCCGGTGAAGCCGTGTTAGGGTCCAGCATATGTGTCCAGCCATAGACGAAGTCACCCGCCGTAACAGGGTCCCCATTTGACCAGTTTGCATCCTCACGGATATGGAATGTATACGTCAAACCATCATCAGAAACGTCAATTGTCTCTGCCGTTGCTTCAACTGGTAGGTGGTCTTCCCCTAAACGAGTCAACCCTTCCATCAAGTTGTTCAATGAGTTCCATGAAACTGCATCGAAACCGATTGATGGATCATATGATGTCGGTTCTTCGCCGTTATTTAAATACAATACTTTTTCTTCAACAACTACTTCTTCTTCTTTGCCGTCATCTTCTTTTTCTACCGGCTTTTCTCCCGCATCCTCTTTTGCCGTACACGCCGACAGCACGAGTACGAATAATGCTGCTAGTAAAAACAAGTACCACTTTTTCATCTGTTTTCCCCCTTGGTTTGTTTTGTACTGTGGTTTTCTTTCATCAGCTGAAACGTCAGCGCTGATGAAGAAGTTCTATGATAATGCGCTTTTGCGCGGTTACCCTATTTGGAAGTAGTGGTTAGGATTGCTTGCGCGCGTTCATCCTGCAACCAGCAGTCGACGCGATGCGTAAACGATTTATTCGTTGTTGCCGGATGTACATGCTCACATACTTGCATGGCAAATGGGCAACGAGCCGTAAACGGGCAGCCAGTAGGTGGCGCGAACAAGTCTGGCGGTGTCCCTTCAATTGGCTGCAGCTCTTCACCAACCAAATCCAGGCGTGGCACCGAATTCAACAATCCTTGTGTGTACGGATGTTGCGGTGTGTAGAAAATTTCCCGCTTGGTGCCAATTTCAATGATTTTCCCTGCATACATGACCGCAATGCGATCCGCGATTTTTGCAACGACTCCGAGATCATGTGTAATGAGCACGATGGAGACACCTGTCTTTGCCTGTATCTCTTCAAAGAGCTCCAAGATTTGTGCTTGGATCGTTACGTCGAGTGCAGTTGTCGGCTCATCGGCAATCAGCAATTCCGGTTCACAAATGAGCGCGATGGCAATCACGATTCGTTGACGCATCCCGCCTGAAAATTGATGCGGGTATTGTTTCAGGCGTTCTTGTGGATTTGGAATTCCAACAAGTCGCAGCATGGCGAGTGCTTTTTCTTTCGCTTCCGCTTTACTTGCATCGGTATGTGTTCGCACACCTTCCATCAACTGTTCGCCGATGGTCAATGTGGGATTGAGTGCAGTCATTGGATCTTGGAAAATCATCGAAATGTCTACACCTTGCACTTTACGCAACTGCTTTTTTGTCATTTTTGTCAGTTCCAGATCCTTGAACATGACCTTTCCATCTGATATCAGCCCGGGTGGTTGAGGAATCAATCCCATAATGGCATTTGAAGTGACCGATTTCCCGCAACCCGATTCTCCCACGATGGCGAGCGTCTCGCCTTTGTAGAGGTCAAACGACACGCCTCGAACGGCTTGTACACTTCCACCGTATGTGGTGAATGACACATGCAGGTTATCTACGGACAATATGACGTCACTTGAAATGACTTTCTTTTTCTTTGTTTTGATTGTATGAGTTGTGGCCGCTACTTGTTGATTAAGACCAGCTTCGTCCCTTTTTTCTTTCGCCAATTCTTTCGCGTGATCCAGTTGATGTTCATTCATGTGTGTCACCCCCTTAACTTCGGATCGAGCGCATCTTGTAGTCCGTCACCGAGGACGTTAAATGCAAACATCGTAAATGAAATAAAGAATGCCGGGAAGAACAAGCGCCACCAGTGTCCAGAAAGGATGACCGGCAAGGCATCGCTCGCCATTACGCCCCAACTTGCAAATGGTGCTTGAATTCCAAGTCCAAGGAAACTTAGGAAAGCTTCCGCGAATATGGCACTTGGCACCGTCAATGTCATTTGGACAATGATCGGGCCCATTGTGTTAGGCAATAAATTTCGTCGTATAATTCGTGGTGTTTTGGCTCCGAATGACTTCGAGGCGGTCACAAATTCATAGTTCTTGATTTGCAGAACCTGCCCCCGTACGATTCTGGCCATCCCTACCCATCCAGTGACGGTCAGGGCCACGATAATCGTGGTTAAGCTAGGCCCCATTACGACCATCAGTAATATAACGACCAATAAGTGAGGCAGGCCGTAGAGAACTTCGATGATTCGCATCATCACTGTATCCGTTCGACCACCTTTATAGCCACTGAAACCACCGTAGATGATGCCGATAAAGAAATCGATCAGCGCAGCCGCGAGAGCAACGAATAACGATATACGCGCCCCATACCAGGTACGCGTGAAAACATCCCGGCCCATTTCATCCGTTCCAAACCAATGCTCAGCCGACGGGGCCTGGTTTTGATTCGGCAAGTCCATCGTGTCTACCGCATGAGATGAAAAAATCGGACCGAATACCGCCATTATGGCCAGCACGAACAAGAAAATGAGGCCGGTCATCGCGAGTTTATTTTTGCGCAACCGTCGCCAAGCATCTTTCCAGTACGATAGCGATGGACGTACGACCGCTTCCGCTTCGGCTAAATCTTTTCCTTTTTTGCGAAACCATTCTTCAGGTACATTGTGGGGCGACACGGTGGTTGGTTCGTGTTGTGTTGTCATCACGCATCCCCCGCTTTCTTATGCAATTTAATTCGTGGATCCAGAAATCCATAAACAATGTCGACCACAAACAGCATGAATACAAGGAAAGAACTATAGAACACGGTCGTTCCCATAATGACCGGGTAGTCCCGGTTATTGATTCCTTCAACGAAATATTTCCCCATCCCCGGAATCGCAAATATTTTTTCAATAACGAATGTCCCGGTCAATATCCCAGCCAACATGGTCCCCATGATTGTTACAACAGGCATCAATGCATTTCTAAGGGCATGCCTTGCAACGATACGTACAGGTGACAAACCTTTCGCTTTGGCCATTTTTATGTAGTCCTGTGTCAAGACTTCAAGCATCGAAGAACGGGTCAAACGGGCAATGATTGCCATTGGACCTGTCGCAAGCGCAAGTACGGGCAACACCATATGCATCGGGCTCGACCAGGTTGCCGGTGGGAAGATATTATTGTCCACCGCCAGTTTTTGAATCAGTAGCGTCGCAAGTACAAAGTTCGGAACCGAAATTCCGACCACCGCAAAAGTCATCGCGAAATAGTCGATAAAGCCATTATGTCGCAATGCCGCAAATGTTCCGAGGAGAATCCCAGAAATGACGGCTACCAGAATCGTTGTCAATCCGAGCTCGAGTGAAATAGGGAACCCACGGGCAAGCAGCTCATTGACAGTTTCGTTCGGTTTTTTAATGGATGGTCCAAAATCAAAAGTAACAATGGACTTCAGGTAATTCACATATTGAACAGGCAATGGTTCATCTAGTTTATAAAACTTTTCAAGGTTGGCTTGAATGGCTTCATTCGTCGTACGCTCCTCGTTAAAAGGAGAACCTGGAATGGAGTGCATTAGAATGAACGTTAACGTGGCGATGATCAGAATGGTCACGACCATCATCAAGAAACGTTTGATTGTGTATGAGAACATTTTCAGTCCCCCTTAACAGAACGTCGTTTGCATCGCCAGTTCTACTTCAACCAGCATCGCTCGGTACGCTTCCAAAATGTCTTTTGCTTCGAATTTCACGATTGTCGTGCCGGGTTCAATCTCACAACCAGGCATTAACGCTGCCCACTCGGCTTGACCATAGTTCGTAAACTCGATACGAAGGGTTGGATTTTCCGGAGGGACAAGCGGTTTCACTAAGTGTCGGTTATCAACAGCTTTTTGGACTTGCTCCGTCAACAGAGCATGTGATTTCTGTGGATGCATCGTCTTCACCGCTTGACGCGTGATTGATTCTTTCACCGCCACCGTCGTAATGTTTGGAATTAACGCTTCCGCTTCACGGCACGCGCCATCATCGCCTGCCACCATGATGACCGGCACACCGAAATGGCCAGCCACAAATGCGTTCAAGCCAAGTTCCCCTATTTCCACATCGTTTATGTACATATTTCTTACGCCAAAAATCATGGAATGACTCATCACGCCAGGCTGACCTGCACGGGAATGGTACCCAGCAAAAATTGCCCCATCATACGTTTCATCCAGAGACTGCACCATCGAGTAAGGTTTTACCCCTCCCGTGATCAACATGGCTTCCGGGTTTAATTCCTCCACCAGTAAGTTATTCATCTGCGAATGGCTATCGTTCACCAGAATATCTTTCGCCCCTTTTTTGAGCAGCCCTTCAATAATGGCATTTGCTTCGTTTGTCATGATACGACGGGCACGTTCATAGTTATGCTTCTTCGAATCAACGAAAGTATGATCGGGTAAACCCGTAATCCCTTCCATGTCGACGGAAATAAAAAATTTCATATTCGTGATGTCCCCCTCATATGTTGGATAATGCATCTACATAATCTATGTTTAGCAGACAATTATTATTAAACACTATCAAATTATTTAGAATATTTCAATATGTTTCCAGTCTTTTTTAGTATCTACCTTCATACGATGACGGTACAACTTACTCTTTTAAGTTCCGCAATTTTCACATTAATGAGTTTTCAGGGGTTGACAGATGAATTCAATAGGAATACGATAGGAACAACTTTTTTGCTCGGGATTGAGGCAGAAGGTGTCGAGAGCGACATCGCCGGTGAGGGCACCAAGAGTTGAGCATAGTTGAGAAAAATCGATGACAAAGAGTAGTAGCACAAGCGAGTCTTTCTAGAGAGTCAGCGTTTGGTGGAAGCTGATAGACAACTTGTCGTGAATGGACTTTGAAGAGTTTCCCAGAATAATAGTATGGGAAAACGTTTGATCTACGTTACAGGTCCTAAAGTGAAAGCGCGTAATTATGGCTTTTAATTTGAGGTGGCACCACGGTCATTCCGTCCTCTGTACATGAACTTCTCTGTTCATGTACAGGGGACTTTTTGTTTTTTTAGATACAAATGAGCAGAGCAGAGGAGAGTTCGAGATGACAACAAACGTATTAACGACAGCACGCGTCACCATAAATGGAGACACTTTATCGCCGATAGCCATTTTCAAACGCCTGCAAGGGACACGGAAATTTCTACTTGAAAGTTCCTTGAAACATGAAGCGTCAGGCCGCTATTCCTTTATCGGTGCAAATCCAGTGAAAGAATTTTGCGGTTTTGCAGATGAATTGGTCGAAACCTCGTTGTTGACGGGTGAAGTGACGAAATATAATGGAAAACCAATCGAATTGTTAAAAACACTGCTACCTGATGTGGGAGAGGTTGATGAGTTTCCATTCAACGGAGGTGCCGTCGGCTATATTGGCTACGACACAATCGCACAATACGAAGAGATCGGACCCGCTTTACCCGATGATCGAGGCATGCCAGACATTCATTTGCTTGTTTATGAGACTATCGTTGTCTATGACCATCTAAAGCAAGATGTCACCATTTTGCATACCGGAACGGATCCAAGCAAAGTGGAAGAAATCGAGCTCCAATTGGCGGAAAAAGAAAAGGAGGAAGTGAATGTCCACCCATCACTTCCCTTCTCATCCAACCTGACGAAACAATCTTTTATCGATAACGTCAAGCGAGCGAAAGAATTGATTATTGCAGGGGATATATTTCAAGTTGTGTTATCCCAACGCTTACAAGCGACCTTCACGGGTGACCCTTTTGCGTTATACCGAAAGCTGAGAAAAGAAAATCCTTCTCCCTATATGTTTTATGTTGATTTTGACGAACATGTGGTACTTGGCGCTTCTCCTGAAAGTTTATTGAGCATTCAAGGAAATCGTGTGACAACAAATCCCATTGCGGGAACGAGGCGCCGAGGCCATACACAGGAGGAAGATGCAAAGCTTGAAAAAGAACTTCTGTCCGACCCAAAAGAAGTGGCGGAACACCGGATGTTGGTGGACTTAGGAAGAAATGATCTGGGGCGCATCAGTGAAGTCGGCAGCATCCATTTAACGAAGTACATGGAAATCGAGAAGTATCAACATGTGATGCATATCGTTTCGGAAGTGGCAGGGACTTTACGAGGAGACCGACACCCCCTGGACGCACTTGTTGCTTGCTTACCGGCAGGGACCGTATCCGGTGCACCCAAAATCCGGGCGATGCAAGTCATACAGGAAATGGAAAACGTGAGGCGCGGTGTTTATGGCGGAGCGGTCGGATATATCGGCTTTAATGGCAATATCGATATCGCATTGGCTATTCGTACATTGATTGTGAAAAACCACACCGCTTACGTTCAAGCCGGGGCAGGCATTGTGTATGACTCCAATCCTGAAGCTGAATATGAAGAAACGCTGCACAAAGCGAAGTCGTTGCTGGAGGTGTTGTCATGATTTTACTTCTCGATCACTACGACTCGTTTACGTATAACTTATATCAAAGCTTATCGATGCTTGGGCAAGACGTGGAAGTGGTTCGATACGATGAAATCACCATTGAAGAGATCCGTCAGATGAATCCGAAAGCCATTATTTTATCACCTGGTCCAGGTTCACCGAATGAAAAGATTCATTCTTTATCCATCATTGATGAATTTCATCAGACCATCCCGATGCTCGGTGTTTGTTTAGGTCATCAACTTCTAGGGGTGGCCTTTGGCGGGGTGATGAAACGTGCAACGCAAGTGATGCACGGAAAAGTTTCTGCCATTCGTCATTCACATGCGGGAATGTTCGCTTACCTCCCACAACCCCTGAATGTCATGAGGTACCATTCGCTGGTACTCGATGAGTTACCTGCGTGTTTTAAACCTACTGCCGTGGCAATGGACGATCAAAGCATTATGGCCATTAAGCATGTGGAGTACCCGCTGTACGGCCTCCAGTTTCATCCGGAATCCATCGGAACGAGTGATGGAGAAAAAATACTTCAGGCCTTTTTATCAGATATAGCTTAGCCAGGAAACTTAGCAGAGGAGAGATTGAGATGAGAAGATTTACAGAGACTGTACGCGGTGGAACTTCATTGACGTACCAAGAGATGAGAGAAGCGACAGGGAAGATGTTTTCAGAGGATATTGATGATACGGAAGTTGCCGAGTTTTTAACAGCATTGACCAAAAAAGGCGAAACAACCGAGGAAATTACAGCTTTAGTAGAAGTACTCAGGGAGAATGCGGTCCAGATTCCAGTGTCCTCCTCCCTTGTTTTTGATAATTGCGGAACTGGCGGAGATGGCTCACAAAGTTTTAATATCAGCACCACGTCGGCTTTCGTACTTGCTGGAGCGGGACTAAAAATTGCCAAACACGGAAACCGCAGCATTTCGAGCCGAACTGGAAGTGCCGATGTACTGGAAAACTTAGGGATTGCTTTGGATTTCCAGCCATCTGAGGTGGATGAACTGCTGCAACAAACGAATATCGCGTTTTTATATGCACCACATGTCCATCCCCGAATGAAACGGATTCAAGTCATTCGTAAATCTCTAGGAAAGCCTACGATTTTCAATATGATTGGTCCTTTAACAAATCCAGTATCCCTAACATCGCAATTAGTTGGGGTCTATCAACAAGAAAAACTGATGGACCTGGCAGCTGTCCTTCATCGCTTAGGACGAAAACGGGCAGTCGTACTGACGGGCGCAGACGGAATGGATGAAGCATCTCTTGCGGGAGACAACCGACTTGTGCTCCTAGATAAAGGCGAATTGATCCCATTTACACTTAATTCGAAGGAAGTGGGATTGTCATCCGCCCCGATTGAAGCGATTCGAGGTGGCGATGCAAAAGTAAATGCAGCCATTTTAAAGCGTGTTTTAAACGGTGAATCTTCACCTTACCTGGACACGGTCCTACTAAATTCCGGAATCGGATTATTTGCTGCAGGTGTCGCATCCACCATTCAAGAAGGCGTTCACCAAGCGAGAAATAGCATTACCAGTGGCCGTGCTCTCCATGTCTTGAAATCAGTGGTCGCTTATAGTCAAAATCGAGTTCCCCAGGAGATGAATGTATGACAATATTAGCGCAGATTTTAGAAGTGAAAAAACAAGAAGTTGAAGAACTATTAAGCCAAACGAGCTCTTATAAGTCGACCTTAACTTCCATTGATAAACCCTCTTTATTTGAAACTTTGTATAACGCGAACCATTTACATGTGATATCTGAAATCAAGCGAGCTTCCCCTTCGAAAGGGTTAATTGAAGGAAATGTGAACCCTGTGGAGCAGGCCTTAACTTATGAACGGGCAGGTGCCGCTGCGATATCCGTTTTAACCGACCAACAGTTTTTCAAAGGATCGATGCAAGATCTACAAGCTGTGTCGTCAGCTATCAATCTGCCTATTCTTTGTAAGGATTTCATTGTTCATCATACACAAATTGACCAAGCAAAAGAATATGGTGCTTCCGTCATTTTATTGATTGTAGCTGCGTTGGACCAGGAGAGCTTGCAACAGTTGTTTGATTATGCAACCTGTCTGGAATTAGAGGTCCTGGTGGAAGTTCATGACGTAGAAGAGCTGCAAATCGCCTTGTCAATCGGGGCACAACTCATCGGTGTCAATAACCGGAACTTAAAAACGTTCGAGGTTGATTTAAGGAATACAGAAGAAATTGCTGCACACTTCCCGTTTCATGAACAACGCGTGTTGATTAGTGAAAGTGGCATTCGCCATGCGGCAGACGCTGCATACGTTGCGCAATTAGGAGCTAGCGCCATTCTTGTCGGGGAAACATTGATGCGAAGTAAGGAAATTGACGAAACGTTGCGTTCGTTTCACATAAAACGTGGTGAGCTTGTTGACTAAAGTCAAAATCTGCGGATTGATGGAACTTGAAGACGTACGAGTAGCGGTCGAATCGGGGACAGATGCCATTGGCTTTGTCTTTGCCAAAAGCAGAAGGCAAGTAACCGCAGAAAAAGCAAAGGAACTTGCAACCGCTGTCCCGAGTGGGATTTTGAAAGTTGGCGTGTTCGTCAATGAAACCCTGGAAGAAGTGGTGCGCATCGCGCGGGAAGTGCCACTTGATGTGGTACAGCTTCACGGAGACGAAAGTCCCGACTATGTTCGACAGGTCCCCTTCCCCACCATTAAGGCCATATCGATAACGAATGAAGAGGATGTCCAAAGGGCTTCACATTACGAAGTTGACTATTTCTTATTCGATGCACCCGGTGTTGAATTCCGTGGGGGTTCGGGGAAATCATTTGACTGGTCATTATTAGCAAAAGCGAAGATCCCACATGAAAAAGTCATCTTGGCTGGCGGACTGAATGCCAGCAACATCAATGAAGCCATTAATAGCGTACAACCCTTCATGGTGGATGTATCAAGCGGAGTTGAAACAGAGTACCGCAAAGATCCGTTGAAAATACAATCATTTGTTAGCACAGTTCGAGAAGAGGAGAGATAAACATGGTCACAACATACAACCAACCAGACGCAACAGGTCACTATGGTCGATTCGGTGGACGCTTTGTACCAGAGACATTAATGCAAGCGGTCATTGAATTAGAGGAAGCTTATGAATTAGCGATTAAAGATGAAGACTTTCTAAAAGAGTTCCGCTACTACTTAAAAGATTATGTAGGGCGTGAAAACCCTCTCTACTTCGCAGAACGTTTAACGAAAAAAATGGGCGGCGCCAAAATTTACTTGAAGCGTGAGGACCTCAATCACACAGGTGCTCACAAAATCAATAATACAATCGGCCAAGCCTTGCTAGCCGTACGGATGGGCAAACGTAAGGTTGTGGCTGAAACAGGAGCTGGTCAACATGGCGTGGCAACCGCAACCGTTTGTGCACTTCTGGATTTAGAGTGTGTGGTATTTATGGGAGAAGAAGACGTTCGTCGTCAGCAATTAAATGTGTTCCGCATGGAATTACTGGGAGCGAAAGTAATTAGCGTGACACAAGGTAGCCGTACATTGAAAGACGCGGTGAATGAAGCACTTCGTTACTGGGTGACAAATGTCGAAGACACGCACTACATTATGGGCTCTGTTTTAGGTCCCCACCCCTTCCCTAAAATTGTCCGTGATTTCCAGCGTGTCATTGGAGACGAAACACGCAAGCAAATAGTTGAAAAAGAAGGTCGTCTTCCAGATGCAATTGTTGCGTGTATCGGCGGCGGCAGTAATGCAATGGGCATGTTCTATCCATTCATTGAAGATAGCGAAGTGAAATTATTCGGCGTCGAAGCATCTGGTGCCGGGCTGGACACAAACAAACATGCAGCTACTTTAACGAAAGGTTCTGTTGGTGTGCTGCACGGAGCAATGATGTATTTACTGCAAGATGATGCCGGACAAATTCAAGAAGCCCATTCTATTTCAGCAGGTCTCGATTACCCTGGAATTGGACCTGAGCATAGCTATCTTCATGAAAATGGACGCGTTGAATATACATCGGTAACGGATGACCAAGCGTTAGCAGGCGTTCAATTGCTGGCACGTACTGAAGGCATCCTCCCTGCTCTTGAATCGGCACATGCCATTCATTTCGCCGGTGAACTTGCTGGGCGTATGAGCGAAGATGAAATTGTGGTGGTTTGTTTGTCAGGCCGAGGAGATAAAGACGTCGTTACCGTTCGTGATGCACTTGGAGGTGGAATGAATGACTAAATTTAAATTACAATCGGCAATCGAAGAGCAAGTGGCTACAGGTGGACGTGCGTTTATCCCTTATATCATGGCAGGTGACGGAGGGTTAGCGAAACTGCGCGAACAACTCCTGTTCCTGCAAGAAGCAGGTGCCACTGCGGTTGAACTAGGGATTCCCTTTTCAGATCCAGTCGCCGATGGACCAACCATTCAGGAAGCCGGCAAACGGGCGTTAGCTGAAGGTGTCTCGTTGCGTGGTGTGCTAGCAGAAGTTGCGAGTTTGCAAGATGAAGTGACGATTCCAATTGTGTTGATGACTTATTTGAACCCCGTGTTCCAATATGGAATCGAGGCATTTTCCAAGGACTGCTCGGATGCTGGGGTAAGTGGATTAATCGTACCAGACCTTCCATTGGAAGAAAGTTCGATTGTGCATAGTGATTTGAAGAAGAATGACATCGCATTGATCCAGCTAGTCAGTTTGACGAGTCCCCAGGAACGGATTGAGCGCATTGCAAAAGCTTCCGAAGGTTTCTTATACGCCGTAACGGTGACTGGGATTACGGGAGCTCGTGCAGAATTCGCAGAGAATGTTGGCGACCATCTAGCCAAATTAAAAGAAGTAAGTTCAGTTCCGGTAATGGCTGGTTTCGGGATTTCTACGCCTGAACAGGTTCGGGAAATGGGCAAGTTAGCCGATGGCGTGATTGTCGGCAGCCGGATTGTCGATGCACTACATACCGCTGACCTGGATTCCATCCGTGAGTTGATTGCTGCATCGAAAGCCGTGGAAGTTGTTTGAATGAAGCTCCTACATGAGACCTCCTGCGCATGTGCGCAAGAGGTCTTTTTG
>Ga0209013_10001980_pt1 | contig 18805 bp, 17 predicted proteins | sample Cruoilmetagenom2_FD_187291 | JGI IMG/M metagenome (GOLD analysis project Ga0209013, IMG submission 187291) | Oil polluted marine microbial communities from Coal Oil Point, Santa Barbara, California, USA - Sample 2 (SPAdes) (version 2) | ecosystem: Environmental > Aquatic > Marine > Oil seeps ...
GAATCATCCACTCGCGACAATCACCGTGCTCCCAAAATCGTCAGGGACGGCACTCCGCCCGACGAGGGTGACAGCGCCACGCCGACTGGGGCTTCCCGGCAGGGGATTGAGGCTGAAGGACGTCAAATCCGAAATCCGAAATCCGAAATCCCAAATTTCCTCGACGTGGGTCAGGTGTCTAACCCAACGCCCTCACGCCAGAACCCGCCAGGCGATGGCGAGGACGGCGGCGGCGAAGTAGCCGGCGGCGAGGTCGTCGGCGACGATGCCGATTCCACCAGGTAAGCGTTCGAAAAGGCGGATAGGCCACGGTTTGACGATGTCGAAGAATCGGAAGAGGAAAAAACCCACCGCGGCAAAGATCGCCAGGTGGAGAGGGTTCTGGAGCGGCACGAAGGGCAGCGCGACGAGATAGGTCAACCATTGACCGGCGATCTCATCGACCACGATCGGTCGGGGATCGGTTTCGTCCCTTCGCTGAGCCTCGATCTCCGATGCCCAGGTTCCGAGCGCGGCGGCGACGAACAATCCAATGGCGGTGATCGCGATGCGGGCCCTGGTGGTTGGAAACGCGGCACAGGCGCCCCACCAGAGAAGGCACGCGGGCAACGAGCCGACGATCGTTCCCGGCGCCGGGATGCGATCCCCGAGCCCACCGATCGTGGCGATGGCGCGTGCGAGTCTAGCCTGCATTTCTCACCAGCTTTCAGCTACGGCCGCCGATGCACCACACCCGGCAAGGTTTTCTCGCTTCGGGGTGCTCGACGTACTGTCAAGTACGACTCCGCGCCCCTCAGGTCGAAAACCCCGCTGGGCGCGGCGCCTCGCCGCCCTCGCCACGAAACCCGGTGAGAAGTGCAGGCTAGCGTTGTCGGTCATCCGTCCCTCCACTGGTCAGGACCGTGATCAGTTTGTTGTGGAATCCCCCAAAATCGCCTGAGGAACAGCCTATCACGACGTCTCCTTCAGCGACGAAGTCGGCGAGCATGCCGACCGGATCCTCATCTTCGTCCGGCATCAGCGCCACAACGCCCCGCCGCGTCAACCTGGCGGCGAGCGCCGTGCGATCCAGGAGCTCGCTCTCATCGAGACGGTCGCGGTGGTAGGGCGCCGCCACCAACGCGACGTCTGCGCCGGCCAGCGCTTTTGCGTACGCGTCCTCGAATGATCGTCGCGCCGCGGTGAGCGACCGCGGTTCGAAAGCGATGATCAGCCGACGATTCGGCCACCGTTGGCGCGCCGCGGCAACGGTCGCTTCGATGGCTGTCGGGTGGTGAGCGAAGTCATCGACGACGGTGATGCCCGAGGCTTCGGCGACCACTTCCATCCGCCGTGCGACGCCGGGGAAGCTCGCCAGGGCCTCGAATGCCATCGCCGGCGGCGCGCCGGCGGTGATGGCGGCTGCTGCGGCCATCGTGGCATTTTGGAGGTTGTGAAGCCCGGAGTGATCGAGCGCGAGTTGAAACCGCTCCCCGCGCCACTCGACATCGGCCGCACTGCCCTCCGGCCCACCCGTCCAGGCCGTCATTCGGAGGTCGCAGTCGGCGGCCGGGCCGACCTTGATCCGAGGCGCCGTGGCATCGCGGCAGGCGGCAAGCGCACCCTCGCTCCACCCATTGGCGATCACCGCCCCGTCGCGGGGCACCTGGGCTGAACCGGCGCGAAAGGCGGTCAGGACGGCATCGAGATTCGGGTACAGATCCGCGTGATCATACTCCACCGGGCCGACGAGAAAAATATGTGGCCGGTAATGGAGGAACTTCGGCCCACGGTCGAAGAACGCGGTGTTGTACTCATCGCCCTCGATGACCAGATGCGGACCGGTGCCAAGGCGATATCCCCGCCGGTTCCAGCGCGGCATCCCGCCGATCAGGTACGACGGCTGCATCCCCACCTCCTCGAGAATCCAGGCCAGCATGGCGGAGGTTGTGGTCTTGCCGTGCGTACCCGCCACTACCAGGCTCCGCGGGCCGCGGGCCAGGACGTAGTGGGCGACAGCCTCGGCCTGGGAGAGATAGGGAAGATGACGATCGAGGACTGCCGCCACCTCGGGGTTGTGCCGAGGCAGCGCATTGCCGATGATGACCCGGTCGAGATCGGAGGGAATGAGCGCGGGGTCGAAGCCGAGACGGGCCGAGATGCCGAGCTCGGTGAGCAAGGTGCTCATCGGCGGATACAGCTGCGAGTCCACACCTTCGACCCGATGCCCGGCCTCATGGAGAAAGCCGGCCAACGGCGCCATCGCCGTTCCGCCGATGGGAAGGAAGTAGAGGCTGTCTTTAGCCCGCATTTCTCACCAATCGCCGGCTACGGTCGACGATGCATCGCACCCAGCGATGTCTTCTCGCCTCGGGGTCGAAAACGCCGCTCGGCGCGGCACCTCGCCGACCTCGCCACGAAACCTGGTGAGAATTGCGGGCTAGAATCACCGTATAAGTTCTGCAAAAATGCGCCCCCCCGGGTTGCAGGTCGCCGGACCCATTCATAAGATTGTCGCTGTTTGTGGAGAAGATGACAAGGAGGACAGGAGATGACCCATTACCGATTCATGCTCGTAACTGTGGCCTCGCTGGTTGTGCTGGCGGCGGCGGCCGGTTCGATTGTGCATGCGGCCGACGGTCCCAAGCTCGTAGTTCCCGAAAAGATAAAAGACATGGGCGTCGTAGCTCAGGGAGAGGTGCTCAAGGTCGACTTCGCGCTTGTCAACGAGGGCGATGAGACCCTCGAGATCAAGGCTGTCCGGCCGACCTGCGGCTGCACCGTTGCCGATTTCGATCGTGAGATCGCCCCGGGCAAGACCGGCTACGTCAAGGCAACGCTCGAGACTCGTGAATTTTCAGGACCGATCTCCAAGTCGATCCTGATCATGACCAACGACCCTCAGGATCCGACCATGACCGTGGTCATCAAGACTGAGATCCACCCGTATGTAGAGGTGCTGCCGCGTCCCCTGGTGCGTTTTAACGCAGTCCTCCACGAGCCCATGAATCAAAAGGTCACTGTGGTTGCCGGAAGCGACGACAAGGACTTTAAGGTCACGGGCGTCAAGAGCAGCGTGCCGTTTCTTGTCGCCGATGTGAGCCCGCTGCCGTCGGACGCACTGCTCGCAGGCAAGTCGCCGCAGCAGTACGAGGTCACGCTGTCGATGAAGGACGATGCGCCGGTGGGACCGGTCAACGCATTGCTCGAGATCGAGACCAATCATCCAAAGGCCAAGACGGTGCCGGTCAAGGTGTTTGGTGTCGTGCGCGCGCTCCTGCACGTGACGCCGTCCCAGATCCAGTTCGGGTCGGTGTCGGCCAAGACCCAGCCGGGCCGCAATCTCATCGTGGTCAACAACCGCACCGGAAACGTTCCGGTGAAGGTGACCGGGGCCACGGTCAACGATGCTGCCTTTGCGGCGGAGGTCGTGACTATTGAAGAAGGCCGGCGGTACCAGGTGACCGTGACCGTCAAACCAGATGCCAGCCCCGGCCCTCGGGATGCGACGCTCACGTTGACGACGACCGACACCGAGTTTCCAAAGCTCGAGATTCCGGTGCGGGCGAATATCAGTTGAGAGTTAAGAGTTTTGAGTTTTGAGTTGAGGCCCCGTGCCCGCTCGGGTCTTACGCGTTCGGTGTTAGGGAATCAGGTCCTCACGTCTGAAGCCCGTCCTTCTCACTGGAGGTCACCCAACTCTGAACTCAAAACTCAAAACTCTCAACTCAAAACTTGTCGCCAGGATCCCCGATCACCGAAAACATGACAATGATGAGATAGGCAATGCTTCGCACTCTAGGTATCGAAACCTCTTGTGACGAGAGCGCGGTGGCGGTCTTGGATCGTGATGGCGCGGTCGAGGTGAATCTGCTGTCGAGCCAGATTCCCGTCCATGCTCGGTATGGGGGCGTCGTTCCGGAGCTTGCCTCACGGGAACATCTAAAGGCCCTGCCGCATCTGGTGGAGCATGCGCTCGAGGGAGCGCTCGATCCGATCGAAATGGTCGCCGTCACCGCCGGCCCGGGGCTTATCGGAGCGCTTCTCGTCGGGGTGCGGTTCGCGGCGGCTTTTGCGTGGGGAAGGGGCATCCCGTTGGTCGCGGTGGATCACCTCGAGGGCCATCTCGTGTCGCCTCTGCTGGACCTCGACGGCCGGCCGGCACGCCCCGAACCGGAGCGCATGCTGGCGTTGGTGGCCTCGGGTGGGCACTCGAGCTGGTACGCCATCGAAGGTGGGCGCCGACGGCGGCTGGGACGCACCAGGGACGATGCGGCTGGGGAGAGCTTCGACAAGGTGGCACAGATCCTCGGTCTGGGGTATCCGGGCGGTCCGGCGATCGACGAGTTGGCCCGCCACGGTGATCCACAGGCGGTGACACTTCCGAAGCCACGGCTCGAGAACGCGCCGTTCGACTTCTCGTTCTCGGGTTTGAAGTCAGCTGCCGTTCGTTGGGTTCACGAGCGAGATCTCCGCGGTGTGGGTGGCAGCAGTAGGCGCCGGGAGGTGCGCGATCTTGCGGCTGGCTTCGAGTCGGCCGTGGTGGAGCAACTGCTGAGGCCGTTGGACGAGTTGGCCATGCGCCACAGGCCGCAGGCGGTCGCGGCTTCCGGCGGGGTGGCGGCGAACACCCTGCTGCGTGATCGTCTGACGGATTGGGGCGCACGACAGGGGGTTGAGATCCTGTTGCCGGTTCGCGCACTGACCACCGACAACGGTGTCATGATCGCACATGCGGGGCAGCTTGCTCACCGGTCGGGACGGGTGGACGATCCTCGCCGCCTCGATGCCCGGGCGCGTGAGGTGTGGCAGCCTCCGGGAATGCGGAAGCAGGCGAGTCGGGTTGTCGCGGACGGTCCGAACTCATCTTAGGCTAAGATTGCGGGAGATGGGGGAGAATTGATGAAGAAATCGGTCGCGCGCGAGTACTACGAGGCCATATTAGTGGCCTTCATCCTCGCACTCTTCGTGCGCACCTTCGTGTTCGAAAACTTCAAGATCCCGTCCGGATCGATGGAGAACAACCTCCTGATCGGTGATCACCTGGTTGTCAACAAGTTCATCTTCGCAGGAAACGCCGGCAGCTTTCTTCACCGTCTCTTTCCCTATCGCGAGCCGCGGCGGGGCGATGTCGTGGTTTTCAAGTTTCCCGAGGACACCCGCCGGGATTTCATCAAGCGGTGCGTCGCGGTAGCCGGCGACACCGTCGAGCTGCGCCGAAAACAGCTCTTCATCAATGGCGAGCTGCAGATTGAACCACAAGTGATCCACAGGGACTCGAGAGTCTACGATGACTCGCCCGCAGTGCCGAACTCGTCCCGTATCCGGGATAACTTCGGGCCGCTCACGGTGCCGCCGGGGACCATTTTCTGTCTCGGCGACAACCGCGACAACTCGCTCGATTCACGTTTTTGGGGGCCGGTTCCTCTGAGCTACGTCAAAGGACGCGCGGTGATCATCTACTGGTCGTACGAGGCCGGCCGGAATGACTGGCAGTGGCGCGGGCTGGGCCATCGACTGAAGCAGCTCGCGGGGGTCTTTTTCAACTTCTTCACCAAGACCCGTTGGGAGCGCGAGTTCCGGCTCATCCGATGAGCTTCGGCTCATTCCATAAGAATGATAGGATTTTGAAGGTAGAAGAGAGAGTGGCGGAGGCGGTTGTATGAAAAGCTGGCGTTTTCAGCGTGGTGATGTGCCCGTCGGATGCCTGGTCGGCGGGGCGGTGTTACTGATTGTGATCCTGGTGGCGATCAAGGTCGCGCCGGTGGTCGTCAACGTGGGCGAACTCGACAACAAGATCTCGGTGCTTGCCGACCGCGCCAACCGCCGCGAGTACAATGACAGGCGAATCCTGACGGAAATTCTCCAGAAAGCGGAATCGCTCGATCTGCCCGTGACCAAAAAGAACGTGAAGATCAAGAGGACGTCGAGCCGGATCAAGATCACCGTCATCTACGATCTCCCGATCGAGTTTCCCGGCTACACCTTCATGTGGCACAAGGAGCATTTCCAGGACCGTCCGTTGTTCTACAACTGATCGCTGGCGGCCGCCCGGCGCGCCGTGTCCATTTCCTCAACGATCTTCTGCGCCGCCACGACCGGATCGCTCGCGCAGGTGACCGGTCGTCCGACCACCAGAATGTCCGCACCGGCGGCAACCGCCTCGGCAGGGGTGACCACCCGCCGTTGATCATGAACCGCACTCCCGCCAGGCCGGATGCCGGGCGTCACGATCAAAAAACCCGCGCCACATGCATCGCGCACCGTCGATGCCTCGTAGGCGGATGCCACGACCCCGTCGACAGCACAGTCCATGGCGAGTCGTGCCCAAATGGCCACCAGATCTTCAGGTTGACTCCCGATACCGAGTTCGTCGAGCCCGGTGCGATCGAGGCTGGTGAGAACGGTGACCGCCACCACTCTTGGCGGATCGTTCGGCGATCCTTCGGCCGCGCCCTCGACGGCTGCCGTCAGCATGTCGCGCCCGCCGGCCGCATGCACGGTGAGCATGTCTGCCCCACAAGCGGCGCTGTTGGCGGCGGCCCGGCGCACAGTGGCGGGAATGTCGTGGAGCTTGAGATCGAGAAACACCCGCGGACCCAGGGCCGCAACCTCGCCCACCAGCCCCGGCCCATTGGCAATAAAAGCCTCGAGGCCGATCTTGAGCCAACCCACCTCTGTCGATAACGCGCGGGCGATGGAGAGGATCCACGACCGGTCGCTGCCGTCGAGCGCGATACACAGAGCGTCGGATTTCGCCATCAATATCCCCGGATTCGAGTGTACGGTATCCGGCCGCGGTACCATCAATTGTGGTGAACAGGCGATTGTTGGTTGACGCTCTCGGCGCCGGGGCCGCGGCCGGCCTGGTTGCCGAGGCTCTCGTGCTGCGGATGAACCCGGAGGTGGTTCAAACCGTGCATGGAGTTCTCGTCGGCATGCCTCTGTGGGCTTCGTGGGGCATGCTCATGGTCGGCGTGCCGCTGCTGATCGGGCTCGCGGTTCTCGAACGGCTTCGACCGCGCTCCGATCGGTGGGCGGCGCCCGAGCTCTTCGCGCTGGTCTTTGCCGCCGCCGCAATCCTCAGCACGGTCAACGCCAAGCTCCACACCAGACTTTTGGCGCGAAGCGCGCATCGCGTCCTGCTCCAGGACGCCGTGGCGTGGTCCGTTGCCATCCTCATCGTACTCATCGGTGGCGCCGCGGTGCGCCGGCTGGGTGGCGGACGTCGGGCCAGGATCATATTTTCAGTCGTGATGCTCATCCTCCCGATGACGCGGATGACCTGGGCGCCGACCCCTCTCGGGCAGTACCTCGAGGTCGCCGCTCGTCCGCTCGGTGAGCCCGCGCGCAGGTTATTGGTCATCGGTCTCGAAGGTTTGGATGCCAAGGTGTTGCTGGCGGATGCCGCCAGCTCCGGGTATCGCAATTTTGCGCGGCTCAGAGAGGAGGGCGCACGGGCCACGATGGTACCCCACCGGCCGTATTTGAAATGGGCGCTGTGGACTTCAGCCGCAACCGGAACCTATCCAGGTCGTCATGGTGTCAAGGCACACCGGACGTGGGACCTGCCTATGGTGTTCCCGGAGACCCTTCGCCTGCTTCCGTGGACCCCTGAGGGGTCGCGGATGATCCTGCCGTGGGGGCTTGCCGAGCAGAGATCGCCTCCCCCGACCTCAGTTCCTCCTCTGTGGGCGCGGCTGGAAGCCTCCGACGTCGCGACGGAGGTCTTCGGATGGCCCGGATCCTGGGGCGACGACCCGGCGCTGGTTCCGGCGACAGAACTCGAGACGGGCGCCTCGCTCGAGGCATCCATGGATGCCTCGCTTGAAGCCGCGATTGAGGCATTTCCCGAGCGCCGATCCGAAGTCTGGGCGGCCATTGTGCGAGACCAGGCGCGGGTCGATGCGGCGCGAGCGGAGCTGGTAGCCGGCGCTGGCGATGTCTGGATCCACCTCGAAACCCTGTCATTGGCGCGCAGGTATCACGAACCGCTGCGCCTCCGTCACACGCGCGAGAGGCGCTTTCTCGAGCTCGTGATAGAGCTTGTCGATGACCAGCTCGGAGCCCTCCTGGGCGCGACGGATCGCGGCACATTGGTGGCAGTCGTGTCCCCCTACGGGCTGGCGCCGCCGGGCGCCGTCGAACGGATCAAACGGTTGTTCGGAGGCGGGGAGGACTGGCACACGTCGGCCGAGTCATGCCCGAACGGACTCTTCATCCTCCTCGGAGAGGGCGTGGAACCGGGGCGCCTGATCACCGAGGCCCGCCCCCCCGACGTCGCGCCGACCCTGTGTTATCTCCTCGGCCTCCCGGTGGCGCAGTACATGGAGGGGAGTGTGCTGGTGGACGCGGTCGAACCAGGGTTTCTCGCCGAGCACCCACTGCGGGTCGTCGACTAGAAACAAATTCTCAGTTTTGAATTCTCAATTCTCAATTCCCGCACAGCATGCCCGAGGGCTTGGGCGTGGATTGGCCGGAATTCAAAATTGAGAACTGAGAATTGAGAATTCGAAATTTGCGGTAGGCTTGATGGCATGAAGCTGTCTGTTGTGATCCCGGTTTTCGACGAGGAGTCGACGCTGGCGGAGCTTCTCTCCAGGGTCGCGGCGGCGCCGCTGCCCGAAGCTGTCGGTGAGCTCGAGTTGGTGGTGGTGGATGACTGCTCCTCGGATGGCACGTGGGCGGCGGTCGAGAGATGGCGGGCGTCCGAGCGTCAGGACGGACGTCCGATCGAGTTGTCGCGCCACCGGCATCCGGCAAATCGTGGCAAGGGCGCCGCGCTCAGAACCGGATTCGCCGCTGCCTCGGGCGACGTACTCCTGATTCAGGATGCGGATTTGGAGTACGATCCGGTCGATTACCCGGTTCTCTTGCAGCCGATCGTCGACGACAAGGCCGATGTCGTTTTCGGGTCGCGCTTTCTCGGCGGGCCTCACCGGGTGTTGTTCTTCTGGCACTATCTCGGCAACAACTTCCTGACCTTGCTTTCGAATAGCTTGACGGATCTCAACCTGACCGACATGGAAACCTGCTACAAGGTCTTCAGGCGCGACGTGCTCGAACGGATCGCCCTGGTTTCCGACCGCTTCGGTTTCGAGCCCGAGTTTACGGCCAAGGTGGTCCGTCTCGGGGTGCGGATCTACGAGGTGCCGATCTCCTACCATGGCCGCACCTACGCCGAGGGCAAGAAGATTGGCTGGAGGGACGGGGTGGCGGCGATCTGGTCGATCCTGCGCTTCAACATCTGGGACCGCTGAGGTTGGCGCCGCCGCCTATCGCCGCCGGCCGCGATCGCGGGGTGGTCGCGGCGACACCTCGATCATCGCCGCAGTTCCCGGGTCGAGATCATGCGCGGCGGCCCACGCTTCGAGCTCGGCCGCAAGCGCCCTGCGATCGGACGGCTGTCGGATCCACGGCTTGCGGAATGGGTAGCCCCGCGGGGAATGGCCGTAGCGGCCGTTGACGGTGGGGACGCCGGCGGCGAGCGCGACCCACGCCGCGTCATCCCGGACATGTTCTTTGTCCCAAGACGGCCCGTCGAGGACGAGGAGAAAGGTCTCGGCGTCCGCCGGGACATAAGACGCGATGCGATGAACCCGTGCGACCGCGGCTGCCTTGTCGAAGGTTGGTCGGCGTTGTGCCTGTTCGGCCACCACACACAGAATCAACGCGGCCGCAACGATCCACCTCCGCCCCGCAGCGAGACGATCGACGGCGATCGCCAGGCCCAGGGCTGCCGGAAAAAGAACCATCAGCCCGACCCGGCCGACCGCGCGCAGGGCGGCCATTCCAGGGACAACCTCTCGCACCACCCACCATGGGCTCCACCCTCCGGGAAAGGTAATGGTCAGGAACGCCAGACCAACGGTGCCAGCGACCACCAACCACACCTCTCGTCGGCGTCGCCCGAGCCAGAGGCCGGCGCCACACACCATTAGAGTGACGACTCCGAAGCCGTTGGCTTGGGAATTGCTGCGATAGACGCCGAGCCCCATCGCTCGCTGCCATTTTCTGTAAACTCGGTTCGAGTTCCCCGGCAGGAACCAGCCAAGCGGCTTCGGGAGGTGGATCTGCTTCTGCTTGAGCATGCCGATCGTAGCGGCGGTGGCCTGATACCGAGCGGTGATCGGCGTTGCGAGAGCGACGGCGATGACGGTGACGACGAGCAACGGAACGAGATGTCTCTTCAGGGCGTCGAAAAACGCCTCCCGAAGCGACCTCACCGCGAGGGCGACCACGGTGCCCACCGCGAGCCCGAGCGTGAAGAACGCCAACGGGTAAACCGCGGTGTAGAGCTGCGCCACGAGCCCGCCCCAAACAGCCACGCTCGCTGTCCAACGGCGAGCTGGTGATGGCGTCTCAGGTTGCCGGAACATCATGATCAGACCGGCGAGCGTCAGAACAAGCCAGAAAAGAGGGCCGAGCTGCTGGTGGGCGACGCTCATACCCTGAGGATTACCGAATGCGAAGAGGTAGGCGCCGAGCGATGACCCGATCGCAGAGATCCGGAGCCCGTGACGAAGGAGCAGATAGCAGGCGACGAAGTTCAGCGTCCAGCAGCTCAGCATCCACGCCTGAAACGCGGTGTGAGGGTCGCATCCGAGCCACCTCCACACCCAATAAAACGGTGCGACCCCGAGCATGAGGTCGGTGTATGTCGCCACGTTCTGGACCGGGAAGAAGATCGGCGGCGACCATAGGTTCTCCGCCAACGGCATGCCCATCAGCCACCGATAGCTGTGCTCGAGGCTGAAGTTGACCAGGCGGCTGTCGCCGAGGCCGCCCTGGACCATTCGAAAGGCGGAGGAAAAAGTCGGCCAGCCCATTATGAGAAGGCCGACCGCCCACCAAATGGAGGGCCACAGTACCTCGATCAGCGTCGAATCGCGGCTGCTCGTGTCGACGACGCTGGTTTTGGAGATGTTATCGGCCTCACACGAGTCTTCGGAGCTTTCCATAATAGATCTCATTCGGTATCGTACCGCCTGCGATCGGCTCCCAGCCGATGACGGACAGGGAGGAAGTTATCATGGCGAAACGTTCTGTTGTGGTGATGCCCGGTGACGGGATCGGACAGGTGGTGCTGCCGGAGGCGCTGCGGGTGCTCGAGGCGGCGGGATTCTCGGCCGACTGGATCGAGGCCGGAATTGGGTGGGAGTACTGGGTGGCCGATGGCAACCCCCTGCCCGAGGAGACGATCGAGCTCATCGCCGAGCACAAGGTGGCGCTCTTCGGGGCCATCACCTCGAAGCCGAAGGACAAAGCGGCGGAGGAGATTCGGGCCGAGCTGAAGGATGCGGGTCACGTCTACTTCTCGCCGATCGTCGGTCTTCGTCAACATTTTAACCTCGATGTGTCGATCAGGCCCTGCATCACGTTCCCGGGCAACCCGCTCAACTTCATCCGCCGTGCGGCCGACGGTGGCGTCGACGAGCCGTGGGTCAAAGCAGTGATCTTTCGCCAGAACACGGAGGGCTTGTACTCTGGCGTGGAGTGGACCGATCCTCCGATGGAGGTTCGTGCGGCCTTCGCCACCCATCCCAAGTTCCGCGCCTTCGCCGATGTCCCGAGCGCTGATCTGGCGATTTCGAGTCGGATCTTCACCCGCCCGGCCTGTCGCCGCATCAGCGAGCAGGCCTTTGCGTATGCCGCCGCCCACGGCTTGGGCAGCGTCACCGTGTGCGAGAAGCCGAACGTGATACGCGAGACCTCGGGGATGATGCTCGACGAGGCGCGGGCGGTGCACGAGGCCTACCCCCAGATTCAGCTCTGGGACACCAACATCGACGCCCAAATGATGTGGTTGACCAAGAATCCGGAGGATTACGGCGTGATCGTCGCCGGCAACATGTTTGGCGACATCATCTCCGACGGATTTGCCGGTCTGGTGGGCGGTCTCGGCTTCGCGGCCTCGGCCAATATCGGCCGCGAGGTGGGCGTCTTCGAGCCGACCCACGGCTCGGCGCCCAAGTACGCCGCGCTCTCGCCATCGATCGTCAACCCGATCGCCATGATCTTGTCGGCGGTGATGATGCTCGACTGGTTGGGTGAGACTGAGATCGCGGAGAGGGTGCGGGGCGCGGTGGCAGCGGTCATCGCCGAGGGCACGGTGCGCACATACGATATGCTCAAGTTGCGGGGCGGTCCGGAGGCCATCGCCCGGGGCGCCGCCACGACCACCGAGATGACCGACGCTATCATTGCGGCGTTATGACGTTTAAACGTTCAACGTTTAACGTTGAACGTTGTGACCTGAGGAGGTGACGATGGTGGAGCCCGGAATCAAGCCGGCGTCCGCGGGGCCCACGGGCGATCGCGTGCGCTCGGACCTCAACGTCGTGTACGAGCCAGGCGTCGGCGAGCTCACGATCGAGCTGACCTCCAGGGTCGATTATCTGTACGGAGAGGCTATCGAAGCCGCGGTGCGGCGGGTTGTCGAGGCCTTTGGCGCCACAACTGGGCGGCTGATGGTGAGCGACGCCGGCGCCCTCGAGTGGGTCATTCTGGCCCGCGCCGAGTCCTGCCTTCGACGGGCGGGGTTTGACGGCCCGCCGGTTCTCCCCGAACCGGCGACGGGATCGAAGGCGGCCCGCCATCGCGATCGCCTCCGCCGGAGCCGTCTCTATATCCCCGGCAGCCAACCGAAGCTGATGGTCTCGGGCGGTCTGTACGGCGCCGACGCGGTCATCCTCGACCTCGAGGATTCGGTACCGCCGGCCGAAAAAGACGCCGCCCGCGTCCTCGTCCGCAACGCCCTCGTGGCCCTCGATTGGGGGGCCTCTGAGCGAATGGTGCGGGTCAATCAGGGCGCAGTCGGTGAGGAGGACCTAGCGGCCATCGCCAGATATAACCCCCATACCGTGCTCGTACCAAAGGTCGAAGGGGTCGCCCAGGTGCAACGCGCGGCGGCGGTGCTCGCCGACCACGCCGGGGAGGATGCGGCTCTCCTGATGCCGATTCTCGAATCCCCGACCGGCATCCATCATGCCTACGAGATCGCCGCCGCCGATTCTTCGGTTGTCGCCCTCACCCTCGGTCTAGAGGATTTGTCGGCGGAGCTCGCCGCGCCGAGAACGACCGAAGGTTGGGAGAGCTTTCTTGCCCGCCAGACGACGGTCTATGCCGCCCGTTCGGCAGGGGTCCAACCGATCGCCTCGGTCTTTTCCGACATTGCCGACGAGGAGGGACTGGCCGCTTATGTGCGGCGCGAACGCGGTCTCGGGTTTGACGGTGTGGGGTGCATCCACCCGCGGCAGATCCCGGTGGTCCACCGCGAAATGACGCCATCGGCGGAAGAGGTCGAGCGCGCGGTGCGGATCGTGCGAGCGGCGCGTGAGGCTGAAGAACGTGGCCTCGGAGCGGTTGCGGTGGGCTCCAAAATGGTCGACCCGCCGGTGGTCCGGCAGGCCGAACGGACGGTCGAGCTCGGTGTTGCCGGGGGCGTGTTGGATGCGGGTTGGGATGATTCGGAGAATTAGGAATTAGGAATTAGGAATGCCAGCTTCCCCTCCAGGGTGGGGCATGGGAGTCAGAAAATGGCTGCAAGGCTCAAGAAAAACGCGGCAGGGCGGCTGGTGCCCGATGTTGTGAACGGGCGCGAGAGCGTGCCGTTCAGGGGAGTTGGGAAGCACCGGCCCGACGGGTGCAAGGCAGCGCCGCGGATCGCGTCATGCGTCGACTTTCCGGCCGACGGCGACAAGCGCGCCGGGAGTCTTCGCGAAGCGTTCGAACGCGTCGGCCTGGGAGACGGCATGGTGATCTCCACCCACCACCACCTGCGCAACGGGGATGCGGTCGCCAACGCGGCCTTCGACACCGCGGCTGAAATGGGGTTGCGGGATCTCATGTGGTTTCCGTCAGCCTCGTTTCCGGTTCACGCCAACCAGATCGAGCACCTCGACTCTGGCGTCATCCACCACATCGAGGGCTCGATGAACGGGCCCCTCGGCGCATACTGCTCGTCGGGCAAGATGCGCGGTCTCGGCGTCCTGCGATCGCACGGCGGCCGCTGGCAGGCGATCCAAGACGGCGAGGTCCACATCGACGTGGCGGTGATCGCCGCGCCCGCCGCCGATACCTTCGGCAACGCCAACGGCCTCTCGGGTCCCGCGGCCTGTGGGCTGCTCGGGTTTGCGCTTGCCGACTCGATCTACGCCGAAAAGGTGATCGTGGTGACTGACAACCTGGCGCCCTTTCCCTGTCTGCCGTGGCAGATCCAGGGCAACAACGTCGATGCGGTGGTGGAGGTTTCCTCGATCGGCGACCCGTCCCAGATCGTCTCCGGAACCACCCGCCTGACCCAGAGCCCCGACCGCCGACGGATTGCCGAGCTCGCGGCACGTTTCTGCGCCGAAGCAGGGATCGTCCGCGACGGATTTTCCTTCCAGGCCGGCGCCGGTGGCACCACCCTGGCCTTTGCCATCTATCTGGCCGAGCTGATGCGCTCGGCGGGCGTGACCGCCCGCTTTGCCCGCGGCGGCTCGACCCAGCACATGGTCGAGATGCTCGACGAGGGTCTCATCGAGTACATTCTGGACGGCCAGACCTTTGACCTCGACGGGGTGCGTTCGATGGCGTCGAACCCGCGTCACCAGGACACCTCGCCCTTCACCTCCTACAACTTCCACGGCAAGGGCAACTTTGCCTCGATGGTCGATGTTGCGGTGCTCGGCGCCACCGAGGTCGATCTCGAGTTCAACGGTAACGTCGTGACCCACTCCGACGGCCGCCTGCTGCACGGCATCGGCGGCTGGCAGAACTGCCTCACCGCCCGCTGTGCGATGCTCCTCGTGCCCTCCTTCCGAGACCGTATTCCGGTTGTCGTCGATGAGGTCACGACCCTGTGCGGGCCGGGCGAGCTGATCGACGTCGTGGTCACCGAGCGCGGGATCGCCGTCAACCCGAGGCGCCAGGATCTGCTCGATGCAGTGGCCGGCTCCGATCTCCCGATTCGACCGATCGAGGACCTCAAGGCTGAGCTCGACCGCCTGTGTGGTGTGCCGGCCACGCCCGAGCTTTCGGACGAGCCGGTGGCGGTCGTCAAGTGGGTGGACGGCACCATCATTGATACGGTGTGGCGCGTCGACTAAAGGCGCCTCGCCAATTCCGAATTCCGAATTCAAACCCGTTCGATCTACGAAGCTTGCGTCATCGGTGGCTTCGGTGTAGAATCCTGCGTCCTCGGTTCAATTGGGCCGAGCGGAGGTTTGAGATGAAAAAGGGAATCCATCCCGAGTATCACGAGGTCGAGGTTCATTGCGCGTGCGGCAATTCCTTCACGACCCGATCGACAAAGAGTGAAATGCGGCTCGAGATCTGCAACGCCTGCCACCCGTTTTACACCGGCAAGCAGAAGCTGGTGGACACCGCGGGCATGGTCGAGAAGTTCGAGCGCCGCTACGGCAAGACCGCGACCGCCAAGTAGCTCATTCCGGCCGCCCGCGGGCGGCCTGTCGACCCGCGCGAATTCTCATTTGCGCGGGTTTTCATTTGCATGATTTGTCGGCGTATGATTTCGTCGGGGACGGGAACAATGCTTGAACGACTCGAAGAAATTGCGAATCGGCACGAAGAACTACTCGTGCAGCAGGCCGACCCCGAGGTGGCGGTGGACCGCAACCGCTCGCGCGAGATCGCCCAGAAGCTGGCCGAGCTCGCACCGGTGGTGACTGCCTACCGCGAGTTCTCGACGATCGCCGACGAGCTCGCCGGCGCGCGCGAGATCCTCGCCGAGGCCGATGACGAAGAGATGCGGCAGATGGCGGAGGCCGAGGTCGAGGAGCTGGATGAGCGGCGCGACAAGATCGAGCAGCGTCTCAAGCTGCTGCTGCTTCCCGTCGATCCCAACGATCGCCGCAACGTCATCCTCGAGATCCGGGCCGGCACCGGCGGTGACGAGGCGGCCCTCTTCGCCGGCGAGCTGCTGCGGATGTACGGGCGCTACGCCGAGGGGAGACGGTGGAAGCTGTCGCTGACCGACTCTTCGGACACCGGTCTCGGCGGCATCAAAGAGGCGGTGGCGGTGATCGAGGGTGAGGGTGCATACTCGCGACTGAAGTACGAGTCCGGAGTCCACCGGGTACAGCGGGTACCGGCCACCGAGGCTTCGGGTCGGATCCACACCTCGGCGGCGACGGTGGCGGTGATGCCCGAAGCCGAAGCGGTGGAGGTCTCGATCGATGAAAAGGACCTCCGAATCGACCGCTTCTGTTCATCGGGCCCGGGAGGCCAAAGCGTCAACACCACCTACTCGGCGGTTCGCATCACCCATCTACCAAGTGGCTTGGTGGTCTCCTGTCAGGACGAGAAATCCCAGATCCAGAACAAGGCCAAGGCGCTGCGGGTGCTCAAGGCGCGACTGAAAGAAATCGAGGAACGGGAGCGCAACGAGGAGCGCGCCGCCGACCGGCGCTCGAAGATCGGCTCCGGCGATCGCTCGGAGAAGATCCGCACCTACAACTTCCCCCAGGGGCGAGTCACCGATCATCGCATCGGCCTCACCGTCCATCGGCTGACAGAAATCCTCGAAGGAAACCTCGATCTCCTCCTCGAGCCGTTGATTCAGGAGTTTCAGGCCGAACGGTTGAAAGAGGAACTGAGCTGACGACGAGACGGCGGATGTCAATTCTCAATTCTCAATTCTCAATTCTCAATTCCCCCCTCCCACCCTTTGGCAGGCACCTTAGCGATTGTGCGGGAAATCCGAAATCCGAAATCCGAAATCCGAAATCGCCTCGTCGAGCTGACGCGTGACCGTCGAGGAAGCGCTTCGATCGGGCGCCGCGGCGCTGCCGACCCGGGAGGGCATCCCCGATCCACGGCGGGAGGCAAGCTGGCTGCTGGGTGCGGCCTGGGGTGTAGACGAAATCACGCTGCGACTTCATCCCGAACGCGAGGTGCCGGCCGAGGTCGAGGGGCGCTACCGCGGCTGGCTCCACCGAAGGGCGGCCGGCGTGCCGGCCCACCATCTGACCGGCGCCTGTCCCTTCTGGGGGCGCGAGTTCCTGGTGAGCCCCGAAGTTCTCATCCCGCGCCCCGAAACCGAGCTCGTGATAGAGACCGCGCTCGAGCTGCCGCTGTCCGAAACCGCCCGGGTCCTCGACCTGGGAACCGGTTCGGGGTGCATCGCGGTGACGCTGGCCGCCGATCGTCCACGGTGGCGGGTGTGCGCGGTGGACCGCTCCCTTGCCGCGCTGTCGATCGCGCGACGGAACATCGAACGCCACGGTGTGGACGTCAAGCTCATCCTCGGCGATCTCGCGTCCGCCGCGGCGCCCCCGTGGGACCTGGTGGTCGCCAACCTGCCCTACATCCCGTCCGCTGACCTCACCAGCCTCCCCGAAGAGGTCCGTCGCGATCCGCCGACCGCGCTCGACGGCGGCGCCGACGGTCTCGACCTCGTGCGCGCGCTCCTCACCGACCTGCCCCGAGTGCTCCGGGTCTGTGGCGCCGCGATCCTCGAGATCGGGGACAACCAGGCCGATGTGGTGGCGGCCGCAGCCGTCGCCGCCGGTCTCGCCATCGCCCGTCGGCTGCGAGATGCTAGTGGCTGCGAACGGGTGGTGGTGTTGCAGCCGCTATGACGACGGCTGAATTCTCAATTCTCGGTTTTCAATATTGAATTCCGACCAGTCGTCATTGACACCCCGACTTCTGCACCCCACAATGCCCTTCTTCCCCGGAGGGCCCGGGGTGGAGGAGATCATGGCCGAAAAACACCGGATCGAACTCGACGGCAACCAGCACCGGGTCGCCGTCATCGCCTTCGGCGGCAATGCACTGCTTCGGCCGCAGGACCACGGTACCCAGGAGGAGCAGTTCACCCTGAGCTGGAAAGCGACCCGGTGGCTGGTCGAGATCATTCACCGCGGTTACGAGCTCGCCATCGTCCACGGTAACGGCCCACAGGTCGGCAACATAATGATCCAGGTCGAGGAAGCGATCACCAAGATCCCGCCGCAGTCGCTTGATGTCGCGGTCGCCCAGACCCAGGGTTCGATGGGCTACATGCTGGCCAACCAGCTGCGCAACCGCTTCCACGAGGAGCAGCTCGAAAAAGAGATCGCCGCCGTCCTGACCGAGGTAGTGGTCGATCGCGAGGATCCCGCCTTCGAAAACCCCTCCAAACCGGTGGGTCCCTACTTCACCGCCTACCGCGCCAACCTCCTGATGCAGGAGCACGGGTGGCAGATGGTCGAGGACGCCGGCCGCGGTTGGCGCAAGGTCGTGCCGTCGCCGATGCCGAAGGATATTCTCGGCTGCCACCTGCTCAAGCGGTTGGTTGAAAACGGGGCGGTGCTGGTCGCGGGCGGCGGCGGCGGGGTTCCCGTCTATCGCGACGTCGGCGGCTACTACCGCGGCGTCGAGGCGGTGATCGACAAGGACTATGTGGCGTCGATCCTCGCTGCCGAGCTCGAGGCCGATCTCTTCATCATGCTGACCCAGGTGCCGATGGTGGCGGAAAACTTCGGTCGTCCCAACCAACGGTGGCTGCGGCGGATGCCGCTTGCCAAGGCCCGCGAGATGATGGCGGCGCACCAGTTCCCCCCCGGCTCGATGGGGCCCAAGGTGCAGGCGTCGATCGACTTTGTCGAGGCGACCGGCAAGGAGGTCCTGATCACCGACGAGGACAGCCTCAAGCAGGCCCTCGAGGGCAAGGCGGGGACCTTCCTGGTGGCGGACGGAGAGATCGAGTACGCGACTCTGGCCTGAACCGCCTTCCGGTTAGCCCGTTCCCATCCGGAAACCCCGGTGGGGACAGCGCCGTTCTCGATGCGGAAACGAGCGATTTTTCTGCAAGGTCAAGGAAGGCAAGGATTTGCGC
>Ga0209013_10001981_pt1 | contig 18798 bp, 9 predicted proteins | sample Cruoilmetagenom2_FD_187291 | JGI IMG/M metagenome (GOLD analysis project Ga0209013, IMG submission 187291) | Oil polluted marine microbial communities from Coal Oil Point, Santa Barbara, California, USA - Sample 2 (SPAdes) (version 2) | ecosystem: Environmental > Aquatic > Marine > Oil seeps ...
GAAAGAAAGGAAGTATAATGAATAAAACAAAAGCCAAAATCATAGAAGCTTTTTTGAAAGAAATATCTGAAAATGGTTATAGTGTGGCTACAATGGATGATATTGCAAGTAATGCAGGAGTTGCTAAAGGTACGCTTTATTATCATTTTAAAAGTAAAGAAGAAATGTTTAAGTATTGTGTATTTGAAGGTCTAAATTCAATAAAGGAAAAAATACAAACAAACATAGAAGAAGAAGATGATGAAAGTTTAAAACTTAGAGCATTATGTGAAAGTCATTTTGACGCAGTTAAAGAAAATAAGGAATTAGTTAAAATCATAATTAGTCAACTTGGGGGAAGTGAAATACGACATATAGAACTTAGAAAACTTATGAAAGAATATATTGAATTTATTGAAACATACATCATCAGATGGATGGAAGTAAAATTAATTAAGAAGGGTGATTCTTATTTAATGGCATACAATATTATTGGGATTTTATTTTCTAATTCCTTGTATCAAGTATTAAACGATAAAGAATTTTCGGAAGCAGATATTGACAACTTTGTTGATTACATTTTAGGTGGGATTTCTGTTAAAGAATAATGACAAATAAGATAGTAGAGGTGAAAATAAGTAATGAATTTTTGGAAAGTTACATTAGCTGATTTAAAAACAATATTTACTAACAAAGTATTAATAATCTTCATTCTAGGAATTATAGCTATTCCTCTTGTATATGGAGGATTATACATTCATGCTTTTTGGGATCCATATGGTCATACAGAAAGAGTAGAAGTAGCAGTAGTAAATCTTGATAAAGGATTTATAGATGATGATGGCAATATGATCAATCATGGAGAAGATGCAGTTACAAGTTTGAAGTATAACGATGATGTCGGTTGGAATTTTTTAACTGACAAACAAGAGGCTTTGGATAAATTAGAGGGAGATGGGTATTATGCTTTATTTATAATACCAGAGGATTTCTCAAATAATCTTGAAACTATATCAGAAGGTAATATTACAAAGCCTGTAATAAATTACATAGCAAATGATAAAAAAAATTATATTAACTCAATTATTACTTCAAAAGTAGCAACGGCATTTCAATCAACAGTAGCAGATGGTATTGTTGATACATTTGCCCTAGCAACGTATAAAAACTTAGAAGAACTAAGAGATGGTATGGCAAGTGCATCAGAAGGAACATCAGAACTTGTAGATGGAATAAAAACTTTAAAAAATAATATACCTGCATTAAGTTCAGGGGTAGAAGATCTTTATGAAGGATTAGATACATTTGAAGGAAAGATGACAGATGCCTATGATGGTGTCAATATCTTAAAAGATAGTATAGCGCAGTTAAGAGATCAAATGCCAGATCTTATAGAGGGTGCATCTGATTTAGACGATGGAACAAAAAGTTTCAAAGCAGTTGTTGCAAAAGTAAACGATGGAACAATTATATTAAGTGATTCAGTAGGATTATTTAAAGATAATATACCAGCATTAGAAGATGGGATAGAAGACCTTTATGATGGAACATTATATTTAAATGATGTATTGGGTCAGTTAACAGATAAATCAAAAGAATTGATGATAGGTGGTCATCAAATAAAAAGTGCATATAAAGATTTGAATGCAGGAATAAAAGCATCCAAAGCAGGTGGAAAAACACTTGAACAAGGATTAACTTTAAATAAAAGTTTATTAGCACCTGTAGTAAAATTAATGCTAGAAAATGAAGAAAGTCAGGAAATGGTGATTGGACTAAAAAAATCTAGTGGCACATTAAAAATGATGGCGGGATTACCAGCAGAACAGTTATATATTATGCCAGAAACACCAGAACCAGTTACACTTAAGTCTACTTCACCAGCAGTTACTACACTTAGAGCTAATACACCAGGAACTCCTACACCACCAGGGCCTAAATCAGGATTACCAACAGACCCACAAATAAGAGGGACATTAATGGCGTTAGGGGAAGGATTAGAAAAATTAGCAGACAGTATGGGTGGAAATGCTGATCCTGATACATTAAAAGAGATACAGAGTGGTAAGTCGATAAAAAGCATTATATTAGGAAGTTTGAAAGAGATTAAAGATCCACTTCAAGGAATTTCAAGTATACCAATATTGAGACCAGAAATAGTTGCAGGTTTAGGGCAAATTAAAGGTGGATTAGAATTAATAGAAAAAAGTATAAATGAAGAAGGCGATATGCTAAATATCATAGTTATTGATAAAGTCAATGATGGATTAGTAGATGGAAGCAAAAAGCTGAATGCAGGACTCGGTAAATTAAGTTCAGGAGCAGATCAACTTGACGATGCTATGGGAGACTTTATAAATGCACTACCTCTACTCACAGAGAATGTGGAAAAAATAGAAGAGGGTTCAAATGATTTAGTAGAAGGAGTGGAAATACTAAGAGGTAAAATGCCGGACATCGAAATTGCATTAGAACAAATAGATGAAGGAACAAGAATACTTAAAAACGGTATGATGAAATTAAAAACATCATCAGGAGAGCTTGCTGACGGAGCAAGTGAATTAGTTGGAGCAGTTCCAAGTCTTGAAGAAGCGATAGATGAAATGGAAGATGGAACAAAGTTATTAGCTGGAGGTATCTTAAAACTAAATACATCAGCTACAGATTTAAGAGAAGGAGTATCTGTGTTAAATGACAGCATACCGGATTTAGATGATGGCGTTAGTCAACTATATGATAGTGCAGAAGTTTTAAATGATCAACTAGTAGCAGGTTCAGATGAAGTATCAGAATCAGTTAAACTAAATTCAAATCAAATGTCAACATTTATAAAAGATCCAGTAGCATTAGAGGAAGAACATAAATATGAAGTAGCAGGGTATGGGATAGGGTTTGCTCCGTATTTCTTATCATTAGCTCTATGGATAGGGGCACTTATGATGACATTTGTACTTACAGAAAGAGCTCATCCGGAGCTTGACGTAAGTAGAACATCTAGAATCATTGGTAAATATTTAACCACTGCTTTAATAGGTACAGTTCAGGCTATTGCATTAAGTGTTATAGTAATCAAAATAGGAATAAGACCTATAAATTATGTTAACTTTACGTTGTTTAACATATTAGTATCATGGGTATTTGTAGCTATGATTCAAAACTTAACATATTTATTTGGAGATGTTGGAAGATTTGGAGCAACGATTATATTATTGTTACAATTAACATCATCAGGAGGAGCTTTTGCTGTAGAATTATCTCCACAATTTTATCAAAAATTATCACCATATATTCCATTTACATATACGATTCATGGAATGAGAGAATTAATATTAGGATTTGGTGTTGATACAAGTTTGTTTAGCAAAGATATTTTAATCTTAGGTTGTATACTTATAGGCGCTTTAGTATTTACAATAGTATTAAAACCACACCATGACAAAGTAATAACAGTAGTACATGAAAAGAAAGAAGAATTAGTCATTTAGGAGGATATAATCATGAATTCAAATAAAAAAATTATAAGTGTATTAGTAGCAGGAGCATTAGTTATAGCACCAATTAGCAATGGATATTGCCAGGATAACACAACAAAAGAGGTTGTAGAAATCCAAAAAGTTGATTTAAATGAAGTGGTAACATTCAAAGATATTAATCTTGAAAATGAAATAAGAGAAGAACTTAAAATACCAAAAGGTGAAATAACAGCAAAGAGATTAACAGGGTTAAAAGAATTAAGCTTAAAAAATAAAAACATTACTAATATTGAGGAATTAAAATATGCAACTAATTTAACAGAGTTAAACTTAAGTAATAATAATATTGAGGACATAAAATCATTAGAAACATTAACAAAACTAGAAAAATTATATTTACCAGGAAATAAAATTAAAAAAATCGATGTAGTAGCTAATTTAAAAAATCTAAGAGAACTAGATATATCTGATAATGAAATAGCTACAATAGAACCAATTAATGTATTGACTAGACTAACAACATTAGAGGCTAGCGACAACTTTATTGGTGCTTTAGATGGAATCGATAAGATGAGTTATTTAAAAAATCTTAATCTAGCGGATAATAAATTAGACAATGTTGAAAACTTAGCTACATTAGAAAATATGGAAACTCTTGATTTAAGCGGGAACAACATAGAAGATTTAACATGGGTAGAAAATATGGAAGAACTAAATAAGCTTACACTAGATAATACAAAAGTAACAGATATATCTCCATTAACTGATTTAGAAAAACTAGACAGATTATCATTAAATGGAACATACATTACTAATATAGTATTACTACAAGATGTGGAAAACTTATCTTGGGTAAAATATGCTAATGAAGAAATAACAGAGATGCGTGATTTGATTGACTATAATGATATTACAAATGAAGTTATAAAATTTAAAGATATAAGATTAGAAAAAGAAGTAAGAGATCAGATAGAAAAACCAACAGGAGATATTACTCAATTAGATGTACAAAACCTAACAAGTCTTAATCTTTGGGGTAAGAATGTAAAAGATCTATCAGGTATAGAAAATCTTGTTGATCTAAAAGTATTAAAACTAGGTAAAAACAAAATAAAAGACTTTACACCATTAAAAGACTTATATAACTTAGAAAATTTATACTTATATAAAAATGAGATAAATGATTTAAAAGTATTATCAAAATTAACAAGATTAAAAAGTTTATCAATAAGTTATAGTGATGTTAAGGATTTAACACCACTCAGCAAATTAAAGAAACTTGAGAGTTTAACAGTGTCAAATTGTCAAGTATCAGATATTACACCACTTAAAACATTGATAAATTTAGAAAGTTTAACAATTAACAATAATAACATTGTAGATATTAATTCATTATCAGAGTTATATAACCTGAAATCACTTAATATATGTGATAATCTTATATCAGATATAAGTCCATTAAAAGATTTAGTAGACCTTGAAATATTAATAATGAATAATAATAATATAGGTTCTTTACAACCACTTAGTTCAGTTTCATCATTAAGATGGATTGTTGCAAGAAATAATGGAATAGTAAGCCTTAATGGAATACAAAAATTAGCGGAAATAGAGAAAGTTATTTTAGATAATAATTCACTATCAGATATTACACCATTAGCTAATTTAACAAAAATTGAAGAGTTAAGCTTAATTCATAACAATGTACAGGGTTTAGATGCATTAACTAATTTGAAACAATTAAAAAACTTATATCTATATGATAATAATATAAGTAATGTTAAGCCACTTGCAGGATTAGTGTATTTAGAAGAGTTATATTTGGACAAAAATAATATTACAGATATATCTACTTTAGGGAATTTACAATTTTTGACTAATTTATCATTAGGATCTAATGAAATATATAACATAAGTGCATTAGCAAAACTTGAGTATCTAGAATCATTAGATGTAAGTACAAATAATATTTGCAATATAGAAGCACTTAAATCATTGACAAATTTAGAAGACTTAATTATAAGAGATAATAAAGTATCTGACGCTGTAATTAGACAAACAATATCTGAAGACGTAGACGTTACTTATTAAGAAATAAAAGAGTGAAAATAAGAACTAATCTATAAGATTGGTTCTTATTTTTTTGCAGGATAAATATATATATCTAATGTTTCTTAATGATTAATCAAATATAAAAGAATGTTAACGGAATATTGATTATTTTGATGAAATATGTTATAATTGTGGTAAATATTTCATTTATTAAAAATCTGATTTATTTGTATCATCCTTATATATAATATAGAAGTTTTAAATATCGCTAGTAAATTTTTATGTAAATTACAAACTATAAAAATTTCTATATAGAAAGTGCTAACTCTTGGAGTTAGTGCTTTTTTTTTGAATTTTTTCAAAATTAATATAGATTATCACTACAGTATATAAAAATGTATGCTTATTTACATATTAGTGAGGTCATATAGGCGTGTTTCGAGACTTTTATTTCATTTTTGTTACATATAGACAAAATGTGTTGACTGGAAAAATATCAGATGATATAATCGGTTTGTAATTTACATAAAAAACTACAGGAGGATACACATAATGAAAAGACTAAAAAAAGTTTTAGCATTAACATTAGCATCTGCAATGGTTCTTTCATCAATGAGCATATCATTTGCAGCTGAACCTACATTATACAAGGAAGCTAAGATTGCTTATGGAGTTGAAGCAGACGCATTATATGAACTAGGCTTATTAGAAGGTTATAGTTCAACAGAGAAAGAATTAGGATTAGCAGATGAGTTAACAAGAGAAGCTGCTATGAAATTAATGGCAGTCGTATTTGGATGGGACGTAGACATGGATGCTACATCAGAATTTGAAGATGTATCAACATGGGCGCAAGCTTACGTTGCAGCTGCAGTAGCAAAAGGTGTAACAAACGGAATTGGTGAAGGTCAATTTGGTGGTACAGCTCAAGCTACAGGTAAACAATTAACAACTTGGTTCTTAAGAGAACTTGGATATGATCAAGCAGAAGCTTACGAAAAAGCTGCTGAACTTGGTATGGAAGCAGGAATCATTACACTCGCAGAAGCTCTTAAATTATCAGAAAACGTATTAAGAGCAGACTTAGCAGGAGTTGCTTACAAAACTTTAACAACAACACCAGTTGGAGAAGACGCTACAGTAATTGAAAAATTAATCGAAGCTAACGTTGTAGAAGCTGACAAAGCTGAAGATTTAGGATTAATTAAAGCAGAACTTCCAGAAGTATTAGCTATTGAAGAAATCAATGTTCTTAACTTAATTCAATTAGAAGTTGTTTTCAACACAGTAGTAGATAAAGAAACAGCTGAAGATGAAGATAACTATTCTTTAACAGATGTAAAAGATGGTGATGTGAAAGTTGCAAATGCTGAATTATTAGAAGATGGTAAAACAGTTATCTTAACATTAGATAAAGCAGCAGCTCAACAAGATGAAGTTGATGTAACTGTTGAAAATGTTCAAGATTTAGCAGAAAACAAATTAGCAGAAACAACTGTAGAAGATATCGAGTTTATAGATATGACTATTCCTACAGTAGTAGATGCAGAAGTTGTTGGAAATGATACAATCAAAATTACATTTTCAGAGCCTGTAAAAGAAGCTACTGCAGGTAAATTAAATAAAAAAGGTTTTGAAGTTAATGGTGGTAAATTATACATCAAAGAAGTAAGATTACAAAACAACAATACAGAAGCTTTAGTAGAATTATACTCTGACTTAAAAGAAGGAGAAACTACTATTGAAGTTGATGCTACAACAGTAGACTATGCTGGATTTGGTGTTGTTAAAGAAACACTTACAGTATCAGTTGTAGAAGATGAAGATGCACCAGTAGTTGTTGGTTACGAAGATGCAACTCCAAACGGTGTAACTTTAATCTGGAGTGAAGATATTGAGTTAAAAGATGGAGATAAAGCTAACTTCTATCACACTAACTCAAAAAATGAAGTAAATGATAACATCGTTGTTGCTGATATCGATGGAAACAAATTAGAGTTAGACTTTACTACTAATAACCTTCCAGAAGGAACAGCATACCTTTACGTATTAAAAGAATCAGTAAATGACTTATGGGATAACGAAAACACTCAAGAAATGATCAAAATCGAAGTTGAAATAGATGTAACTGCTCCAGAAGTAGAAGGAGACGTAACTATTGAAACTGAAGATGAAATAATAATTGAGTTTACAGAAGAATTAGATGAAGAAACAGCAGAAGAAGAAGACAACTATACTTTATTAGATTCAGAAGGTAAAGAAGTTAAAGATATATTTGACGGATTTACTTATGATAATGATAGTAAAAAAGTAACTATTGACTTTACAGAAAAATTAAGTGGAGAATATACATTAGTAATCGAAAACGTAGAAGACTTAGTTGGAAACGTAATCGAAGATACAACTCTTGATTTAGATGTTGAAGATTTAACTAAACCAGTTGTAGGTGATTTCTCAGCTACACTTTACAATGCTGGTGAAGAAGGACAAATGGTTAAAATTGAATTTGATGAAAAAATGGCTACAGAAGGTAAATATTCTGTATTAGATCTTGAAAAATATGAAATTGCTGGTACTATTTTAGCAGATTTAGAAGTTGATGCAGAAATCACATTAGTAGATGATGGTAAAGCTGTTGAAATCGAAATCGCATCTGATGAAACAGAAGATGGTATTGATTTAACTTCAGGTGGAAATGTTGTTGTAGCTAGAGTAGCAGATGCTGCAGGAAACTATACAACTGCATTAACTAACACATTTGTATTAGCTGCACAAGGTAATGTATTAATTACTGATGTAAAAGCTACAAGTACTAAAACAGTAGAAATTACTTTTGCTGATGAGTTAGTTGAATTTGATGCTGAAGATTTAGTAATCACAACTGGATCAACTATTGATGTAGCTGTTGATAACAAGTTTGAAATAGCTAAAGTAGAGACTAATTTAAATGAAGATGGTGAAACAGTAGTTACATTAACAATTGATGAAGACGATAGCGATATCGACTTTGGATTAGCTACACCAGTTTATGCTTTCGTTGTTGCTGAAAACCCAGTTTCACATAACATATATGATGAAGCTTTATTATTAGCAGATAACAAAGTAGCAACTGATGAAATTACACCAGAATTAGCTACAACAACTGTTGATGGTGATGATGTAGATGCAGTAGAAGCTGCAGAAGGAACAATTACATTAACATTTACAGAAGCTATAAATGAAGATACACTTTCTATCTTAACATTCGAAGTTGAAGACTTAACAGTAACAGATATCGAAGTAGATGGAAACAATGTTATACTTACTGTTGAAGATGAAGATGGTAATGCAGTTACAGCTGAAGCTGGAACTAAAGTAACTCAAAAATATGCATTAGCTGATGTAGCTGGAAATATTTTAGAAGACGTTAGTACAGAAGTTGCTAAATAATTAATTTATTAATTATTAAAGTAGTATAACAAAAGGAGCTTACCTTAAGGTAAGCTCCTTTTGTTATATATTTATTTAATTTGAGTATCATAAGGAAGTACTTATTGTAACTAAAATCTATAAAAATTAGTATAGTTTCTGCTTAACCTATATGTTAAGATTATTGTTGTAGTAAGAAAATAATCATATATGTTATTAAAACGGAATTAAGTACCCTAGAAGCTAATTATGCTAATTAAAATAAGGTATAAATTAATAATAAAGAAGGTGACTTATGAAAAAAACAATACTAGTGGTTGATGATGAGAAAAATGTAAGAGATATTACAAAAGCATATCTTGAAAATGCGGGATATAATGTTCTAGAAGCAATGAACGGAGAAGAAGCCATACACATTTTTGAAAATGAAGAGATTCATTTGATTATTCTTGATGTTATGATGCCCAAAATGAACGGAATGAAAGTTCTTGAAGTTATACGTGAATATAGTATGGTTCCGATTATTATGTTAACGGCTAAAGTTGATGAAAAAGATCTAATTAGTGGGATGAAAACAGGCGCTGATGACTATATAAAAAAACCTTTTAGTATGAGAGAGCTTATGGTTCGAGTAGAAGCAATAATGAGACGCGTGTACCAAAAAAGAGAAGAGAAAACACTTGTTTTTCGTGAGGGTGATTTAGTGATTGACATTCTCAAAATGAAAGTTAAAAAAGAAGGCATATTAATTGAATTGACACCTAATGAATTTAAAATTTTGAAAGTTTTTGTTGAAAATTATAATATTGTTCTGTCGAGAGAACAACTAATAGAGAAAGCCTTTGGAATTAATTTTGATGGATTTGATAGGACAATTGATACACATATAAAAAACCTACGTCAAAAAATAGAAGATAATCATAAATCACCGACTTATATTAAGACGGTGTATGGCATGGGATATCAATTTATGAAAGGAGACTAATATGCTGAGAAAAAGGAAAATACCTTTGTTATATAAATTTTTATTAAGTAATTTCCTCATTATTTTTAGTCTTATCATCGTCCTTTTGGTAGGTAGAGAGTTAATAATAAGTAAGGCTGAAGTTTATATGTTGAAGGATTTTCAAGAACGTATTAATAATCTAGAAACAGATATGATAAAGCTACTTAGTCATGAAAGTGAAGGACAAAACAATCATTTTAGAATTACATCTAGTTTTGAGTCAAATTACGGGTTTATGTACAAAGTCTATGACGAGAATAATGATATAATTATTGATACATCAAAAGTTTATGACCAAGAATTGAAAAGAGTGATTGAAGAATATAAATTTGAAAAAGATAAAATGTTAATTTTTGAAGAAACAAGAAAATTATATAGTGAAGATGAGAACGGGAGTAAGAAGTTTTTGGGTACTCTTGTTATTAATTATGCACTAGTGAAGGGAATACCAGCAGAGGGTGCGAAATTAATTAAGCAGTTTGTGTATATATATCATATAATGCTTGCTACTATCGTAGTGATCATATTGATAATTAGTTTCTTAATTTCGAGAAGCATAACAAAACCAATCCAAAAAATAATAAAGAAAACGCATTCTATTCGACAAGGAGAACTAAGTACTAGAGTGAAGTTGAGAACATCGACGACAGAGATAATAGAATTAAAAGAGGCCATAAATTATCTTGCAAATAGTTTAGAAGAGGAAGACCAGCTTCGAAGGCAAATGACTTCTGATATGGCTCATGAAATTAGAACGCCGTTAAATAACGTTCAAAATATTCTCGAAGCACTTATCGATGGCATTTGGGAAAAATCTGATGAGAATTTAGAAAAATGCTATCAGGAATCACGGCGATTAAGTCAACTGGTAGATAAGCTTAAAAATATTGCTACAATTGAAGAAGAAAATTTATTAATACAAAATGAATGTTTTGATTGTGTTGCTTATACTAAAGAATTAGTTAATCTATTTGAAGCTGAAGCAATGAAGAAAGATGTTCAAATAAAACTTCAAGCAGATAATCAGTTAAATGTGTTTATGGACAAGGGGAAGTATGCACAGGTTATTGGAAATTTATTAAGTAATAGTATTCGTTATAGTAACAATGGTGGTGTTATTATCATTAATCTTTTGAATCTTAGAAATGAGTACTTAGTTTTAAAGGTACGAGATTATGGTATGGGTATAGAAACAGAGCATTTGCAAAGAGTTTTTGAACGATTTTATCGTACAGATGAGTCTAGAAATAAAGAAACAGGTGGACTAGGATTAGGTCTTACGATTACAAAGAAAATAGTTGAAATATATAAAGGAACAATAACAGTAAAATCAAAAGTAAATGAAGGAGCTGAGTTTGAAGTTCAATTACCTATTATTTGTGAAGATTAGCAATAAAGCCGACTTTGTCAGTTTTTATTTTACGTATTTTTAATGTACATAAATCTTCATATTTTCTCCATATTTAATAGGTATAATAAAAAGAAAATTGGAGAATGAAATGATAGTTAGGAATTATAAAATAACTAAGATGGAGGAAATGATGGATAAAATACCAGAGTTAAAAGAGAAAAATAATATTCTTGGTTCTATTGCTAATTTTTTTATTGTAAGGTTTAGAGTTTCATACCTAATAGTATTTGCAATTTTAGTATTTGGCTATATAACATATCAGAATATGCCAAGAGAATTCATGCCAGAAGTTTCGATGAAAATGATTATGGTTACAACAAGTTACCAGGGGGCTTCTGCAGAGGATATTGAAAATCTTATTACAAACCCGTTAGAAGACGCTATAAATTCAGTAGATGATTTGAAAGAAATGAACTCAACATCTAATAATGGTATCTCTACAATTGGGTTAACCTTTGAAGATAGTGTAGATATGAAAGATGCGTTGGCTGATATTAATGAGAAAATTAACAAGGTTAAGTTACCAGATGATGCAGCAGATCCATATGTATTAGAATTTAAAACAAGTGATATGCCTATGATGAAAATGATTGTTACAGGGGATTACGAATTAACAGATTTAAAGGTATATGGTGAAAATCTAAAAAGTAAAATTGAAGGAATTCCAGGAATTGCTGAGGTTGATTTAACAGGAGGGCATAATCGTGAAATTAAAGTGTTAATATCTTCTACAGAGTTATTAAGTTATAATTTATCTGTAAATGATGTTTCAAATGCTTTACGAAATGCAAATGTTGCGCTACCTTCAGGAACAGAAGCAATTGATGGAGAAAATTATAGTATTAGTATTGATGAAGATTTCGTGAAAGTTCAGGACATTGAAAACACAGTTGTTCGATCAGATAGTAACGGCATTATATATATTAAAGATATAGCGTCTGTCAAAGATTCTTATAAGGAACCATCATCTTATTCTTATGAATATATTCGTGGGGATAATGAAAAGAGTACGCCTGCTGTATCTTTAGTAGTATTTAGAGAAAATGGTTATGATATGGTTGTGCCAGCAGAAGAAATATATAAAATTATTGCAGAGGGTAGTCCTGAATTGTTTCCAGAGGATATCAGTGTTCTAATTACATTTGATGCAAGTGAAGAGGTAGAAACTGAACTTGACAATGTTTTATCCAATGCAATGTCTGGATTCTTAGTCGTCATTATCGTATTATTCTTATTTATTGGTCTTAATGAATCGTTTATTGTTGCTATGGTTATGCCATTATCATTATTTATAGCAATTTACCTACTTGATGCAAGCGGTATGACGTTAAATACATTGTCTTTAACAGGTTTTATTATTGCATTAGGTCTAATTGTAGATAATGCCATTGTTGTTATGGAAAATGTAGATAGACTTAGAGAAAAAGGTCTTGATAAAGTCACAGCTAGCCGTGTCGGTACGAATCAGGTGGGGCCAGCAATTTTAGCAGCTACATTAACAACGGTTGCAGCATTTTTACCATTAGTTCTTATGTCGGGAGTCGTAGGAAACATGATTAGAGTATTGCCATTAACGGTTATATTTGCTATTTTGGCATCACTAATTATGTCACTATCCATTACACCAACATTTTGCGCAATATTCCTACCTAAATTTAAAGATCGTAAAAAGTTAAAAGTTATAAATATTATTTTATCCGTCGTTTTTATTGTGATTTTAGCACTAATTGCATTTATGGATGAAGGTAAGATTAGTTTGTTATCTATAGCAGCAGCACTTTTGTTTGGTGGTGCTATGGGGGTAAAAGGATTTTATAAATTGAAACATCAAGATAGTTCAGTAAAACCAAAGTTAATGGTGGATAGATACTCAGAATGGATAGGTAGAGTACTACAATCTGCCAAGAAAAGATGGATGATTTTTATTACGGCAGCTATTATATTAATATTGTGTTTAGTATCTGTTATAACAGGTGTTGTTAAGTTGGAAATTTTTCCTGTAGAAGAACCAGATACTATAAATATAAAAGTTGAAGGTCCACAAGGTTACCTTTTAAACGACATGGACATAATTACGAAGGAAATAGAAAGTTATCTGTATAAGTACGATGACATAAAATCATTTAATTCTAGCGTAGGTTATGGTTCAGGTTATCAATTATCAACAGCAGCTAATAAATCAACAATAACAGTAGAATTGGTTGACAATGAGATAAGAGATATTTCAGCATTCGATTTACTTACCATGATACGGGAAGATGTAAAATACATAGCGGGAGTAGATATCATTGTTGATGCAACCTTAACGATGGGACCATCAGCAAATGATATAGAAGTTATATTAAAAGGGGATAATTTTGACAACTTAGAATTATTGGGTAGTCAATATGAAGAAGTATTAAGTGCTATTCCTGGTGTTATTAATTCAGGTTTGGATTCAATGGATGGTATGAAAAATTTGACTATTAAGGTTGATAATCAAAAGGCAGCAATGTATAAGTTGACACCTGCCGGTATTAGTAACATAGTGCGACAGAGAATATCAGGTGTTAAGGCAGGTGTACTAAAAGATAATAGTGAAGAGTTTGATATAACATTATATATCGATGAGAACCAAATACAGTCGGTAAAAGATTTTGAAAAAATTTATATTCCGGCACCAAATGGAACTTTGGTCAATTTTTATGATGTTGCCACATTAGAAAGTTCGGAAGGTGTATCAACAATAACCCACATTGATGGTAAACGAGTTTTAAAATTAGTAGCAGATGTAGATCCTGATTATAATGTGAAGGATATTATGAAAACATTTGAAAAAAATATTAAAGATATTAAAATACCAAATGGAGTAAGTAGAGCATCAGGTGGTGGATTTGCGGATCTAAATGAAACAATGATAAGTATGTTAATAGGTTATTTTGCAGCAATATTATTGGTATATATTATACTTGTTGTTCAGTTTAATTCATTGTTACAGCCGGTTGTAATTCTTGTAAGTGTACCTCTTGCGCTAATTGGTGTTATAGCAGGATTATTTATAACAGGTAATAATTTGGGAATATATGCAATGATGGGTATCATAGCATTGGTTGGGATAGCTGTTAATGATGCAATCGTATTGCTTGATTATACAAATTATCTCAGAAGTAGTGGTTATAATAAATTAGATTCCATTGTCGAAGCTGTTAAAACAAGATTCGCACCAGTAATGGCTACTTCAATTACAACTATTGGAGGGGTGTTGCCACTTGCGATTAAGAGTTCAAGTTATGGTCAACTTGGTTATGCATTAATTTTTGGTCTTGTTGCATCCACATTATTGACATTGTTGATAATACCAATTGTACTTTATACAATGGATAATGGAAATGAAAAGATTAAAAGTATTAAATTGTTTAGGAGGAGTCAAAATGAAGAAACTAACTAGTATATTATTGATAGTTACAACAATGATGATGTTAACAAGCTGTGGACCCCAAAAAGGGATGGCAGTTAATGATGAAAACAATAAGGTTATAATGGACCCAGTAGCAGTAGAAACAATAGAGCTTAATGAAAAAAAACTTGCGGAAGAGTTATATGTTGTAGGTCAAATAAAGTCCAATGAAGAATACAATGTAACCCCATATACAACAGGTATTGTAAAGGATATTTTGGTTAATGTAGGAGATTTAGTTGAAGTAGAAGACGTATTATATGTACTTGATACAGATGATCTTCAGCTTTCAAAAACTGCTTCGTTATCACAGGCAGAATCATCAATGAAACAATCGGACAGTAGTTTAGAGGTGGCAAAAAAAGATCTTGAGCAAAATGAGCTTAATTTAGCCAAGGCTCAAAGTGACTATGACGATAATAAAAAGCTTCATGATGGGGGTTATATTGCAGATCAAGCATTTGAAAACTATAAAAAAGTATTAGGAAGTGCTCAGATATCATATGATAGAAGTAAATTAGCATTAGATAGATCACAAAGCTCAAATGATCAAGCGGTTAAAAGTTATCATAATTCAAAACTAGATTTTGAATCAAGATTTGAAAAAATGACAGTTGAATCACCCATTTCAGGAATGGTAACAAAAATAGATGTAAAAAAAGATGTAACAAATACAGGAAATGTAGGGATTACAGTTACTAATATGGACGATATGAAGGTAGCGGCTAATATTTTGGAGAAGGATATTAATAAGATCACTATGGGTCAAACAGCTACTGCATTTATTAATTCTATTGGAGTAAGTGTTGATGGTGTAGTCTCAAGTGTGTCTTATAGTTCTAATACAAGTTATTATCCTATTGAAGTAACAATTGAAAATAAAGATAATTTATTAAAATCAGGTATGTTTGCAGAAGTTTCTATAAATGCGGGAGAAACAGATGAAATGTTAACAGTGCCAAAAACATCAATTGTATCAGAAGGAGCATCAAAATATGTATTCGTTAATAAGGATAGTTATGCAAGTAAAATAAAAGTTAACACTGGACGTGATTTTGGTAATGAGGTAGAAGTACTTGATGGGCTTGTAAGCGGTGAAGAACTTGTTGTTAAAGGTCAAACTTATTTAGCGGATGGGACACCATTACTACTAAAATAGGGTAGGATTAAGCCTTCTTCAGAGAAAATTAAGAAAAATTACTATTATACGATGTAGACAATAAACAACTAAATAAAGTATAATATAAACTAATATATATAAACTTAAACTTCGTACATAAAATATCATTATGAACCTTAAAATTAAATATTTGACAAGGAATTATAATCATATTTATCTAAGTGCGAAGTTTCAGTAATCTAAATAATATTAAGAAAGGAAGATTAACTATGAGATATAAAAAAACAAGTGTGTTATTAATAGCGGTATGTTTAATGTTTAATATGACAATAGTACGAGCAGAAGAAAATAATGACTTACGAACAGAAGAAAATATGATACAGTTATATATTAACGGAAGTACAGATATTAAAGTTTTAGATATTGATATGGAATTACTTCAATTAGAGTATGATGAAATAAGTGGTGATATTGAAAGTAAGAGACTAAAAATTATAACAAAAAAAGATAAAAAAGAATCTTTTAAAAAGAAAGAAGGAGATTCTTATGAAGAAGCTGAAGAAGAATATGAACAAGCTTTAATAAATTATGCATCAGATAAAAAGAAACTAGAAAATCTAAAAATAGATATTGATAATTTAGAAAAGTTAAAACAAGATCAAATGAATAAACTAAAATTTGAATTCAAACAACAACTATGGCAATACTATACGTTACAACAACAATTAGAATTGCTAAAACAATCAGCGGAACTATCATTAAATCAATACGATATTGCTAAACTTAAGTTAGAAATGAATACAGCTATAGAATTAGAGGTGAAGATAGCTGAGAATAATTATAAAAATTTAGAAATACAAGTAGAAATGTTAAGTAATAATCTAAAAGCATTAGAATCTCAAATTAAAATAAAGTTAAGCATACCTTTAGATCAAGAATTAAACTTTAAAATTGAAATCACTCCTATAAAGGAAGGTGTTAATGTTTCGTTAGATTATGTAATACAAAAATTTAATGAGAACAATATAGATATAGTAAAACAAGATAAAGATTTTGAGATGGAGAAATTTTATTTTGACACAGTGGCTGAAGCATATGATACTAAAGATAAAGAATATAAAGATTTAGAATTAAATTACAAAAAGGTAGAACTAAATAAATATAATACAGATAAAAACCAGAGTTTAGCATTAGTTAATGATTATTATACTTACACTAAAGCTGTAGATACACTTGCGGTTGAACAAAGCAATCTAAGTATAAGTCAAGATAATTTTAACAAAAATCAAAAATTATTTGAAGTTGGTCAAATAAGTGAATTACAATATAAAGGAGCTTTAAATCAATATAATAGTGATAAGCTAAAATGTGATAAAGCAGTTATTGATTACAACATTGCTCTTATGAAATTATCAAATATATTACAGGGAATAAAATAATAAGGTAGGTGATTGTGTGAAAAAGTTAATAACAATAGTTTTGGCTATATGTATTACCACTATACCTATTATAGCTTCATCAAATAGTGAAAGTCTCTCTTTAACTCACAAACAGTTAGGAGATATTTATAATAGTAGTGGATATGATGGGCAGATGTTAGATGTACAGTATCAACTTAATAAAAGTAGTTATGAAGATAATCTTGAGCAATATAAAGATTTAGAAAAATTAGTTGATAATCTTAAAGGTCAAACAGATGTGTATGCCACACAAGTAGAGCAATTATGGGATAAGTATAAAAGTCTTAAAGATACCGATACAATTACAATCAAGAATCCGATAGATGGATCTAATATTAAAATGAAGGCTAAAGCATATGTATATCAACAAATAATAGGAATGACTGGGGCTACAAGTAGTTTTAATCAAGGGTATAAAGAGTCTGTAAAAGGGCAACTAGAATTATATATAACAATGGAAAATCTTAAACTTCTACTAGAAAATAATGATACAAAAAAGATACAGCAACAACTTATTTCTAAAGATAACTTTGATGAACTATGTTATGAGTATGATTTAATTCAGATGAAACAAAGTTTGATATTGCAGCAAAAACAATTACTAGAAAATAAAATTGAGATAGAACAACTTAAAATAGGCCAAGGGGTAACTATTGATACAGAGTATAATAATTTATTAAATCAATTATTAAATATTAAAACAGAAGAAGTACAAGTTAAAAGTGATATTAATTCAAAATATGAAACTATAAAGAAAACACTTAATCTTAGTGAAGATAAATTATACAACTTAAAGATTACTATACCACAGACTACACCAGTAGAAATAATTGATTACACAACATTTGAAAATTTCTATAAGAAATACAGCTTAGATTACAAAACACTAAATAATAACCTAGAAATACAAGAAAACTATATTAGTTTAGTAAAAGAAGTGTACAAAGAAGATGACTATGAATACAAAGTTAAAACATTAAACTATGATAAAAATAAAATTAATAATAATAATGCAATGATGATGATTGAACTAGGAATACAGCAAAAATACAATACTTACAATACAGCATTAAAACAGTATAAAGTATCTATAGTAAGTTATGAGATAGCAAGTGATAAATATAAATTTGATTTAATGAGAAGTGAAAATGGATCAATAGATAAAATTGGTTTAGAACAAGCAACATATGATTACAGTAAAGCTGAGTATGATTATTATAGTAGTATGTTGCAATATATTAAGGCATTTAATAAATACAAACAAAGTTGTAGTGGATTATAAAAAAATAAAAAAAGACCCCGGGGATAAGTCGTAAAATGTCAAGTTTGACATTTTTCAACTTATCCCCGGGGTCTTTAATGTTAATGATTATTGCATATCGAATTTAACTTCGAAGTTAGAGATGTTGTTATCATTAATATCTTTAATGTAGTTAACATCATCTTTAGTTGA
>Ga0209013_10001982_pt1 | contig 18792 bp, 17 predicted proteins | sample Cruoilmetagenom2_FD_187291 | JGI IMG/M metagenome (GOLD analysis project Ga0209013, IMG submission 187291) | Oil polluted marine microbial communities from Coal Oil Point, Santa Barbara, California, USA - Sample 2 (SPAdes) (version 2) | ecosystem: Environmental > Aquatic > Marine > Oil seeps ...
AAAGATGGAAAAGGCACTCAATTTCACCCAGAGGTAGTGGATGAATTTTTAGCAATGTTGGAAGAAAAACAAAATAAATGGATTTAAAAGGAGCGAGGCAAATGTCTTATCGTATTGAGCATGACTCTATGGGGGAAATTCAAGTTCCAGAAGATAGTCTTTGGGGAGCACAAACTCAAAGATCCAAACAAAACTTTAAAATTGGTACAGAAAAGATGCCAATTGGCGTAGTTCATGGATTGGCCCTTTTAAAAAAATCTGCAGCGATCGTAAGTCATTCGTTAGGCAACCTTTCAGAAGCAAAAAAAGATGCTATCGCCGAAGCGGCGGATGAAATATTAGCTGGGAAACTAGATGCTCATTTTCCGTTAGTTGTATGGCAAACGGGCAGTGGTACTCAATCTAACATGAATGTAAATGAAGTTATCGCTAATAGAGGCAATCAGTTACTAGAGGAAAAGGGAAGCGAAGAGCGCCTTCATCCTAACGACGATGTAAATAAATCACAAAGTTCAAATGATACATTCCCAACAGCGCTTCATATTGCTGGAGTACTTGCAGTAGAGAACCAACTACTACCAGCAATTGACGTCTTGAAGGAAACAATAGGTAAAAAATCCGAGCAATTTATGGATATTATAAAAATCGGTCGTACACATTTACAGGATGCGACTCCTCTATCGGTTGGACAAGAATTTAGTGGCTGGCATAGAATGCTAGAAAAATCTGCAAAAATGATTACACAAAGCGTAGCAGATATGAAGGAGCTTGCAATTGGCGGAACGGCAGTTGGAACAGGATTAAATGCTCCAAAAGGCTTTGGTGACCAAGTGGCAGTAGAAATTTCTAAAGCGCTAGGGATCGAATTCACATCTGCTAAAAACAAGTTTCATTCGTTAACAAGCTATGATGATGTTGTATATGTTCATGGGGCAGTAAAAGCATTGGCTGCAGACTTGATGAAAATTGCAAACGATGTACGTTTACTGGCAAGTGGACCTCGTTCAGGTATTGGAGAACTCTCAATTCCAGAAAATGAGCCAGGAAGCTCCATTATGCCTGGAAAAGTAAATCCAACCCAAAGTGAGGCGATGACAATGGTTGTGGCACAAGTAATGGGTAATGATACAACTATTAGCTTCGCAGCAAGCCAAGGGAACTATCAATTAAACGTATATAAACCAGTGATTATTTATAATTTCCTACAATCGGTCGGGTTATTAAGTGATGCGATCCTCAGCTTTAATAATAATTGCGCAGTGGGAATTGAACCTAACTTAGAGACCATTAAGCACCATGTAGATAATTCACTTATGCTCGTTACTGCTTTGAACCCATACATCGGGTATGAAAATGCAGCTAAAATAGCTAAGCATGCACATAAAAACGGCACAACATTAAAAGAAGCAGCAATCGAGCTAGAACTTCTGACTGCTGATAAATTTGATGAAATCGTAAGACCTGAAAATATGATTTAATATAAGAAAAGCGCAGGCACCTATGTCAGCCCCGAAGAGCACTGGAAGACTTGCAATAAAGGCGTCCTATGTCTTTATTCGCAAGTCTGAAGTGACTCGAGGGGCTAGGTTGGAGCTAGACAGCTAATACGTAAAAAGGATTGTTTCATGTTATGAAAAAAGTATTATTTATTATACTAAGTTGTATATTAGTGCTATCCGCTTGTGGACAGGACAAAAAGCAAGAAAATCATGAAGAACACGAGGACCATGTCGGCCATCTTGAAAATGGAGATTTACAAGAAACTACGGCATCGACAGATATTTTGCCTGCTTTCCTTGATACCCAATCCGAAGACATGAAGCTTGTTTATCAAGCAGCTGCAAAGGCGAATGATGTACTAAAATGGATGCCTTGTTATTGTGGTTGCGGAGATAGTGCAGGACACTATAGTAATTTCAACTGCTTCGTCCATGAGATAAAGGAAAATGGAGAGGTCGTTTGGGATGATCATGGAACGCGTTGCGCAGCCTGTTTAGAAACGGCTATCGCATCCATCCAAATGATACAAGAAGGTAAGTCGTTAGTAGAAATTCGTAATACTATTGATGAAACGTATAAAGAAGGTTATGCGAAACCAACCGAAACGCCTATGCCTTCCTAAAAAAACTGTTCTTTTTCACAATCATGTGAGAAGGAACAGTTTTTTTAGGCATAAATTTCGGGATCGGTTGAATATCAGGGTGAATCGGTCGAATATGCAAGGTTATCGGTCGGATATCTGGAACAATCGGGTGGATATCAATGATAATCGGTCGATTCTCCATGAAATCACTTAATGTAATAATCGCTCATTAGTTCTTCTTTTATAACATCCGTTGGTATTTCGAAAGTAATAACCCCCATAGACCCTGGAGCAACCTCATACTTATCGAAGGAAATAATTAATTTGTGATCTGCCGTAATAGAGAATGTTTGGTCAGGACGAATGGATTCAAAGCCAATTTCTTCTTCACTCGCAATCCAATACGTAATTGTTTCATCTGCTTCCATCTCTTTAGACATTTCACTCTTGATGTAGTTTGAAATTGTATCTATATATCCATTGTCTTTAAATAGACTAGGCAGTGTGATAAGGATTTCATTTCTTTTATCGATTGTATCTGTTCTCAGAGTAATGAATGAAGAACCTTCTGCATTCGCCTCATAGCGGCTAATCGAGAGAATTTCATCTGTATCTGTCACTACCTCATACGTAGAAACTACATCGAGATTACCTCCGCCAACTTCCTTCAGTGCTTCCATCTCTTTTTGAAAGCCATCGTAAAGTACTTTGTTTTCTGCAATATATTTTTCATTTAACCTTTTTTCTAATGCTTTATCAGTTAATCCAGTAACATTTGGTACTTTTAAATCTGCGGTATAGGTGTCGTCTTCTGTAATGATTTCTTGTATTGAAACGACTTGAACGATGGATCCTAGTATAGGGACTGTGGAAAGTGATTGCGCTAGAGCGGGACTCATATTAACACTTGCGACAAATATAGATGCAGCGGCAGCCACACCAATTCCAAACCTTTTGAAAGATGGCTTTTTGCTTTTTTGTCCCATTTTTACAGTTTCAATAGATTTATTTACTAGTTGCTTTAACTCTGATGGAATTTCAATATCGTTATATTGTTTTTTAGATTCATTTAATTTGCTCATGCTTTCACCTTCTCTTCCATAGTGGAACGTAGTTTCCTAAGAGCTGCATACAATCTAGTTTTAATTGTATTTGGATTTTCACCAAGTGTTATTGCGATATCTTCTATTTTCATATCCTCAAAAAAGCGAAGGATAATAAGTGTTTTCTGTTTTGGTGCTAAATGGTCAATAGCTTCATACAAATCGATATCTGGTATTTCCATTTCGTTCGAGGGTAGATGAAAGTCTAAAATTTCATCCTCGACTACAACCATTCGTTTGTCTTTGTGGATAAAATCTATGGAAGTATTTATTAAAATACGATAAAACCATGTTTTCAAATATTGAATTTGCTCAAGCGAATCAATCGATTTTAATGCTTTCATAATACTTTCCTGGATAATGTCCAAGGCAGATTCCTTATTTTTCACATAACTATAGGCTAGTCGATAATGAGCGTTTTGATTTTCAACTATGTAATTTTCTACTAGCTGAAACTTTTCTGATTTTATCATGACAGGGGTATGCTCCTTTTTCTGGCTGTAACGTTCGAATGTAATAATTATTAGACGGGGAGAGGTAAAAAAAAGTTTGGCTTTTATTAATATTAACGGAAATCTTCTGCTTGACGAAAAACATCTTGCCTGTTATGGTTATACACATAGGTGTATAACCATATAAGTAAAAGGAGAGAGGTTTTTGTAGTGAGTACACTTTTCGACCATGACAAACCGATCTATTTGCAAATTCGAGAAAAAATGGAAGACCAAATTGTAAATGATCAATTAAAAGAAGGTGAGCAGGCCCCTTCTACGAATCAATTAGTTAGCTTTTACAAGATAAATCATGCAACCGTATCAAAAGGAGTTAATCAATTGGTAGAAGAAGGAATACTATTTAAAAAGCGAGGGATAGGGATGTTCGTAGCAGAAGGAGCTAAAGGAGTGCTCGTACAAAAACGGAAAGACGCATTTGTGGATGATTATATAGTGGGTCTAGTTAGGGAAGCAGACAAACTAGGTATAACAGAAAAGGAAATCGTTCATCTGATAAAAGAAGTAAAAGGGAGTGGTTCGGAATGACATTAAACGTTGCAGTAAATAATTTAAATTTAGCATATGGTACCTACCCCGCACTAAAGGATGTTTCTTTCCTGTTAGATGAACCGAAAATTTATGGGTTATTAGGAAGAAATGGTGCTGGAAAAACATCTCTACTGTCTATCTTAGCATCATTCCGAGAACAAACGAGTGGAGCTATCGTAATAGGAGGCGAAGCTCCATTTGAGAATGCAGAAATTATGCAACATGTATCGTTCATTTTCAATAAAGACTATAAAGATGAATCAGATAATGTAAAAGAATCACTCGAGTACGTTGGGAGATACCGTTCCCAATTTGATGCAGAGTACGCTGACTACTTAGTGAAGAAGTTTAAACTTCCGTTAAAAAAGCCAATAAAAGAATTTTCAAAGGGAATGCAGTCTGCTCTTAATGTAACGATAGGTTTAGCAAGTAGATCCCCGATTACAATATTCGATGAGGCATATTTGGGAATGGATGCTCCAACTAGAGATATATTTTACCGTGAGTTGCTAGAGGATCAATCGAACCATCCGCGAATCATTATACTATCTACACATCTTGTATCCGAAATGGATTACTTATTTGATGAAGTAATAATTTTGCATAAAGGAAGCATCGTGTTACAAGAGGATTTTGAGTCCCTTGTTACAAAAGGGTCTTCCATTACAGGAGCTACGGAGATTGTAGACGAATTTGTACGTCCATTGAAGCAGTTAAATACTCAACAATTGGGTAATACAAAATCTGTAATGGTATATGGGGAACTAAGTGAGCGTGACAGAAAAGTGGCTCAACAAAAGGGACTTGAGGTTGGTCCCATTTCACTTCAAGATCTGTTTATACATTTGACAGAGGGGGATGATTAAGTTGAAAAAAACAGCCGTTTTTTCAAAAGTAGCAACAGATTTGTTTTGGGTTCAATTATTTTGGGCTCTTGGATTCTTAGGAGTAATGTTCGTTATTCACCTCATAAAAATAGGCGTAGCTGTTAATTCTAACAATGACATAGAAATCTATTTTGTATCTACATTTGTAGCTGCTAATATATTTATGCTAGTGGTCGGCATTATCTCATCATATGGATTTTTACCGCACTATGTCAGTAATGGAGTAACGAGAAAAGATTACTTTAAAGGAGCAGCACTTGCTTCAGTTGGGCTTTCTATTGCACTTCCAGTGATTACGAGTATAGTCTCAGTAATTGAATTATTTATCTTAAAAATATTTAATATTACGACTCTTTTTACAACTACTTTTGGTGAAAGAGTCAACATGGAAGATGACGGAATTGTCTCTGACATTATTCAATCCATTATTATAGCTCCATATGTCGATCCGCAAAGTAATTGGTTGTTAGCGATATTCATCGTTATTTTAAATCTCTTAACGTTCTATCTACTAGGTTGGTTAATAGGAAGTGCTTTTTATCGTTTTGGTGTGATAGTTGGTTTAGTGTTTATCGCAATTTCAGTTGTCTTAGTCCTTTTAGAGAATGCATTATTAAGTATAGGGTTAGGGCTTACTGTACCAGAAAGGCTTTCCTCGTATGACTTTGGTTTACCTATATCCATAATAGGTGTGGTGGCAATGATAACTATAGTTCTTTGGGTCATCCGCCAACTTACGAAAAGAGTAGCTATTAAAATGTAATAAAATGATGAAAGTGTACGAAGTGAAAACTTTGTGCACTTTTTTTGTGAAGATAAGATAGTAATTAAAAATGAAGTATGAACACTGAGTTTACAGAACTTTCTAGAATGAATAATGCTATATAAAGCGGACCTAGTTGATTGGAGCGCAGAGCGGAATTCAACTGCATTTTACGTTTCTATTTTTAGAAGACTGAGGGTTTTTTTGTCCGTTATGTCCTATTTAATGCCTAGTCATTTCATTAATTATTAAGAATTTCTTCATTTTTATCCTTCTAGAATGTTAAGAAATGGTGGGTATAATAAGTGGAGTAGTGAAACGGGAGGGCAAATAAATGATACAAGTGAAGCAAGTGAATCATACATTTCTAATAGGGAAAAAAGGGAAAGAGAAGAAAGTACCAGTGTTAAAAGGTTTATCGTTCGAGGTAAACAAGGGAGAAATTGTGGCAATTGTAGGGAAAAGTGGCTCTGGTAAGTCAACTTTGCTTCATACGATTGCAGGATTTATGAGCCCTGAACAAGGCTCCATAACAGTTAATGGACAGGAAACAGCTAATTTAAATGAAACAGAAAGAGCGGCGTTTCGGTTAAATAACTTTGGCTTTATCTTTCAAAACTTTCAACTAATGCCGGGATTAACTGCATTTGAAAATGTAGAGCTACCTTTAAAGCTAAAGGGTATATCCTCGAAACAAAGAAAAGTAAGTGTGGGGCAAATGATGGACAAGGTAGGATTAACCGAGGTGGGAGACCATTACCCAAATGAATTATCGGGTGGGCAACAACAACGTGTAAGTATTGCTCGTGCCTTAATAACAAATCCACCTATACTATTTGCGGATGAGCCAACGGGGAGTCTCGATTCTGAAACAGAGCAAGATATATTATTGCTAATACAAAATTTAAATCAAACACTTGGCGTAACGTTTGTGATGATTACTCATGACGAGGAAGTGGCAAGTATTGCACATAGAACATTTAAAATGCATGATGGGGAATTAGTGAAGGGGGATATTCGATAATGTTATTCAAAGATCAAGTCGACTTTGTTCGCCAACATATTAAGAAAAATAAATTACGTGTATTCATGACAGTGCTTGCCGCAACAATGGGTTGTGCATTTTTAATCGTATTAGCTTCCATTGGATTTGGTATACAAGATACAATGCGCAAGGAAATCCTGCAAGATCAAGCAATTACAGAAGTGGAAGTTTATCCGAATGAAAATGAAGAATTGAATCTAGAAGAAATCAAATCTGTTCCGCATATTGGAGCTATCGTTCAAAGAACAAGTATGGATGTTATGACAAGCTTCCATTTGGAAGATCGTACGATACAAGGAAACTTGCAATTAACTGATATGAAAGAGGAAGAACATTCAAATCTTAAATTAACAGAAGGCCGATTGCCTCAAGATGATTCGGAAATAGTGGTGGGGTATCACTTTGCACAGAATTTATGGACAGATGGCGAACGTGCTAAGGTCGAAGAAGGAGTAGAAGAGGCAGATATTCCGAAGGGATATGAAAAGTCGATTATAGGCAAAAAAGTTTCCTTATCATTACAACCATATGATGCGAATACTGCTTTCCCGGAACAATGGGAATTTACAGTAGTTGGAGTAATGGATAATCCAGCTAAAGATTGGATAGTAGATCAAAGTATATTAATGGATAAATTATGGTTACCAGAACTAACAGGGTCTTATGAAGCAAATGCACAACAAGTTCCTGAAAACTTCACTTATACAACTACAAAGATCTATACATCTAGTTTAGAGCATGTGAAATCAGTAACAAAAGACTTAAAGGATATGGGCTATAACGTCTATTCGGTATCAGAGCAATTAGAACAAATTGATGTATTCTTTATGGCTTTTAAAATAGGACTCATATTCATTGGAACCATTGCAATTCTTATATCATCTATTGGTATTTTCAACACAATGACAATGGCAGTAACTGAACGAACTCGCGAGATTGGGGTGATGAAAGCAATTGGAGCTAGCCCTAAGCTGATTCAACGATTGTTCCTAATGGAGAGCGCATGGATTGGAATAATTGGTACTGTCTTAGCCGTCATCATTTCATACGCAGTGAGCTACCTGGCTAACTGGTTACTCCCGATGGTTGTGGGTGCTGCTCTAGGAGAGGATGAATTCTCAGATTTATCTATCACATTTTCGTTAATCCCTTGGCAGTTAGTGCTCCTTGCATCAGCTATGAGTATCGGAGTCGCAATGATTTCCGGTTGGAGACCAGCACGGAAAGCAACTAAGATTGATGTAATTCAAGCATTACGTCAGGAATTATAAAGAAAAGAGTAAGTAAGAAGTGTTTTAAGACATTTCTTACTTACTCTTTTTCATCCAGAAATCGTAAAATACGCGATAAACAGTAAAAACACAACGACTGCATTTATAAAATTATACTTCGTTCTAGAAATTGTTTGATCGAATCTTCCAGATCTCTTTATAACTAAAATACCAAGATAAGTTACGAAAATTGCTAAAAATAGAGCGAAAATAGGAGGCATTGCATAAACACGAGCATTGATAAAATGCACAATAATAATTGCAATAGCCATTGCTATACCATAAGCAACCTTTTTAGTAGTTGGTTCTTTCATCCTTAGATCCTCCAATAGAAAGCATTTCGATATCTATCATTTGAGATATTCCATCAATTCATTCTCCAAAAATGGGCTCGCATTTAGCAACTGTTTAAATTGTTGATAACCTGCCATTTGTTCAGAGGAAGGTTTTTTACCCGTCTTATAGGCGCGTATCAATATGTTCTTAGGTGTGTTTTCCATATCGATAAACTCGACTAATTGTGCCTCATACCCAACCATATTCAATATTTCTGCTCGAATGGAATCCGTGGCTAAAGCGGCAAAGCGTTCTTTTACCAAACCATGTTTTAACATAATTTCAAGCCCAGGTGCATTTAGCTGTGTATTTAGTTCATGCTGGCAACAGGGCACGCTTAATATAACACTTGCTCCCCATTTAACTGCACGTGCAAGCGCCATATCTGTTGCAACATCGCAGGCGTGAAGGGTGACAACCATATCCACGGCAGTTTCATCATTATAATCATTAATATCTCCTACTAAAAATTCTAACTGCTCGTATCCTAAATCAGCTGCAATTTGTGCACATTCCTCAATGACTTCCTTTTTCAAATCTAATCCTGTGACCCTAATATCAAGTCCTTTTTCGATGTTTAAATAATGATACAAAGCGAATGTCAAATAAGATTTACCTGAACCAAAATCGAGAATTCTAACAGTTTTATCCTTAGGCAAGTATGCAAGTGTATCATCAATAAACTCAATGAACCGATTGATTTGTTTAAACTTGTCGTACTTCTGCTTTTTGACTTTTCCATCAGCGGTTTGCACGCCTAATCGTATAAGGAAAGGGTAAGGGGTATGCTCATCTAACAAATAATTCTTTTTGCGGTTATGAGATAGATCTACGACTTTAGTGACAGCTGTTTTTTCTGACTTCCACATAACTTTGTTTTTCTTAGAAAGTTGAGCCTGGACTTTTTCTTCTTTGAAATCTATATGAAGCTGACGGAACTGTTCCAAGAGTACATCTAATGTTTTCGAAAATGCATCTAATGCAATATTCTCATGCTTCAGTATTCTTTCGTACTGATATTCTAGCTGGATATGATACGTATTTTTTATCTCTATTGGTTTTAATTTTACACGCTTCACTTCATTAGACTTCGCGCGTGGCTGACTGATAGTCGCAGTGACTAATTGCTTCGTTCCTACTTGCTCAAGCAAGTATTCTTTCATTTCTTGAAATTCCATAAAATCGCCTACTTTTTCCGTAATGTACTTGGAAATAGTGTATCACATCGATGTCATTTATTATAAGTAAGTGTTTTGCCAGTCAGTCCGAACAAAATGGTGAGTACCGGACAAAGCAAACAGAAAAAAGCAAAAGGTAAGTAGTCTAACGTGGATACGGATAAAACATCTGCAATGAAGATCCCGCATACACTCCAAGGAACCAACGGATTTACTACGGTACCTGCGTCTTCCATCACACGAGCTAAGTTTTTGTTTGCTAATCCGACTTTTTGAAAATGGGCTTGGAATGTTTCGCCTGTCAATAAAATCGATAAGTATTGCTCCCCGATCAGCACATTTACTCCAATAGCTGTAACAGCAGCAGCTGAAATGACCTTTCCAACACTTGTTAGTAACATTTCTACTTTTCGAAGCAAACTTTGCACAATTCCCAAAGTAAATAAAAGCCCCCCCATGCCTAGAGCTAGTAAAACTAGTGAGATCGTAAACATCATGCTGGTCATCCCCCCTCTGGTTAGTAAGGAGTCAATCGCTTGTATACCAGTTTGAGATGTATAACCACTAAACAGGATGTGCAATACTTCACTTGCAGTGAAAAACTGATGAAAGTATGCAACAGCTATTGCACTTCCTGAGGTTAAAGCAAGCGCTAAAATAGCCGGCACTTTTTTAGCAGAAAGTACAATTAGCAAAACTAATGGTAGTAATGAATACCAATGAACCATATCAGTTTGAAGCAGGCCTTCCTTCAGTGTATTTATTTGTACTAATTGTTGGATTTCTCTTGGAGGAGTAAGTAATGCATATCCAATAAGCGTTATAAAAAATGCTGGGATTGTCGTCCAGCCCATATTACGAATATGCTCAAAAAGATCAACGCGAACAATGGCTGATGCTAGATTCGTTGTATCTGACAATGGAGACATCTTATCTCCAAAAAAAGCACCAGAAACGATTGCCCCTGCAGTAATAGCCAATGAAATATCCATAGCACTTGCTATACCGACAAAAGCAACACCTACAGTCGCGACAGTTGTTAATGAACTGCCGATAGCTAAGCCAATAACACAAGTAACTAAAAAGGCAATTGCAAAGAAAAAGTGGGGTGAAATGAATTGAAATCCTATATAAATAAGTGTTGGAATCGTTCCACCAATCATCCAACTACTTATTAAAATCCCTATAAAGAAAAAGATAAAAATTGCTCCAATCCCTGTTTTAGAACCTTCTATGAGTCCTTTTTCCAAGGATTTAAATGGAACCTTTTTTAAAACCCCATAACCAATCAAAAGCAATATAGCAAATAAAATTGGTAAGTGTGGTACAGCACCAAATTCTATAATACAAATTGCCATTAAAGAAATGATTAATATGATAAGGAATAACGCCTCTTTAAAAGGAGGTGTAATTGTAGAATCAATTCGAAACATAAAATATCCTCCTAGATAAGTATTTATACTTTGACGATTCAACGCTTTCAATCGCGAAAGTAATTAGGATTTTACCAGGTTTCATCAAACTGTCAATCCATAAACGAAAAGTCTGTTTCATCAGAATTTTATGATAAAATAGAATGTAATAAAACAATCAAGGGGGAGATTGGCTTGTTAAATGAAAAAACAGTTGGAGAAATTGTGAAAGAAGCAGCAAGGAAATTTCCAAATACAGAAGCGTACGTGTATCCAGAACATGGCGTTCGAAAAACGTTTAAGGAATTTGACGGAGAAACGGATAAGCTTGCAAAAGCCTTTATCGGGATGGGGATTCAAAAAGGAGAGCATGTGGCCATTTGGTCGGATAATAAGAGAGAGTGGTTACTTAGCCAATTCGCTACGGGCAAAATGGGTGCCGTGCTTGTGACGGTGAATACCAATTATCAAGAGAAAGAACTGGAGTATTTATTGCAACAATCAGACGCTACAACTCTCATCCTATGTGAATCTTTTAAAGGGACTTCTTATTTAGATATTGTCCGTGCGATTTGCCCGGAACTCATTCATTCCGAAAAAGGAAATATTCACTCTGAAAAGTTTCCCCATTTTAAAAGAATCATAGTAATGAGTGAGAATGAGCATGAAGGTATGTATTCATGGTCAGAGTTATTATCACATGCAGATAAGGTTACGGACGAGACATTGGAGAACGCTTTAAAATCACTTCATAATGAAGAAGTGATTAATATTCAATATACTTCTGGAACAACTGGATTTCCTAAAGGTGTAATGCTGTCGCATAAAAATGTAGTAAATAACGGACAACTCGTTGGAGACTATATATATTTGACGGAAAAAGATCGTCTTTGTATTCCAGTACCTTTTTTCCACTGCTTCGGATGTGTAATGGGAACAATCGCGTCCATAACGCACGGAACTACTATGGTCGTTATCGAGCAATTTAGCGCCGGCAAAGTACTTCAAGTGGTTCAGGACGAAAAATGTACGGCATTACATGGGGTACCGACAATGTTCATCGCAGAATTGAACCATCCTGACTTTAAACAGTATAATTTGTCTACGCTACGAACGGGTATTATGGCAGGATCCATTTGTCCAATTGAAGTGATGAAAAAAGTAATCAATGATATGGGTGCAGCTGAAATAACAATAGCTTATGGACAAACAGAATCCTCCCCAGTTATTACACAAACCAAGACGAATGATCCAATTGAGAAACGTGTATCGTCAGTGGGAAAACCGCATCCAGGGGTTGAAGTTAAAATTATAGATCCGACAACAGGAGAAGATACACCTACTGGAGTTCCTGGTGAGCTTTGTACCAGAGGTTATTTAGTGATGAAGGGTTACTACAAAAACGAGCAAGCAACTAAGACGGCAATCGACAAGAATGGCTGGCTTCATACAGGAGATATCGCAGTGATGGATGAAGAAGGATATATTGATATAACTGGGCGTATTAAAGATATGGTTATCCGTGGCGGAGAAAACATATATCCAAAAGAAGTAGAAGAATTTTTATACCAGCATCCTAAAGTCCAAGACGTTCAAGTAGTTGGTGTACCTGATCCGAAGTACGGGGAAGAACTTATGGCATGGGTTATTCTAAAAAGTGGAGAGAAGTTAACTTCTGACGAATTAAAGGAGTACTGCAAAGGGAAAATTTCATTTCATAAAATACCGAAGTATATTGAATTTATAGAGGCGTATCCAATGACAGCATCCGGTAAAATCCAAAAGTTCCTACTCCGAGAAATGTCTAAGGAGAAGACCGAGGCATAATTCGAATTATTTCCTGGGAAATCGACAAGATTCATGTAAAACAAACCAATAGGAGGAGTAACTTTAAGTGAATGCAACTTTTATAATGCGATTCAAAGCGTTTATGCTTGATTATTTGCTTATATTATCTTACCTAGCTGTGCTTGCTATCTTCAATATATTTATAGTTCCATCTGTACAGAGCTTATTTGCCGGCTCACTTGTAGTGGCACAATTCACTGGATTTCTAATGGTAACTTTGCCAGTTTCCATCTATTTTATTATTAGTGATTCAGTGATAGGAAAACAGTCGTTTGGAAAGAAAAAAATGGGGATAATGGTGGTTAATGAACGGCATGAAGCAATTAGAATACACCATGCTATTGGTAGAACCCTCCTGAAATTTCTCCCTTGGGAACTTTCGCATTATCTTGTTTATCGTCTAGTTTACCTCGGAGATGCAGAAGTTCCTTTAAATTACTATATTATTGGTGGAACTATCTATGCACTTATGTTTGTTTATATCCTAACAACTCTGTTTACAAAAAGAAAAAAATCTCTTTATGACATAGTTGTCCGAACCCAGGTCATTAAGGTTGGAACATAGTGAAAATTGAGGGGATCAGTTTTTCAAATCGGTGCTCTTAACATTTGTTGGTATACTGATGACATAGGAATTTTTAAATGGGGGCTCTGAAATGTATCTAGATCATATTGTTCATAGCGTTACGAAAGCACCATTAGAAGTAACTGAAGACTGGATCGAAAATGGAGTTCATGCAGTTGTGGGTGGACAACATACTCAGTGGGGAACATATAATGCATTACTTTATACGAAAACTAGTTATATTGAATGGCTTTCAGTAGAGCATAAGGAAGTTGCGAAAAGCGCTGATCACCCTCTTATAAATCTTATGCTGCATGATTTGAAAACTTATGGAGTTGGATTCAATACAATATGTATCCGCACTAACAGTATAGATACTCTAAGTAATCAGCTAGAGGAGAAGGGTATAAAAACTTCCGGAGTTCTACATGCTGAAAGAAAGACATCTAGTGGATTAGTACGTAAATGGAAAATGTTATTTGTTAATGAGGAAATAAGTGACAGTTTGCCATACCCATTTTTTATAGAATGGGAGGAGAGCGAAGAGGTCAAATACCAGTTGCTTCAGGAGGATGGAACAATAAATAAAAGTAATCTGGAGTTAACTATTACTGCTTGTGAGTTTCACGTACGAGATCCAAGGGAAGTAATGAATAAGTGGAAAAGTTATTTTCAACTAATCGAGCAAGATGAACAAACATTACTTTTAGAAAATACACGATTAATATTTAAACAAAGTATAAGCAAAACAAAAGAGCGACTTGTAAGCATGGATATTGATGGTTCTAATCTACATAAAGAAATCACTTACGAACAAGCAACCTATCGCTTTCTTTAAAAGGAGAAATTATATGGATGAAATAATAGAAAAGGCAATACTCATTGCAGTAAAATTACAAAAAGACGAGCATTTTGAATATGGATTGGAAGAACTACACAATTTAGCGGGAGCATTAGATGTAGAAGTAGTGGGAGAAGTAACGCAAAATCTGGAACGAGTTACTTCATCTCATTATGTGGGCACAGGGAAGGTAGTGGAAATACGAAATCTTTATGAGGAAGCTGGAGCTAATCTAGTTATCTTTAATGATGAGCTTTCCCCTTCACAAATTAGAAATTTAGAACGTGATTTGGACTGTAAAGTAATTGACCGTACGATGCTTATCCTCGATATCTTTGCTCGACGCGCAAAATCTAATGAAGCGCAGATGCAAGTAGATTTAGCACAGCTTCAATATATGCTTCCACGTCTTGTAGGACTTCGAGCATCTCTAGGTCGACAAGGCGGCGGAACTGGTGGCGGATTTAAAAACCGCGGTGCTGGAGAAACAAAACTAGAGCTTGATAGACGTAAAATCGAAGATCAGATCGCTAAACTTAAACGGGACCTCGAGCATTCAAAAGATCAACGAGAAACACAACGTAAGCAACGTAAGAAAAATGCAATTCCGGTTGTATCTCTAGTTGGTTACACAAATGCGGGTAAATCGACAATTATGAACCAATTGTTAAATAAAGTCGGACAAATGGAATCGAAGCAAGTATTTGAAAAAGATATGCTTTTTGCAACACTAGAAACTTCCGTAAGACAGATTAAACTTTCAGATCAAAAGGAATTCCTATTAACTGATACAGTAGGTTTTGTTAGTAAACTTCCCCATCACTTAGTAAAAGCTTTTCGATCAACATTGGAAGAAGCCCGTGATGCGGACTTACTATTACACGTGGTGGATGTATCGAATGCAGAGCATCGCTTTATGATGGATGTTACCAATGAAACACTTCATGCTGTTGGTGTAGAAGATGTCCCTACTGTATTTGTATACAACAAATCTGATTTAGCAGATATGAAATATCCACATATGGCAGGGGATAATATTTGGATATCTGCGAAAGAGGGGACAGGATTGGATGAACTATTAGAGATTATTAAAAAACATATTTTCTCTAACTATGTGCGTTGTTCATTGTTGGTCCCGTTTGACCGCGGAGACATTGTATCTTACCTAAATGAGCATGCATCAGTTTCCTCTACATCTTATGAAGAAGAAGGTACGGTTGTACAGGTGGAAATGAAAAAGTCCGATTACGATCGTTTTCAAGAGTTTCTATTTGTTCAATAGAGATAACCCGGATGTTTAGACAATCACCGGAAAGTCCCAACAAATCATTAGGATAATAAAAAAGTTGTCTCCCAGTAGAATTTCCAATGGGAGACAACTTTTTAGTTTTGTTAATATTAAACCTCTTGAAATTGTATATTATGCAATCTAGCAAATATACCGTCCTGTGCCACTAAATCACTGTAAGATCCATCTTCGACGATACCGTCCTCTGTTACAACAAGTACGCGGTCCGCATCACGGATCGTTGCCAATCTATGTGCAATGATCAGGGTTGTCCGATTTTCAGCTAGCTCCATTAAAGACTTTTGGATATATCGCTCCGTTTCAGTATCAAGTGCAGATGTAGCCTCATCCAAAATTAGAATCGGTGGATTTTTTAGGAACATACGAGCTATTGCTAAACGTTGTTTCTGTCCGCCAGATAACTTAAGTCCACGTTCCCCGATCTGTGTATCGTAACCCTCTGGCAGAGAAGCAATCATATCTTCTAAATGTGCCTTTTGGGCAGCATCTTGAATTTCTTCCTCACTCGCATCAAGTTTACCATAGGCAATATTTTCACGGATAGAACCTGTGAACAAAAATACATCTTGTTGCACAATACCGATTTGTGAACGCAATGATTTCATTGTAATATCTTGAATGTTCAATCCGTCCACTGAAATGGCTCCCTCTTGAACATCGTAGAACCTGGGGATAAGTGAACAAATAGTAGTTTTTCCAGCTCCCGATGGACCTACAAAAGCGATAGTTTCTCCTGCTTTAATAGATAGATTAATATTATCTAATACAGCTTTGTGCTCATCGTAACGGAAACCAACCTGTTCAAAAGTAATATCACCTTTTAAATGTTGAACTGATAATGCATCAGGCTTGTCCTGGACTTCAGGCTCCTGTTCAACCAGTTCTAAGAAACGTTTGAATCCGGCCATTCCTTTAGGATATAGCTCCAGTAGTGCGGTAATTTTATCGACAGGTTTGATCAATACATTGACATATAATATAAAACTTACAAGCTCCCCTGCGGAAAGTGCTCCCTTAAATGTAAACCAAGCTCCGACAACAAGCACGACCAATGTTACGAGCCGAGTTAACATATAAATACTAGAATGTGTACCCGCCATTACTTTATAGGCAACAAGCTTAGCTAAACGGAATTGTCCATTATCTTCTTTGAAACGAGCTATTTCAAAACTTTCGTTTGTGAATGATTGGACGACACGAACACCAGAAACACTGTCCTCTACTCGTGCATTTACATCGGCAATTTTGACATACATATTCTTCCATGCTCTGTTCATCATAATGTTACCGTAAGTTGCTACGATGGAAAGGAATGGAACCATAACGATAGCAATAATTGCAAGCTCTGGATTGATATTGTACATAATTGTAAATGCACCGATTAATGTCATAATGGCGATGAACAAATCCTCTGGACCATGATGGGCAAGTTCACCAATATCAAATAGATCATTTGTAATTCGACTCATAATATGACCCGTCTTGGTATTGTCAAAGAATCGGAATGATTGGCGCTGAACATGGGTGAATAGTTGCTGCCTCATATCTGTTTCAATATTAATACCAAGCTTATGGCCGAAATAACTTACCACATACTGTAGAAAAGTGCTGATAACATAGACTACTAAAAGTAGGATACTAACTTGTGTAATCATGCCCCAATCATTAGTAGGTAACAAATCGTCGATAAACCATAAAACTGCTATTGGAAACGCGAGCTCTAAAATTGCTACAAAAACAGCACTGCTGAAGTCAATGATAAAGAGTCGTTTATGTGGTTTATAATATGAAAAAAACTTCTTGAGCATTTTAATGGCCCCTTCCTTCTGTCATAACGACTATTATAACCAACAATTTCAAAAGTCGAAATAATTAAATTCAATAGAACAAATAAAAATTCCAATTTCCGTCAAATTCTGAGTGTATTTTTATATATAAACGCTGGTATCACAACTTTTTTCACCAGTAATCTTCCTAATCAAAATATAAAAGGTTTTTTGACAATGACAAAAGGGAAGTTTATAATATGTGTCTTGTAAGTTTTAGTGCATTAGGAACTTACAAATATTCAATTTACATTGAGATAGCGTTTATTCCTAATGTTCTCAAAATTAGAAAAGAGGTAAAGAAATGGCAACAAGAGAAGAGATTATTAAATCCGTCCCGCAAAAGGGGTTTTTTGGTCATCCGAAAGGATTACTATCACTGTTTTTCACAGAGTTTTGGGAGCGTTTTTCTTACTATGGAATGCGCGCAATACTAATCTACTATATGTATTACGAAGTAACACAGGGTGGACTGGGGTTAGAGCGTTCTACTGCTAACTCGATTATGGCTGTGTATGGTTCACTAGTTTATATGTCGGGGATTATCGGAGGTTGGATAGCTGACCGTCTGTTTGGTACAGCGAAAACAGTATTCTACGGTGGTATTATGATAATGTTTGGTCATATCGTCTTGGCATTCCCTGGAGGATTGACCACTTTGTTTGTGTCGATGGCATTTATCATCATCGGGACAGGCTTGCTGAAACCAAACATTTCTAGCGTTATCGGTGACTTGTATTCTAAAGAAGATCCTCGACGTGATTCAGGATTTAGTATTTTCTATATGGGGATTAATATGGGGGCGTTTATCGCACCATTAATCGTCGGAACAATCGGCCTAGAGTATAACTTCCATTTAGGATTCGGGCTTGCTGCAGTTGGTATGGCTTTAGGATTAATCATGTTTTTAATCACGAAAAAGAAATATCTAGGATTAGCAGGTACATTTGTACCGAATCCAATGCCTAAAGATGAACGCAAAAAAGTACTAACTAGAATTGGTATTGCATTAGTCATTACTTTAATAGTTGGATTTATATTGATTCAACAAGGGATTTTAACAATTAATGGTTTCATCATGACAGTTTCTATTCTCGGTATCGTAATTCCTACCTTGTACTTTATCGTTATGTATAGAAGCAGTAAAACAACAGAGGATGAAAAGTCTCGCTTACTTGCATACATTCCATTATTTGTTGCAGCTATGATGTTCTGGGCAATTCAAGAACAAGGATCCAATATTTTAGCGCAGTATGCAGATGAACGAGTAGACTTAATGATT
>Ga0209013_10001983_pt1 | contig 18787 bp, 15 predicted proteins | sample Cruoilmetagenom2_FD_187291 | JGI IMG/M metagenome (GOLD analysis project Ga0209013, IMG submission 187291) | Oil polluted marine microbial communities from Coal Oil Point, Santa Barbara, California, USA - Sample 2 (SPAdes) (version 2) | ecosystem: Environmental > Aquatic > Marine > Oil seeps ...
GTTGGCTGCATTCATCGGTGCGATCGTGACCCAGGCCCTGCAGCTGGAGGCCATCCTCGGGGCGTTCCTGATCGGGATCTTGCTGGCGTCGACGCGCCATCAGCTTCCCGAGGTGCGCCGGACACTCGAGACGGTGACGGCGGCGCTGTTTGCACCGATATTCTTCGCGTTCAGCGGCCTGCGAGTCGACATCGGTCTGCTCCGATCGGGCTCGGCCATCGCATGGACGGTGGGACTCGTCGTGCTGGCGATCGGTGTCAAGATGGTGGGCACGGTCGTCGGGGCACGCTTCGGAGGCATCCGGGGTCGAGAGGCGTTGGCGCTTGGTGCCGGCCTCTCTGCACTCGGGGCGATGGGGGTCGTGGTGGCCATCGTGGCGCTCAACCTGGGCGTGGTGAGCGAAGCCGGCTACACGGTGCTCGTGCTGGTGGCAATCGCCACGTCGATAGCTGCGCCGCAGCTGCTGCGGTGGGTCGTGAGCGGCTGGGAGATCCCCGCCGACGAGGCCGCCCGTCTCGACCGGGAGGCCATGCGCGCCTCATCGGAGATCCTCGGGAGCCGGCGCATCCTCCTCCCGACTCGGGGAGGCGCCAACAGCCGCTATGCCGCCCGGACCCTCACCAGCGTGTTCGATGAACCCGACGTCACGGTGCTGGCGGTCGACACCCCCGACCACCGATCCGTTCTGGGGCGCCGCCAGGAGGGGACGCACGCCGATGCCAGCGTTGTCGACGTCGATCTGGGTTCAGTCGACCACAGGGTGGTCCACGTAACGTCGCGTGATCCTGCTGCCGCGATCGCTCGCGAATCTCGCCTGGGCTACGACCTGATGCTCGTTGGAGCCTCTGTTGACGACCGTGGATCGGCTGGTCTGTTCTCGACGATGGTCGATCGAATCCTCTCCCTGGTCGACATCCCCACCGTCGTGATGCGTCTTCCGGCCGGCCACACCGTCGACGAACGCCCCCGTCGCGTGCTCGTGGCTGTGGTTGCGACCCGCTCGTCACGGGCAGCCGAGGAACTCGCCTATAGCCTGACCCGCGAGCCCGGCGACCAGGTCCACGCCGTTCACGTCGTGAACCGCCCCGCCGACCAGGGCATGATGTTTGACAGCGTCACCGAGAAGGAGGCACTGCGGACGGGGCACGATGTGGTGGCGGCCGCTACCGCCTTTGGCGAACGACTCGGCGTCGACGTGGAGAGCAGCGTGCACGTCGCCGTCAGTGCAGAGACCGAGATCGTGGAGCTTGCCAACGGAGGCGACTTCGACCTGCTGGTGATCGGGGCCTCCAATCGCCCCGTCACCGACCGCCCCTTCTTCGGGCATCGCGTCCACTACATCCTGGAGCACGCCGAGATCCCCGTCGCCGTCGTGACTCTTCCGAGCCGCTCACGCTCCGAGGGCTAGCTGCGAACCCGGACACGACCCTGCCTCCGACACCGCGCAATGCACGACTCCGGTATCATGCAATGTGATTCAGGTATCACCCCAACGGAGTGCAGCAGTGACCAGTGACACGAACGGAACGTGGACCTTCCTCACCAATCATGCACGGGTTCTGTCCTTGATTGCTCAGTCACCCGGGATCCGGCTGCGGGACATCGCCGACAGCATCGGGATCACGGAACGGGCGGCTCAACGCATCGTCGCCGAACTCGAAGCCGGCGGGTACCTGTCGCACGACAAGGAGGGGCGTCGCAACCGCTACCACCTCCAACCCCACGCCCACCTGCGCCATCCCCTCGAACGAGACATCGAGATTGGCGAACTCCTCGACCTCTTCATGCACCGTCCCTCCACCGGCGAGCCGGCCGGGAACGTCTGAGCCGGGAACCGACGCCGCTGCGGTTCTGCCATGACGACCGGTGACGCTCCGACTCGGTACTTCTCTATCCGGCCGGGCCGGAGCTGAACGCCGCCAACACGATCAGGGTCAGGATCAGGCCACCAACGATCACGACCGCCAGGATGATGTCGCGGAGGCTCTCTCTGCGCCCCGACGCTTGTGTACCACCTTGCTGGGCACGCACCGGATCACCGTCGGTGAGGATCTGCCGTTGTCTGCGATCTGGTCGCATGAACGTGCCACCGTTCGTTCCGGTTGATGCGGGGGACCCACACCATTCGATATACGCTATGTATATCGTATGTTGTGATTCGTGTCAATAGTGTCGGGCAATAGGACTTCCCAGACTGAACGGATACACGAGATACGCAAACGTCCGCCATCGGCGTTGAGATCCACGCGATCAACCGCGCGGTGGATGGCCGCGGTCGCAACGTCGAGGTTCAGCTCGAGACATTCGGCCGGCGACGCGGATGGGCGGAACGGGGCCGGGCATCTTCGGCACCCTACCGATGAGACTGTTGCCGCTCCGCCGGGAGGAGCAGCGGAGGGACACCTAGGGTGGCAACGTTGACGATACGAGAGGGGCTCGGATGGAAATGAAGTACCGCCGCCTGGGAAATGCCGGCATCAAGACGAGTGTGTTCTCATACGGGTCTTGGCTGACGTTCGGGAGCCAGCAGGAGCGGGACGACAGTCTCGCATGCATGAACGCCGCCTATGAGGCAGGCGTCAACTTCTTCGACAACGCCCAGGTCTATGCCGGGGGCAAGTCGGAGACGGTGATGGGCGAAGCGCTTCAGGAGCTCGGGTGGCCCCGCCACACGTACCTCGTGTCGACGAAGTTCTTCTGGGGCATCCACCCGGACGTCCCGAACGCCCACTACACGCTCAACCGCAAGTACTTGATGGAAGCGATCGACCAGTCACTCGAACGCCTGCAACTCGACCACGTCGACCTCGTCTACTGCCACCGCGCCGATCCGGAGACCCCGATCGAAGAGACGGTGTGGGCGATGTCCGACATCGTGGAATCGGGCAAGGCGCTGTACTGGGGCACGTCGGAGTGGTCGGCCCAGGAGATCCGGGCGGCGTGGGAGATCGCGGAGCGTCATCATCTCCGCAAACCCGTGGTCGAGCAGCCCGAGTACAACCTGTTCAATCGCACGAAGGTCGAGACCGAATACGCCCGCCTCTACGAGGACATCGGACTCGGGCTCACCACCTGGAGTCCGCTCGCTTCTGGCCTGCTGACCGGCAAGTACCAGGACGGAATCCCGGAGGGCAGCCGCGGTGACGGCACAGCGTGGCTCCGGGACTTCCTCACGGACTCAGACAATCTCGCCAAGGTCGATGCGTTCATGGCCGTCGCCCGAGAGGTCGGCTGCACGCCCGGCCAGTTGGCGCTGGGGTGGACCGCCTCGAACCCGAATGTCTCTTCGGTCATCCTGGGTGCCCGTCGGGTCGACCAGCTCGAGGAGAACCTTGGCGCACTCGAGGTCATGGACGCTTTGACCGACGAGCAGAAGAGCGCCATCGACGAGATCTTCGCGTAGCCGGCCCATGCCCGAAAGCCCGAGGCCGTCGGGTGACACTCCCTTGGTTGACGCTCCAGGGGCAACGGCACGGGATCGGCGCCGGACATGACACGGACGCGGCCGTACAGATCGACTCGTGGGGATCTCTCCCGTTTCACACCGGATCGTCGGGACAGTCAACCATGACGCTCTCAGGTTCTCAGTCGCCCTCTCGGCTTTCCGAGACGTCGTTGCGGAGGTGTGCCGGTCCGGCGTCGCGTTGATGTCGCTTGTCCGCTTCCTCAACGGGGAGCCGGACGCGGCTCACCAGCTCTGCGGCCTCGCCATCGAGCTGGGTCGTGATGCCCGTGGTCCGAGGACGTGTCGAAGCCGCCGTCCGAACAGTGGTGTCTCCAGTTCATCGACTCCCCCGCCATCGTCGCCCAGGCGTTCACGTTGGGGAGCGTTGCCTCACCACGACGGGGTCACTCTCGGTAGGGCGCTCAACGATCGCTTTGTCTCACGACCGCATACCGGCCGGGGCCCTACGTTGTGAAGCCGTTCATCTCGGTAGATTCGAATCGGACGGGGCGCGGACCAAGCCCTGTTTCGCTGACCACGCTCATTGAACCGGTGGAACTCGATCGAGCAACAGACCAGACCTTCCGTGTTGGCAGTTGGACGCCCATCGCGACCCACCGTTCAACAGGCCATCAACTTCCCTCAGGTGTCGAAGAGACACTCACGAATTGCAGATTCAGGTTCAGAGATCGGCCGATGCGCGACAGCGTCTCCACGGTCGGGTTGCCGTCCCCACGTTCAATGCGGCTGATCTCGCTCTGAGCGATCCCACATGTGGACGCGAGATCAACTTGCGTCAGGCCGATTCGCTTGCGCTCTGTCAGTATCTGGTTAGCTAGACGAAATGTATCGGCGTAGTCGTCGAGTACTTGGAGTTCCGCTTCGTCGGCGGTGGCTCGGTACTCCTCGACGTAGCTGTCGAATGGTCGGCCTTCAGGCATGGATGCACCTCTATCCCGATTATGGGATCTTTCACATACTGCGTCAAGTGTGTTGATCCTTACGTGCATCTCGTCGTTGTCGCGAGATCAGCACCTTGGTCCCTTCCGGAACCGCAGCAGCTCCCTTCGCCTCCGTTCCTTGATTTCCCTCAATCGCTTCCGGGCACGAGCAATCTCAGCGTCTTGCTTCTTCTTCGACGGACGCCGCCCGACCGTCAGACCACCAGACAACGCACCGCTGTTCTGCAACCTGAAGGGCGGCCCGGTGAGTTCGCCACATGCACGCCCACTGTTGCCGCGACTCGCCCATCGTGCCGGGATCGAGAAGAGAGTCCACGCTCGTGGCTTCCGCCACACCCATGCCTACGAGCCGAAGCGCTACCGGGCCAACGGTGCATTCTTGCCGGTCGGGAGATATCGCGAAAGTCGATGGAATCGACGACATCGGCAGATCCGAGCCGTTGGACTCGGATCTGCCGTCTTGGGGGATGTCGCCTACACGACGTCGCGCCTCACGGTCGAGACGAGTCCAATGGTTGCTGGAACACCAGCCCAGACGACGAGGGCCACGATCGCCACGACCACTGTCACCTCGGTGCTGACGCCGGAGACGACGTTGGCGAGCGTCGGTGGGATCCAGCTGCTTGCCCCGCCGGCGATCTGTACAACAAGTGGTGGGGCTATGACCAGCATCAGGACAGCTCCGGTGACGGCTCCGCCGGTGTTGCGTACCAGTTCCCTGATGCCGGCGCCGAGCAGGGCCCCGGCGGCACCGGCGAATGACGACGCCGCAAGCAACCGGATCATGTCGCCGGTCGAGATCAGGAATGCGTGGTCGGTGCTGGGCAACACCGCTGCGACCGCTCCTGCTGTCATTGCAGTCCCGGCGAGGCCCAAGACAGCGCCGCCGAGTGCAACGGCGGTGAACTGGGCGAGTTGCGCGCGAAGCCGCCGCGGGGTTGCGAGAAAGACGTGGACCACGGTTCCGTGTCCGTATCCGCGGGCTACCGCTGTGGCCCCGAAGAGCCCGGCAATGACTACCGAGTTCGCCGAGAAGGCGATCAGAGACTGCTGGTCGAGTTGCTGTTCCTGGACTTCAAAGCAACGGCGCGCCGATTAGACGATGAGGCGCACCCGACCCGCCAGGCGAGTCAATGATGGCGGCCGCTCGACTGGGCGTCTGAAGGAGGCGAGTGCTGCCACGTTCGACGACGTTGAGCACAAGAGGATGATGCCCTGCATAATGGCGCGTGGTCATGGACGCAGCCCTACTCGCCACCGCATTCCTTCTCGGCTTCGCCGCAAAACGAGTGGGCTTACCGCCACTCGTCGGATACCTCGCTGCGGGATTCGTTCTCCACGCCTTCGGCTACGACGTCACCGAAGCGATTGAGGTCATCTCCGAGCTGGGAATCCTGCTGCTTCTCTTCGGTATCGGGTTGAAGCTGCGTCCAAAGACGCTTGCTCGCCCGTCGGTCTGGGCGTCGGCCACCGTGTTCGCCGCCGTGGCGACAGGAGTCGTGGGAGCGCTGCTCCTCGCGATCGGGGCCCTCGGGATTCCACTGGCACGAGATCTCGATCCGGCGACGGCGGCTTTGGTCGGCTTTGCTCTCTCATTCTCGAGCACCGTGTTCGCCGTCCAAGCACTCGAGCGCACCAACGAGTCCGACTCGCTTGCGGGGCGCACGGCCATTGGCGTCCTGATCCTCCAGGACATCTTCGCGGTAGCGTTCCTGGTTCTGGCTGAGGGGAAATGGCCGTCACCGTGGGCGATCATCATCATTCCTGCATTTGTGCTGCTCCGCCCCATCGCAGGCTGGTTCCTCGACCACAGCGGACACGGCGAGGTCCTGGTACTCCTCGGCTTCACCCTCGCCGTCGGCATCGGTGCCGGCATGTTCGAGCTCCTCGGTATGAAACCCGATCTCGGTGCGCTCGTCGCGGGGCTGCTGTTATCCGGTCACCCGCGTTCCGGCGAGATGGCCGACCGCCTCCTCGGTTTCAAGGATCTCTTCCTCGTCGGCTTCTTCCTGTCGATCGGACTCGCCGGTACTCCGTCCGCGGCCGCGTGGGGAATCGGCCTGATGATCGTCGTCCTGCTCCCGGCGAAGACGTTCGGCTTCCTGTGGCTCTTCACCCGATTCCGGCTGAGAGCGCGCACCTCGTTGCACGCTTCGCTGACGCTGTCCACTTTCAGCGAGTTCGGCCTGATCGTCGGAGCGGCCGCACTGGCCGAGGGTTTGGTCGACCAAGCCTGGGTTTCGACGGTCGCAGTGGCGGTTGCCGGCTCGTTCGTCGTGGCGTCGTTCGCCGACTCCCATCGATACGAGCTCTACGGTCGCTGGCTCGACCGCCTCAGGGGACTCGAGCGCCGACCCACTTTGGCGGAGGACTCCGTCACCGACTGCGGCGATGCCAGGGTGATCGTCTTCGGAATGGGCCGGATTGGCACCGGTGCCTACGACGAGATCATCGCCAGCCGTGGTGCGGTCGCTGTCGGCGTCGACCGCGACAGCGACCGAGTGACGATGCATCAGGCGGAGGGGAGGAACGTGGTGCGAGGTGATGCCCTCGACCGGGACTACTGGGAGCAAGTCCGGTTCCACCCCGAGGTTGACCTGGTCATCGCGGCCATGAGCAACCACGGTGCGAATCTCGAGTGCGTCCATCGCGTCCAGGAGTTCCTGCCCGATGCCCGCATCGCTGCTATCGCGAGATACCCGGACCAGATTGCAGCGTTGTGCGCCGCGGGGGTCGACGTCGCTCGTAACCTCTACGAAGAAGCCGGGCAGGCCCTCGCGGACGACGCGACGGCGGATGGCCTGGGCGAGGACGAGTGAGGTCCGATGGCCTGGGAGATCGAACGGGGCGGGCAGGCACCGTCGGCGACGCATGTGTTGCCGACGTGTCGTCCATTGAGCCGAGGAGGTAGCGCATGAGCGGGACGGCCGGTGACAGACCGACGCAGCGCGTCCGGCGAGAGCCGCCGCCGTTCCGGCACGTGGCCGTGGTCGGCGTCGAGCGCCCGTCCGGATACGTCGTACGCGTGACGCTGGACGGCCCCGAGCTCGATCAGCTCCTCATCGATGAACCAGCGGGCAGCGTTCGCCTGCTGCTGCCGATCTCTTCGGATGCAGGGCTGGTGATCCCAACGTGGAACGGCAACGAATTCCTGCTCGAGGATGGGTCCCGTCCGATCCTCCGAACGTTCACGCCGATCCGAAGTCCCGGCGAGACGAGTGCGTTGATCCTCGATGTCATCACCCATGAGGGAGGTGCAGCGTCTGACTGGGCCGTCAACGCAACGACAGGTGCTCACGCAGCGATCTCGGGGCCCGGCAGGGGCTACACGCCGGACCCTGAAGCATCAGCGTTCCTGCTGACGGGGGACGAGTCGGCGGTACCGGCAATCGGCCAGCTCATTGCCACCTTGTCCACCCGCTGGCCCGTCCATGTTGGGATCGAGGTCAGATCGCCCGAGGCGATCCGCGACCTCGGAGCCGATGGCGCAGTCTCAGTCGACTGGCGTGTGCTGGCCGAAGGTGCACTCCCCGGCTCGGCACAGATGGCCTTTGTCCGGGCGGCTCGCCTCGAACCCGGGACGAGGATCTGGGCCGCGGGCGAAGCAGCCGCGATGCAGCGGATCCGTCGACATCTCTTCGACGATCGTGGGATCGATCGGTCCGACACGATGATCCGCGGCTATTGGAAACGCACGCTGCAGCCGGCCTGACGTGCGCCTGCCGGCGGCGGGGTCATGCGGGTCGATTGCAGGGTCCGGCGAACTGAGAGGGGTGACACCTCATGCTCGAGACCATGGAACGAAGCTCGGGAAACGTGATCGGCTTCAAGATGAGCGGCACCATCACCAAGGCTGACTAGGCGGTACTCGATCCTGCTGTGGATGCCGTCGTCAAGAAGTACGGATCCGTGAACCTGCTCCTCGATCTCTCGGAATTCCATTGGGAGAAGACGACCGCGTGGGCGTCAGACATCAACTTCGGCCATACCTACAAGGACAAGATCGACAAGATGGCAATGGTGTCGGAAGCCAAGTGGGTGAAGCATCTCGCCAAGCTTGCCGAGCCGGTCTACGACAAGGAAATCAAGACGTTTGTCGCCGACGCTGACGCTTGGGACTGGCTCAAGAGCTGACCAGCGGTAGGAGCGGATCAACGAGTCCCGGCCTCGCCTGCCCGCCCCTCGGGTGCTCTCCATCGGTCATTGACCGCCGATCCGTGGTGTTCGATCGTCGATCGCAGTAGCCGAACTCTCGCCGAATCGGGGAATAGCTGCACAGCCGACCCGTAGGACATGCCGTGATATCGCCCCTGTGGGTCCCCCGGCAGATCAGTTCCGGCAGGTCACCGCTTGCGGTTCCGAGCTACCGGTTCCAGGGATCGCCGACGTCAGGATCGATGCCGAGGCGCTCGACGGCTGCTCGCACGACATCTGGATCGAGGCGCTGATCCTTGGCCAGCGCCGACAGAGTGGCGACGACGACGTGATCAGAATCGGTCTCGAAGAAGCCACGGAGGGATTCCCTCGTATCACTCCGTCCGAACCCGTCGGTGCCGAGTGAACTGTACGAGCGCGGCACCCATCGCGCGATCTGGTCCGGCACGATCCGCATGTAGTCGGAGACGGCGATCACCGGGCCGAGAGCTCCCTCGAGCTGGCGGGTGACGAACGGGACCCGAGGGTCCTCGCCGGGGTGGAGGCTGTTCCATCGATCCGCGGAGAGCGCTTCTTCCCGCAGTCTCTTGTACGACGTGGCGCTCCACAACTCGGCGCCCACGTCGTACTGCTCGGCCAGGATCGCCTGGGCCTCGCGAGCGGCCTTGTGCGAGGGACCGGAGAACAGGATCGTCGCCCGGTACCTCGATCCTGTCGGCGCGTCCGACCACTTGTAGAGGCCTTCGATGATCCCTTGATCCGAGCCCTCCGGCTTCGGCGGTTGCGCGTAGCTCTCGTTGTACAAGGTCAGGTAGTAGTAGACGTCCTCGTTGTCCACGTACATGCGCTTGAGGCCGTGCTCGACGATGGTCGCCAACTCGTAGGCGAACGCCGGGTCATAGGCCTGGCACGACGGGATCACAGACGCGAGCACATGGCTGTGCCCATCCTGGTGCTGGAGGCCCTCGCCGATCAGCGTGGTGCGCCCGGACGTTGCCCCGAGCAGGAACCCACGGGCCCGGGAGTCCGCCGCTGCCCAGAGCAGGTCGCCGACCCGCTGGAAGCCGAACATCGAGTAGTACGTGTAGAACGGGACCATCGGCACACCGCGGGTGGCGTACGAGGTACCGGCGGCGATCCAACTCGCGGTCGACCCCGCTTCCGTGATGCCCTGTTCGAGGATCTGTCCGTCCTGAGACTCCTTGTACGAAAGGATGAGCTTGTGGTCGACCGGCTCGTAGAGCTGGCCCTGTGATGCGTAGATCTTGAGCTCTTTGAACAGCGCATCCATGCCGAAGGTTCGCCCTTCGTCGGGAATGATCGGCACGACCCGGCGGCCGAATCGGTCGTCGCGAGCGAGGCTGCGCAGAAGGCGAGTGAACACACCCGTCGTCGATGCCTCGGCATCGCCCGATCCAGCGTCGAACTCGGCGAACGCGCCATGGTCGGGCATCTCGATCGGCGTACGGATGTTGAGGGTTCGGCTCGGAACCGGACCGTTCAACGCTCCACGGCGTTCGCTCAGATACCGATGCTCGGGAGAGTCGACCGACGGCCGGTAGTACGGCGGATGGTCGAGCTCAAGTGCATCGTCCGGGATCTCATCGTTCAGCGACAACACGTCGCGCAAGCCGCGGAGCTGATCGGTCGTGAGGTTCTTGATCGAGTGTGTCGCGTTCTTGCCCGCGACGTCGGGTCCGAGCGTCCAGCCCTTGATGGTCTTGGCGAGGATGACGGTTGGGGCATCCTTCGTCTCGGTCGCGGCCTTGTAGGCGGAGTAGATCTTGCGGTAGTCGAGGCCGCCGCGTCGCAGACGCCAGATGTCGTCGTCCGTCATGTCGCGAACGAGTTCGGTCAGGCGCGGATCCTTGCCGAAGAAGTGCTCGCGTACATAGGCGCCGGACTCGGCCTTGTATCGCTGGTATTCGCCGTCGACGGTGGAAGTCATCACGTCGATGAGGGCGCCGCCTGGATCCCTGGCAAGTAGCGGGTCCCATCCCGAGCCCCAGATGACCTTGATCACGTTCCAGCCGGCCCCGCGGAACATCGCTTCGAGTTCCTGGATGATCTTGCCGTTGCCGCGGACCGGACCGTCGAGGCGCTGCAAGTTGCAGTTGATGACCCATGTGAGGTTGTCGAGCTTCTCGCGCCCGGCGAGGGAAATCGACCCGAGCGTCTCCGGCTCGTCGGTCTCGCCGTCTCCGAGGAACGACCACACGCGTGATCCCGCCGTGTCGTCGAGGCCGCGGTTCTCGAGGTACTTCAGGAACTGGGCGTGGTAGATCGAGTTGATGGGGCCGAGACCCATCGAGACCGTCGGGTACTCCCAGAAGTCGGGCATGAGTCGCGGGTGCGGATAGCTCGAAAGGCCTGGTTCACCGATTTCGCGGCGGAAGCGATCGAGGTCGTCCTCATCGAGCCGACGCTCGAGGAACGCCCTGGCGTAGACACCAGGTGCGGCATGGCCCTGGAAGTAGACGTGATCGCCGGGCAGTCCGTCCGCCGTGCCGCGGAAGAAGTGGTTGTAGCCGACCTCATAGAGCGTCGCCGACGAGGCGAAGGTCGACAGGTGACCACCGATGCCGGGGGCGGCACGGTTCGCCCGTATGACCATCACGGCGGCATTCCAGCGGATGAACCGCCGAATGCGCTTCTCGAGCTGCGCGTCTCCCGGGAACGGTGCCTGTTCCTCGGGCGGGATGGTGTTCACGTACGGAGTGGAGACGGCGCCCGGTACGGAGATGTGGTTCTTGGCCGCTCGCTCGAGCAGGCGCGCTATGAGGTAGCGGGCTCGGTTGGGGCCGTCGGTCGAAACAACCGAATCGAAGGCCTCGAGCCATTCGCTGGTCTCCGCCGGATCGGCGTCGACGCGCGGACCGGTGTATCCATCGATGAAGGCGGGTGGTTCGCTCATATCCCTGAATCGCTGGGTTGCAGATGCTCGAGCGTACCGACGTACACGGTGTTGAGTGACTGGAATCTGCGAGAACGGTCGGACAACGGCCGGCGGCGGGAGTGGCAGGGCGCTCATCCGGGGCGCTTCCCGGACAAAGCGTCGCGACCATCCTGTCGGATAGGTTCGGGTGTCTCGCCTACCGAGCGGATACCGACACGATGAAGTTGCTACGGAAGGATGCACCGACGGATGGGCAGATGATGGGCTTCCGTCGGCCAGGGTCGTTGGGCCGCGGCCCAATGGCCGCGGCCCAACGACCGAGGGTGAAGACGATCGGGTCTAGTCGGCTTCCTCGAAGTCGACGGCGAGGACGATGAACTGAGTGAACGCGCCCCCGAAGTCGTTGAAGTTGTCATCGCTGACGAACACGAGCGTCTTTCGCCCGTCCGGCAGATCCGGTCCGAACGTCATACCCTCGATGTTGTCGATCTTGAACGTGAGGTCGTCGAACGCGAACACGGCCCGCTTCGACATCGGCGTGAAGGCAATCGGGGATCCTCCCGCGTAGAGCGCGTCGACACCGAGCACGTCGGTCGCCCCGGCAGTCGAGGCCTCATGGATGGTGATCGAGTTCCCACTGCCGCCACCAAGACTGCCGAGCACAGAGAACGACCGCTCCATGACGAGCATCGTGCCGGAGTCGTCGATCGGGAGTAGTTCGGCGATGCCGTTGACCGTGAACGCGCCGATCGGCGACGGCTCGGCCACAGGTTCGACCTCATAGACGTACTCGGCGACCGGTGACCGTTTCGCCGCGTCGTAGGCCAGGACGCGAACGAGGCTCCCATCCGTCACCGTCGAGACCGGACCGTCTTGGACGAGCGCGCCCTCGTTTGCCGTCACGAGCATGCGTCCGTCGGGCGTCATATTCAGGCTCTCAAACCCGAGATTGAATCGGACGCCTCGGTCGGTTCCGTTCGGAAGGTACTTTGCGGGGATCGGCAACTCTGCCGTCAGGCGTCCGTTGCGGTTGTAACGCCGGATGAACGGATCGATGATCGGGTCGCCGACAATCCCCTCCGACGACACGTAGAAGTAGCCCTGACGTGCGAGAACGAGACCCTCCGGGTCGAGACCTCCTGGGGCGAACGGCGTCTTCTTGCTGTCGTAGATCTGCTTCACGTCGACGAAGGTCACGTCGCCGTCGTCGAGTGTTCCGTCGCTGAGGTCGATATCGATGCTGTAGTAGCGCACCGGGTCTTCGGAGGGCCGATCCCCTTGGTCGTCGGAGATCGCGTGATAGACACCACGGCCCCGGTCGTAGGTGATACTCGACAGTCCACCGATCACGGTCCCGCCGAACTCAGTGCCCGAGTCGATGATGACCTTGCCCAGGAACTCGACGTCGACGACCGTCATGGCAGTATCACCGCCCGACTTGGGCGTCGCCGTCGCTGGCAACGCCAGCAGCATCGCCAGGGCAACGACGACGATCAACGCTGACCGTCGGTGGAACATTCGGATCATGACAGCCCTCCTTCAGCTGCGGGGACCGCCCGGGCCCCCATCCCGTCAAACCGAGCCTACTCCGCGAGACCCCAACGGTGCAGGGCGGATCGCGACTTATCGCTATCGCCGACGCGCAACGCGATCAGTGCGATTCCATGTCGCCGGTTCCGCCTCCGACCGCCGCTGCCGCCGCGAGTGAGCTCGCTGTCGACACTCTCGTCAGGGAGCGTCGTTCCGCTGGTCAGTGAGACACGCAGCGGGATCCGCTATCAACGTTTCGATCAGACGTCGGGCAGCGTCTGTGCGGCGCCGATGTAGTCGGCGATCATGCCGAACAGATCGAGGCTGGTCAGCTTCCCACGCAAACCGATCTCATCGATCGTGGTCGTGTCTGCGAGCATCTCAACGGCTTCCTCGGTCAGCTGACTCGGAGCGATCTCGAGCCGCCAGAGCTTCGGCAGGTGCTGAAGATGCCGGAGGCCATCGACGGTGACCCTGGTCTGACTGATGTCGAGCGTGTGCAGCGCAGGTTTCGCCCGGACGAGTTCCGCGAGGCCGTCGTCAGTGATGGCCGTGCGAGTGAGCCAGAGCCGATCCACATGCGCCAGGCGAACCAGCAACGGTACGGCGGCATCCGTCAACGTCGTGTCTCCCAGCTTCAGCTTTCTGAGGCCCGGGATAGGTTCGAGTGTTCCGACGGTGTCGTCGCCGACCCTGGTCCCGGTGAGATCCAGAGTGTGCAGGCGAGGGAGGGACGAGAGCACATCGAGCGAGAATCTTCCAACCCGGGTGTACCGCACGTCGAGTTCAGCGAGGAGCGGCAACACAGTGAGGTCCCGGAGATGCCGGTCGCTCATCTCGGGGTCTCGGAGCGTCAGCGACTCAAGCGTCGGCAGGCGCCGAACGAACGACAGGTCGTCGACGAAGCTCTCACCGTCGGATAGCCACAGGTCTTCGAGCCGGTGGAGCCCCGAGTGGGCAAGACCAGTGCTTGTGACGGCTGTTCCTGAGAGCACGAGTCCGCGCAACCCACTCCTGGAGCTGAGGCTGAGGAGGTGTTCGTCACCGAAGCTGTCGCTGTGGACGCCGAGCCCGGCGAGCGACCCCAGCAAGGCGAAACGGTCCGGTTCGGTCGGGTAGCGGATGGGCTTGGCATGACGTCGGCCGTACCGGTCGTGGCCGCTCCACCCGAGGGTCAGGGAGCGGACGTCGTGCCTGCCGATGGCGGACATGTCTCGATCGTCCAGCTCGCCGGATTCGACGGAGACCCACGAGTACGTTCCCTGCTCCTCGGATTCGAGGAACCTGGTGACTTCGCCGGGCCGGTGCTTGGCGAAGGTCAGACCGAGCCCGTCGGTCGGCTCGACCCGAATCTCCCCTTCAGCCGGGAGGTCGATGATGCGCCGTCCGTGCTCATCGAACAGGACGAGCGTGGCAACGCCCGGATCCCCCGTCCCCGTTCGTTCGGGGAATCGGAGGACTCGGGCGTCTCCCCCCGTGGCCTTCGTGAGGCTGATCGATGTGTTTCCCACGATCCTGCTCCGATCCCGCTCTCACGCGACCGACGACTCGTCCTGGCCCTCCTTGATACGCAGCACGCGGGCTCGAAGGTCGATCACGGGATCGACCCCGATTCTGACGAGTTCGTGAGAGTTCTCCTCTCCCCACTCCTCGGCCTCGATGGCTGCGTAGATCTCGCGAACGGTCGGCTCCCTGCCGAACTCATCACGGAGCCGCTCTGCGGTATCGGCAAGCTGGTGGATTCGCTCCGCCCGGTAGTCAATCTCGAGGTCCCGGTCTGCTTCCTCACGGGACCAGACGTCGGACCACACAGCGAGCCAGATGGCGAACGCAGCGACGGAGATGATGCCGATGACTACCACTGCTTCTCCTCGTCCGGGTTCTTCCACTCCTTGCGCTTCCCGCTCCGCCGATTCCGGTGCTCCTGGTAGTGCATGCGCTTGCGTTCGCGGCCGTCAAAGGTCCTCTCACGCATCCGCTGCGAGCTGTACCCCATCTCATCGATCTCGGACTGGAGCTCATCGGCCCTCGGCGACGCCGGCATCGCGGCGGACATGTCGGCCCGCATGGCGTGGAGTGTGTTGTAGGCAGCATCGAAGTCACCGGCGTCTGCCCGTTCCATCGCTTCGCGTCGTGCTTCGGCGGCGCGCAGCATGAGCACCTCGTCGTTGACGTCGGTGTTCACGCCGGCTGCAGCGGCCGTTGCGGCATCGACCACGTTGACGGCTACGGGAATGGTGACGTCGTGCATCTCGATCGTGTCACCGACCGATGTGTACCGCATGACGAGTTCGCCGATCTGCTTCGGCCCGAGGTCGGCGACGTTGGGGATGTTCATCTCGAAGACGATGCGCCGGGTCTCGGAGCCGTAGAAGTCACCGAGCTGGACCTGGACGCCGCCGGGAACCGGGACGATCGGGTAGTCGTTCAGCACCCCGAGGAACTTGACGTCGTCGCTGGCCCGGATCTCGAGCGAGACGTTCTGCGCTGCGACCGTGGCAAGGCCCTCGAACTCGTCGTCGAAGATGCCCGGCGCGTCGTCGGGCCCGGAGGCGAAGTAGCCATTGCCGCCGCCGGCGTCGGACATGGCGGTGAGCAGATCCTCGGAGAACCCTGCTCCGTAGCCGATGGTCGTCGTAGTGATGCCCTCACCGCGCATCGAACCGGACATGCCGGAGAGCCGACCCGGGTCGGTGACGCCCACGTTCGCATGGCCGTCGGTGAGCAGCAGCACCCTGCGCTGTCCTTCGCCGGTCACCCGTCGCAGCTCTTCGGCACCCTTGAGCCAGCCGCCGGAGAGGTTGGTCGTCCCGCCGGGCGGGATCGAGCCGATGACTCCGGCGAGCTTCTCCTTGTCCGGCACCTCGGCAGGCGCCAGGAGCGTCACCTCGCTGTCGAAGGCGACGAGCGCGAGTGAGTCCTGGGCGCCGAGGCGTTCGACGAGGAACCGGGCGGCGTTCTTCGCTGCAGCGAGTTTCTGCCCCGACATGGAGCCGGACCGGTCGATGACGAGGGCAAGATGCAACGGCGGCCGTTCGTTGCCCTCAACGGCGGGAGCTGTGAGCTCCAACATGGCGTGCACCCGATGCTCGGATTCCACCGCCAGTAGCGAATGGTCTACATGGATTGATGATTTCACCGGAGTCCTCCTCTCGGCGTCGGCACCCGCATGGCCCGACCCCCACAACGTATCCGTCGGGTGTGACACAAACCGGTTCAACCGGCTCACCGAACTCCACCCACAGCGTCATACTAACACTGTTAGAGTAATCATGCTACCCCAGGGGTCAGTTTCGTGAGACAATGCTCGCGACGAGGCCTCGAACCGGGTAGCCTCACCCCGAGCAACGAACGGATTCACCGTGGGACGCCCCGACATCCCAGATTCGCAACCCCTGGCTTTCGACGAGGCCCTGGGTCGCACCATCCAGGTGCTGCGCACCGACCAGGGCCTGAGCCGTCGTGACCTCGCCCAGCGAGCCCAGATCTCCTACTCATACCTCTCAGCGATCGAGAACGGGGTGAAGCCGCCGTCTTCGAAGATCCTCGCTCTCCTCGCCGCGGCACTCGGTGTGCACCGCCACGAACTCGTCGCAGCAGCAGAAGCCAGGGCCCACCAGCCCGACTCCCCCATGTTCGACGAGGACCTCTCCGACACGAGACTCATCGACAAGTCGTACGAGCGTCATGCGATGCGCCAGACGCAGCGCTACCTCGGAGGAAGAGCCGACTATTCGATGGCGGCAAGCCCCGCTCCCCCTCGATCGGATCTGGGCAGGCTCGACGAGTTGCGGGCCCTGCTCGCCGAACTCGATGACGCGGACGCCGAGTTCCTTCTCGAGATGGCACGCCGTCTTGCCGACCCCGACCGGAAGAGCCGTCCGTGATCTCGATCCCCAGACACCTCGTTGAAGAGATCCACGCCGGCAACTGCGTGGCGTTCGTCGGCGCCGGGTTCTCGGCAGCGGGCGTTCCCGCATGGGCCGAACTCCTGAGCGCCATCGCGGCGAGCGGCGTTTCGGATCGGACCCGGCAGCGCGTCGCCGACCTGCTTGCCGAGCCCCGCACCGCACTCGACTACGAAGCGGCGGCGCAGACGTTGAGAGACGAACTCGGGCAGGATGACTTCGATCTGCGTGTTGCTGCTCGTGTCGGCCGGCCGGATACGGGAGAGACCATGAATCGGCGCCTCTCTTTGCTGCGTGGCATCCCGTTTCGAGCGATCCTCACGACGAACTTCGACGGCTACCTGCCCGGATCCGTCCCCGGACGTGAGGCGTATCTCAACGTGCTTCGCCCCCAGGCGCACCGCTGGTGGGATCGCCGCTTCTGGGATGGCGACATCGTCGGATCGCAGGTCGTCAAGCTCCACGGCGACGCGTCGACGGAGCCGCCGAGCGAGATCGTCATCACGCGCCGAGACTACCGAGAGCGCCTCTACCGGGACCCCGGCTATGCGACGTTCCTGCGCTCGGTGCTTGCTACGACGACGGTTCTGTATCTCGGATTCTCGTTCACCGATGCCTACCTCAACGAACTGCGCTCCGAGATCCTCGCCTTGCTCGACTACGACGGCGGTGATGTCCCCGTTGCCTACGCAGTGGTCAATGACGTCGGAGAGCAGGAAGCGGCCTATCTCCGCAAACACGAAGGTGTTGAGGTTCTCGCATACGACTCAGTGGGCGGCACCGACTTCTCCGGCTTCGACGATTACCTCGACGGCGTCTACATGTCGACGAGTCCGAAGCATCTCCTCGGGCGCCTCATCGCAGGGAAGCGCATCCTGTGGGCAGATTCCACGGCGAGCCCGCACTTCGGCCGGGAGCTGCTCAACGAGGCGTCGCGGATGGACGGCGGCGTCGGGATCGACATCGTGCGGGGCCCGGAGGAAGCGCTCGACCTGCTCGCCGCCACCCGCTACGACCTGGTGATCACCCGTTGGGGGCACCGGCAGGCATTCGATGCAGCCGGAGAACGGATCAGCCTCGCCGAACGGCTCCTCTCCGAGATCCGGCGCCGCGACATCCGCACACCTGCGATCGTGTTCGCCTCACACGGCCACGCCGATGAGAACAAGCGTGCCGTCCTGTCGCTCGGCGCGGTCGACTACACGTTCAGCTGGGAGGGCCTGTTCCGCGCAATCGAGGGTGTCTTCCAGGCAGGATCGGTGACCGGGTGAGCGCCAGGCTCGATCGGGCCGCGGGCGTCCTCGTCGGCCTCGCAGCGGGCGATGCCCTCGGTGCCGGGTACGAGTTCGGACCCGCCTTCGAAGGACCGGTTGAGATGAAGGGCGGCGGACCGTTCGGCTGGGAACCAGGAGAATGGACCGACGACACCCAGATGGCCATCTGCATCACCGAGCAGGCCGCCACCGGTGATCTCGACCTCGATGCCCTCGGTGACCGCTTCATCGCGTGGGCGAACGAGGCGAACGACATCGGGAACCAGACCCGTGCGGTCCTCTCCAGAGCCGTCGACGGCAGCGACCTTCCCGAAGCGGCTGCCGAGTACTTCCGCCAGCGCCCGCAGCGCTCGGCGGGAAACGGCTCGTTGATGCGCACGGGACCGGTCGCACTCGCCTATCCCGGGGACCGCGATCGTATCGCCGAAGCGGCAGCCGCCATCTCGGCCATCACCCATGCCGACCCGCTTGCGATCGACGCCTGTGTCCTGTGGAGCCTCGCCGTCGCCGATGCCGTCGAGACGGGAGAGATCCCCGACCTGCGGGCAGGCCTCAGCCACATCCCCGCCGACCGGCGAGAACGATGGGCCGGGACCATCCACGACGCCGAGACCCAG
>Ga0209013_10001984_pt1 | contig 18785 bp, 13 predicted proteins | sample Cruoilmetagenom2_FD_187291 | JGI IMG/M metagenome (GOLD analysis project Ga0209013, IMG submission 187291) | Oil polluted marine microbial communities from Coal Oil Point, Santa Barbara, California, USA - Sample 2 (SPAdes) (version 2) | ecosystem: Environmental > Aquatic > Marine > Oil seeps ...
GCGCTTTAAACCCAGTTCCCCGGAAACTGAGTTTCTGCGAACCTTTAAGTTTCCGGGGAACTATTTACTAATCTACCACCTCAGGAAGCAGAATTTTGCACGCTGGCGCGGTACCGCTTGACTGCCTCGAACCCCACCATCTGCCGGGCTTGCTCGTCCCACAATCGCAATTTTAATGACCTCAGGCTGGAGAGAAAAGTCAATGGTTGGACCTGGAAAAGCTTGTTTTCCGCATTGCACTTCGGCAGCCTGTAATTGGGGACACGCGGTGCTAAATGATGGATATGATGAAACCCAATGTTGCCCGTAAACCATTGCAGGATCGCTGGAAGCTTGTAATATGAGCTGCCCTGCAATCCGGTTTTCAGGAAATCCCAGCGTTCCTTTCGCCTCCAGTAGGTGCCGTCAAAATTGTGCTGGACGTAGAACAACCACACACCCGCTGATGCGGCAAAAAACAGGATCGGGACCTGCACCAGCAGGTATGCCTGCCATCCGATCAATAATATCAGTCCAGAGATGATGCCCAACAGGGCCAGGTTGGTCCAGATTACACCGAATCGTTCGCGCTTGCCAGCGTCCTTGCGTGAGAAGCGATGCCCAATTGAAAACACAATGAACGACCCAACCGTGAACATGAGCAGTGGATTGCGCATGATCCGGTAGCCCACTCTCTTCCACCAGGGCATTGCGACATACTCTGCGACCGTTAAGGTCAGTACATCGCCAGTCCCGCGCCGGTCGAGGTTGCCTGCCGTGGCGTGGTGGATAGCATGGCTGTGCCGCCATTCGTAGTAGGGCGTGAATGCCAGCAGACCGGTGATAATTCCCATCGTGTCATTTGCCTTGCGGGATTCTAAGAATGAACCATGCCCACAATCATGAAAGATGATAAATATGCGGATCAGAAACCCGGCGGTAGGGATGGCAAGCAGTAGAGTGAGCCAGTAAGAAATCTCCAGGCTGCGGAACATTGTATACCACAGCAAGAGATAGGGGACGATCGAGTTGGTTAATTGCCAGATACTTAACCTTGAATCAGGGATCTGGTATGCTCCAAGAATTTTCCGCCATTTTTTTGGTTGATCGGTTAATGTCACAAATACCTCCACCGGTTGGTTTAGCTTTACTATCCCCATTATACTCTTGTTGTTTTTCCATCAGAGTGGAGCTCCACCAGCCCTTCATCGACGACTATCAGTACCCCGGAAACTTGAAGTTTCGCAGAAACTCAGTTTCCTGGGTACTGGATGCTACTCTGCCAGAGTATCGTACGGCCTTTATGACTGCTGTCACATCGGCTTATGACCCCGGTAAATATCCTTCAAGAAAGGTCTGTGCTATCATAAGAAACATGAACGAGAGACACCTCGAACCCGGAGTGCTGCGGGTGTTCCGATGGTTCGCCTGGCTGCGCCTGTTACCGCTGGTGATGATCCCCATCCTCTTCCTACGCACCAGCAGGATATCAGGTGAAACAGTCGACATCTCGCTTCCAATAATTATTACGGTCGCCAATGTTCTAGTATTGCTTCTTTACCTGCACATCCCCGGTTTGGAAAAACGGTTGGGCAGGTATTTTTTCCCGTTCGGCATTCTGATAGCAACATGGACGCTGATCTTCGAGCAGTATATTTTCATCAACGTTAATTCGGGCTGGCAGCTGTACCCGTTCCTGTTTGTGCTGTTGACCCTTCTCGCCTGGCAGTACCGCTTCCGGAATATCGTTTTTTATTCAATCGGCGTCGCGATCTTTGAGGCAGTGCTGATATTTGTCTTCCCGCAGCAGCTCGATTTTGGTGGATTGATCCCGGCGGAATACCAAAATTTCTTATCGTTAGGGTTGCTGTTCTCGCGTACGATCATTTTCCTGGTGCTAGGTTACGTGGTCACTACTTTAATGAAGGAGCAGCGGGAGCAGCGGCGCGCCCTGGCGGAGGCTAACCAAAAACTGGTCCAGCACGCAGAAACGCTCGAGCAGCTGACCATCAGCCGCGAGCGCAACCGGCTCTCCCGTGAACTGCACGATACCCTGGCTCACACGCTGAGCGCCCACGTGGTGCAGTTGGAAGCGCTGCTGACGGTATGGGACCCTATCCCGGAAAAAGCACGCCAGATGCTGGACGGTATGCTTGCAACAACACGATCGGGATTGGATGAAACACGTCGCGCGTTGGGCGCCCTGCGTGCCACACCTCTCGAAGAGTTGGGGCTGGCACTGGCGGTGCATACCCTGGCGGAGGATACCGCCTCACGCTGTGGGTATGACCTGGAATTAAATATAACGGAAAACCTGGATGACCTATCCCCGGACGTGGAGCAGTGTTACTACCGGGTGGCCCAGGAGGCTCTGGCCAACATATCCAACCACGCTGCCCCAAAGAAGGTCAGCTTACGGCTGGATCACAACTCGAGCGGTTTGAAGATGGAAATAGCGGACGACGGGGAAGGATTCGATTTAGACAGGGTGTCCGACCAGAACGGCAGTAAGTTTGGGATCAAGGGCATGCGTGAAAGAGCGGAACTGATCGACGCCCGCTTCGCCATAAAAAGCCGGCTGGGCGTGGGCACCACCATTGAACTAATCCTGGAGAATGCAAAATGATCCGCGTGTTGATTTGTGACGACCAGGTGGTGGTGTGCGACGGCCTGGAGATGATCCTGGGCAGCGACCCGGGGATCGAGGTGGTCGGCACAGCCTATGATGGCGCGCAGGCCCTGGAAATGGTCCCGGAGGTCAGACCGGATGTGGTGTTGATGGACCTGAAAATGCCGGGAATGAACGGTATCCAGGCCACGCGCGAAATAAGTAAGCAGTACCCGGAGGTCAACGTGTTGGTCTTAACCACATTCGGTGAAGATGAGTGGGTGTTCGACGCCATCCGAGCCGGAGCTGGTGGTTACTTGTTAAAAGGAACGCCGCGCGCCGACTTGATCAAGGCGGTAAAAGGTACCGCCGAAGGTCAAACACACGTCGATCCGGAGGTGGCCGGCAAGCTGTTTTCACAGGTCTCCAGGAGTGGGGTGGAGCGGGATACAACTGTAGCGGATGGATTAAGCGCGCGCGAGATGGAGGTGCTCAAGCTGCTGGCGCAGGGCTACACCAACGCCGAAATTGCCGGGCGCTTATATTTAACCAAGGGGACCGTGCGCAATTACGTCAGCGCCATCCTCACAAAGCTGGGGGTTGAAGACCGTACGCAGGCCGCCATATTGGCCGTCAAGCACGGACTGGTGAATGATTAGAAGTTGTTTTTCTTTAACCACAAAGTCACCAAGCCACTAAGGAACACCAAGTTTTTTATAAATTTACTTTAGTGATTCTTGGGGCCATTGAGGCTTGATGGTTGAAATGGGAATTTCCGGAATCAATGTGATCGACAGTAAAGAGTAGAGGGGCGTACAATAGATTTAACTGTCAAAGTTCAGCTTGAACATTTCCCGTTAAGAGAATGTAATATTTGTTGGACGTTGGCGGTTAAAATTTGACTTCCAAAACGTTTAAGTGTATAATCGCGAAACATTTCACAAGCAAACTTGTTATTCAGGATGTTGTAAAGAAGATGGGCGTCAGGCTAAAAGACATCGCCCAACGGGTGGGCAAAAGTGTCACCACGGTGTCACGTGCATTGAACGATTACGATGACGTTGGCGTCGAAACCAAGGCGGAGATTGTTCGCGTCGCCGATGAGATGGGTTACAGCCCGAACACCCTGGCGCAGCGTCTTCAAAAACGCCGTTCTGACACTATTGGATTGATCATTCCCACCCCTCCAGAGAGATTTGCAGACCCGTTTTTCACGGAGTTATTAGCCGCCGTGGGTGATAAAGCCAGTGAGCGTGGTTACGATATGCTGGTATCGACCCAACCTCCCGGAGAGCAGGAGTTGATGACATATCGCAAGATGCTGGAGGGCAGGCTGGTAGATGGTTTTATCGTGGCGCGCACCCACCGCCAGGATGCCCGCATCGAATATCTGGCAATGCAAGGATTTCCCTTCGTAGTTTTTGGCAGTGTGGAGGGTGATATCGAGTTTCCTTTTATTGATGTTGACGGTGAACACGGTATGCGCCTGATCGCCGGTCACCTGTACGAATCGGGCTGCCGCAATGTGGCCTGCATAGCGCCCCATTCTGATTTTTCGTTTGCTTCCTGCCGCATGGAGGGACTGCAGGATGGGCTGGCGGAGAGAGGACTGCAGTTGAAAGAAGAAAACATTCGAACCGGGGACCTTTCGCAGAGCAGCGGTTATGAACATGCCCGGGATTTTCTGAATAAAACAGACTCTCCCGACGCGATCGCGTCCTGCAATGACTTGATGGCGTTCGGCGCTATTCACGCCGCGCAGGAGCTGGGATTGGTCGTAGGAAAGGATGTATGTATAACAGGGTTTGACGACGTTCCAACGGCCGAACACGCTCACCCGCCATTAACCACCGTCCACCAACCGGTTCGTGAAGTTGGAGGCATGGTTTGTGAAATGTTGGTGAAGCTTATAAGCGGCGAAAAATTGGTTCGGGAACACATTCTCTTGCAACCAACATTGGTCGTAAGACAATCTTGCGGGGAAATATTAAACAGAAACTAATAGACGGAAGGAGGTGCTTTATCGAAAAGAGTAAACATAATATGCTTTGCCACAAGGAAAAAACATCAAAGGTGAACCTATTACAAACTATGGAGGCTTAAAATGAAGAAGTATTTATTACTGCTCTTGGTCGCACTGCTGGGTGCCGCTCTGCTCACAGCATGCGCCACAGAGACCCCCACTCCGGAGACGATTATTGAAACCGTGATTGTGGAGAAAGAAGGCGAGACGGTCATCGAAACCGTCGTGGTTGAGACAACTGTGATCGAGACCGTCGAGGTCGAGAAAGAGGTCGAAGTTGAAGGCGAAGCCAAGACGTTGGTCATGTCCTCACGCCTGTTCAGCCCCCCCAGGGAGCAAGAGTTCTTTATCAACGAGATCATCAAACCCTGGGAAGAAGAGATGGGTGTGACGGTAAACTTTGGCATCCTGGATGATGATAAACTTCTGGAACGCGCTGAGGTACAGCAAACTACAGGACATGTCACAACCGACCTCATCACAGCACACAATGGCAAAATGCCTGATTGGCTGGACGCAGGCTACGTGGTTGACCTGACATCCTACGTCAATGAATGGACCGACAGGACTTTCCTGCCTGCATTCGAATCGGACACAAATCGCGATGGTAAGCAGTACTTCCTGCCTGTTGGTGCGGACGTCTATCTGACGCTGGCTAACAACAAGGCGCTCGATTATCTGCCCGATGGTGTGGACCTGGATGCGATTACATGGGACCAGTACGCTGACTGGGCAGTAGCCATCGCTGAAGGCGAGGGTGAAGGCAAAGTGTGCATCACTGGCATCCCGGCCAAGTCCTGGATCTATATGTTTGGAGGCACTGCGCTGTCCTACGGAGCCGGCTTCCCGGACATCAACTCGGAAGCTGCGGTCAAGGCATGGGAAGTCTGGGCCAAGATCGGTGCAGCAAACGGCTTTATACCGTCCGTGTTGAACATCGACAGCTGCGTTGACCCGATGATGCGCGAAGAGACCTGGCTGACTGTATTCCACAACGCCCGCGCCGGGCAGGTTTATGACTCCAACCCGACTCAATATACACTTGCGCCGGCTCCGGTCGGCCCGAGCGGCGTCGGCTCCATCGCCGGTGTGAGCGGCTACGCGGTTTTGAAAGATGCTCCCAACGAGGAACTGGCCATCCAATTCCTCGAGTACCTGACCCGACCCGACATCCAGGTAAAGATCGCCAAGGGCACCGGTGGGTTTATCCCACCAGTGCAGGAAGCCATCGATTACCTGGGTGATGAGGCCATCGACGAGGTCATCAACAAGGCGGTGCTCGTTCTCGAGAACGGCGTCGTCTCCGGTGTTCCCGCATACCTGTATCAGGATTGGGGAGCCGTAAAGATGGTCTTCGATGAAGTGTTTGTACAGATGGTTCTGAACGGCGATGGGACGGTTGACCAGGCGCTCTTAGATGCAGCGGCTGCACAACTGGAAGCCCTTCTGAAGTAAAACGAGCTGCAGGGTTTTCCCAATTCGCACAAAAATAGAGCCGGGAGTCTAATTAGATGTCCCGGCTCTATTGAAAAATCAAACCACCATCACGTGTGTACCGAATCATCAAAAAGAAATACTAATATCGTAAACTAATGGGAAGGTAGCAACAATGAGCGAGCTCACAGTGCCGAAACCTCGTGCAGTACCCTGGCAAAAGTATCTTGAGAAATTCTTTCCATATCTTTTACTCCTGCCTGTTATCATTTACTACGTGGTGTTTTGGTTGCGCCCGGTGATCACGCTTGTCATTCAGAGTTTTACCGCCATGGAAGGGGGTTTTACGCTGGAGAATTACTATATGGTGCTGACTGATTCTGCTTTTGGTCCAGCCCTACGGAACACCGCGATTATTGTATTGTTTTCTGTATCGATAGAGTTTCTGCTCGCGCTGGGGCTGGCTTTACTCATTAATCGGAAATTTACCGGCTCGGGAATATTCCTTTTCCTGGCCATGATTCCCATGGCGATACCGGCGGTTGCGGTAGGCGCGATATGGATTACGGGTTTGACCGCGCATGGTTGGATGAACAGTCTCCTATACTATCTCGGCATCATCAGTCTTGATGAGAAGATTTATTGGCTGGCAGCGGGTCAGGTAGCTCTCCTTGCCATCATCATTATTATTGATGCCTGGCAGGTGATTCCATCAGTGATGATCATCTTGCTGGCCGGTCTGCAAAACATACCGGCTGAAACTGAAGAGGCAGGTTATGTTTTTGGGGGAAATTATTTCTACGTACTGAGGAAAATAACTGTCCCGCTGCTCAGACCTACCATTACCACCGCGATCATACTGCGGTTGATATCAGCAATACAGATATGGTTGATCATCGTGATGCTACTTGGATTCTCACGTATGCCGGTGCTGGTGGAGCGTATCGTCTACTACTATGATGAAGTACAGAATCTGTATATCAGCGCTCAAATGGCTGCCGGTTACACGATCATTGTTTCCTTCATTGTCTCATTGGCTTCGATAGCTTTTCTGTTTTTCTCCGGAGCCTTCAAATCGGATGAAGCAGAGGCAAAATTATGAACAGGCGAAAATCGAGATATCTCAGTAAGGCCGGCCGGAATACAATTTTTTACACATTTATTTTTGGCTTATTGTTCGTCATTCTTACACCGATATTTTTCGTTGTTTCATTGTCTTTCCTTTCCACAAGAGAGGCATATCAGTACCCCCTGCCCCTGCTGCCCGAGCTGGTTACGGATTTTAAATTGGAGGGTGGAGAGAAAGGTTATCTGGTCAGTGTATACGACAAGTTTGAAGGAGAGTACCAAACCGTTCAGGATACGGATGACATGGAAAAGCTGTCCGTGTACTTCAGAAGCCAGTTGAGTGTGTACATGTCGCCAGATGAGATTGCCGAACAGGCCGCGATCTATGATGAGACCGGCGAGCCGGTGTATTTCAATGGCCGTAAAAATCTAATCCATAACTACAATACATTTTTCCGGATCACGCGCGATGCCGGCTCAGCTTTCTTCAGGAGCATCCAGATCGCACTGATGACAATCGCCATTTCACTGGTGATCGGTGGCATGGCCGGCTATTCATTTGCCAGGTACCTCTTTAGGGGACGCAACGCTTTGAAGTTCAGCATCCTTTTCGTGCGCATGTTCCCAGGGGTTGCCATTGCTATTCCCATGGTGATTATCCTTGTGAACCTGGGATTCTATGATCAACCAATCGGTCTTGCACTGGTGTATTCAGTGGGCGCCATCGCATTAACGATCTGGATTACAGCCAGTATATTCATAGGCATACCAGTTTCTATCGAGGAAGCAGCGGAGGTCTTCGGTGCTACTAAAACCAGGGCATTCATCCGAATCACGCTTCCGTTAGCCCTTCCCGGGCTTGCTGCTGCGGCTATGTATGCATTTCTTGGCGCATGGAACGAAACTATCGCTGCGATCATCCTGACCCAATTCAACCCGACATTCTCGGTCGTTGTATACCAGTCCCTGCTCGGATCGGTCGGCCAGGTCAACCTGGCTGCAGCCGGTGGTATCGTCATGGCGCTTCCAGCAGTTTTCTTTACTTTCCTTATCCGAAGATACATCAATCAAATGTGGGGCGGGATCACGTTTTAGGAGCTTCATTATGTCAACCTTAACTTTTGAAAATGTCACCAAACGGTTTGGTAAAGTCGTCGCGGTCAATGATTTCAGCCTCACGGTCCAGGAAAGTGAATTCCTGGTGTTGTTGGGTCCTTCCGGATGCGGCAAGACCACAGCCATGCGCATGGTCGCCGGGCTGGAGGATGTGACCATCGGCAATATTTACATCGATGACGACAATATCACCGACCTGCCGCCGCGAAAACGCAACGTCAGCATGGTCTTCCAGAATTACGCCGTCTGGCCGCACATGACCGTCTACGAGAACATCGCTTATCCACTGCGGCTGAAAAAAGTGCCCAAGGTTGAGATGGACACCAAGGTGAAGGATGTGGCCAAGATGGTGAAGATCGATCCCCTGTTGGATCGTTATCCTTCCCAATTATCGGGCGGTCAGCAGCAGCGCGTGGCGGTTGCCAGAGCAATCGCTGTCGAACCGAAGATCTTCCTCATGGACGAGCCTCTCTCAAATCTGGACGCCAAGCTGCGCGGTTCAATGCGCACCGAGCTGAAAGCTATTCATGTCAAGACAGGCGCTACAACTGTATTTGTCACGCACGACCAGTCCGAAGCCATGAGTATGGCTGATCGGATTGTTGTCATGAAGGATGGGGAGGTCGTCCAGGTAGGATCACCAGATGACGTGTACGATCGATCCGCAAGTGTATTTGTAGCCGATTTTATCGGCACACCTCCAACAAATTTTCTGAATGTCAACATAAATAGAGAAAATGGGACGGTTAATCTTGTCAATCAGCACTTCAAGCTTTCTCTTGAAGACAAATGCGCACAAATTCTGAAGAAGTATTACAAAGAAAAGCTGATTCTTGGTGTCAGACCCGAAAATATTGTTATGGTCGATGAGGATGAGGCATTATTCACTTCGGATTGCCTGGTTTCTGAACCACAAGGCTCCCACCAGGTTATTGCTGTGGAGTTAGATGAAAGTTATATCAAGGTTGTCGCGCCTGCCCAGCCCAAGATTAATCCTGGAGATATTATCCATCTTAACTTCAAGCAGGAAACCTTACACTACTTCGATCCCGATACAGAATTGAGTGTAGGTCATGCTTGTGATGATGAATGATTCGTGACCTCTTATCATCAAATCCGGTTCACATCGGGGAAAATTAAAAAATATCTGGAATTGATCGGGACCCTGGTCTACCGGTCCCGATCACCTTTATACCATATCCGTTATCTAGAACTGGATAATCCCCAGATCCAACCACCCATCTCCCCTGGTGTTGATGACCGCGGGTGGATAGAGATCCCTCCCGACAGTTACTGGGGAGGCACGGATCTCAATTTTGCGCTTCGTTTTGACTTCCGGATACCGGAAGATTGGGATGCGGGGGCGCCGATGGCGCTTTTCATGCCGATCGGGATAGCCGGAGATTTCAGCCATCCCGAAGCCCTGGTGTATATAGACGGGGAACCGTATGCCGCCTGTGACCGGCACCACCAGGAAATCATCCTGCCCCCTGACCTGAAAGACGGTCAGTCGCACCAGGTTTCGCTGCACGGCTGGACGGGGTCGTTGGGTTATCGAAATGATATCGCAGCCGACGAAAAGGTCATCGCCTTGCGGATGGGCTCACCGGCCCTCGTGCAGATCCACCAACCCACGCGCGATTTCATCGCCCTGGCGCGCGTCGCACTGGGCATCGCCGACAACCTGAACGAGCACGATCCGGCACGTGCCCACCTGTATACTGCCTTGAAAGAAACATTCAAGCTGCTGGACACGCGCCAGCCGTTTGAAGACGGTTTTTACGAAAGCGTGCCGCACGCAAACCACGTTCTGCAGCAGGGTGTAGAGCTCGCAGGTCCGGCGCTGGATGTAGATATTACCGCCGTCGGTCACGCCCACATTGACGTCGCCTGGTTGTGGCCGCTTTCACAGACCCGCCGTAAAGCAGGGCGCACGTTTCACAATGTGATGCGCCTGATGGAGCGATTCCCGGATTTCACCTTCGTGCAGAGCCAGGCGCAGCTCTACGATTACGTGCGGCAGGACTACCCGGAGCTGTACCGGAGCATCGACCAGCGAGTGAAAGATGGGCGATGGGAAGTGATCAGCGGTATGTGGGTGGAGGCGGACTGCAATATTTCTGGTGGGGAAGCCCTGGCGCGGCAGTTCCTGCTGGGCGACATATTTTTCACTGAACAGTTCGGCGAAGGAGCGTATTCTCCGGTGCTCTGGCTGCCGGATGTGTTTGGCTTCCCGTGGAGCCTTCCGCAGCTTGCCAAAGAAGCCGGTTTGGACTATTTCTTCACCATAAAATTGGGCTGGAGCCAATACAACCGCATTCCGTACGACTCGTTTTGGTGGCAGGGCATTGATGGGACGCGCCTGTTAGCGCATTTCAGCACCACGCTCGAGAAAGACGCTTCCTTCGTCAGCACCTACAACGCCAAAGCCACGCCTTATGAAGTGCTGAGTACGTGGAAGAATTTTCAGGGTAAAGATTGGGGGGAAGCAGGCCGGACGCCGCCTCTGCTGATGGTTTACGGGTACGGTGATGGCGGCGGGGGACCGACGCGCGAAATGCTGGAGAACATAGAATTAATGGGCGAATTTCCTGCCGCGCCCAGGGTAACGCCGGGTAGGGTGGGTGACTTCTACGAGAAATTGGAGCGTGATGTGGGTGGGCGGCTGCCGGTGTGGAATGGCGAGCTGTACCTGGAGTACCACCGCGGCACCTACACCACCCAGGCGCGTAATAAACGCCTCAACCGGAGGGGGGAGTTCCTGCTGCACGATGCCGAGTTCCTGGCATCTTATGCAAAAACCATGCTACTCGATTTTGAGTACCCGCACGAATCTCTACTGCGCGCCTGGCAGCTGCTCTGCCTGAACCAGTTCCACGACATCTTGCCTGGCACCAGCATTGGCCAGGTGTATAAAGATTCGTTGGCGCATTATGGTGAGATATTCGATATAGGTGACCAGGTATGCGATGAGGCATTATCCCATATAGCACAACACTTCGGTGGCGATATACTGCTTGTAAACCCCACTTCTTTCACCAGGAGGGATCTGGCGTTCTACGAGGGGGAGCCTTCCCCCGGGAAAGGCTTTCAAAGTGTGGATGAAAAGCCTGTCCTTATGCAGGCAGTTGACGGCGGCCTCCTTTTGGATGTCGAAGAGCTGTCCCCTTACAGTGTGACCCCCGTGAGAATTATAGGCGGCGCCCTGGATCAATCGGGTGGGGACGATCAAACCCATAATTTAAGCGTCAGCCGTATGCACCTGGAGAACGATTTTCTGCGAGTTGAATTGAACTCGGATGGGGACATCACGCGAATTTATGATAAAGCTCACGACAGGGAAATCCTGCCGGAGGGTGCTTTAGCCAACCAGTTCCAGGCGTTCGAGGACAAGCCCAATACCCCCGACGCCTGGGAGATCGATATCTCTTACGATGACAAAATGTGGCTGGCGGAGCCCGCGAGATCGATCAGGGTCGTAGAGACCGGCCCACTGCGTGTAGCCATTGAGATCCACAGGCAAGTTCTGCACAGCAACATTGTCCAGCGATTAACCCTGACCCATAACTCGGCGCGCCTGGATTTTGACACAACGGTCGATTGGCGCGAGCGGCACATCTTGTTGAAAGCCGCATTCCCGGTCGAAATCCTGGCACCCAGTGCCACCTTCGATATCCAGTGGGGTACCGTGCAGCGTCCCACGCACCGCAACACCAGCTGGGACTGGGCCAGGTTTGAAGTCCCGGCGCAGAAATGGATCGATCTCAGCGAGGGCGGTTTTGGGGTCAGCCTTTTGAATGATTGTAAATATGGTCATGATGTGCACGAAAACGTGATGCGCATCTCGCTCCTGCGCGGTACAACCTATCCGGATCCAGAGGCAGACCTGGGTGAACATCACTTTATATACAGCCTGTACCCGCATGTTGGACGGTCATTGGAAGGCACCGTGGCTGAGGCCTATGCGCTCAATGATCCACTGCGAGTATGGCGTCCCGAACACCCGGGTGAAATAAAACGTCTGGATAGCGCATCAATGCTCGTTGTTGACCGGCCTAATGTGCTCATCGAGACGATTAAAACCGCCGAGGACGGGCGCGGGCTGGTCGTGCGTCTCTACGAAAACCAGGGCTGGCGCGGTTCGTTCACATTGAACGCTGCTTTCGACATCCAAAAGGCATGGCGCACAAATTTACTGGAGAAGGATCAGGAGGAGCTTACTTTTAGGGGAAATCAGATTCAGGGCAAGATCAAGCCCTATCAAATTATGACTCTCCGTTTGCAGCCTGCTTAGAAATTTTGATAAATGCATATTTGTTTCATTGAGGACACACCGCTATACGGTGGCACACAGATCTGGGTGACGGAAGCCGTGCGTTATTTTCTCTCACAGGGGGACGCGGTCACGCTGCTGGCGCCGGGAGGCAGCCCAGTCGTCCAGGCCTGTGCGAACACACAGGCGCGACAGAAAACCTACGATTGGGAGCGTGTGACTTCACAAGACATAGACGCAGTTGAACGTTGGACAGAAGCCTTACGGCCGGTCGATGTTGCTGTATGTACGGTGCACCCACCCAGAAACGGTTTTCACACCTCAATCTTCGCCGCCTGCTGTATCAAAGATGGCTGCCTGGGAACACATCTGGTCACCAAGACAGGCACCATAGTGCCGGACTATAAACGTGAATATTATTTACCTGATGCATCTGTCCCCACATCCGTCTTAGCGATTGCCGGGTTCACGCGCCGTTATTTGATCCAAAATTATAGAATTCCGGCCGAAAAAGTTACCCTGATCTACCAGGGGACTGACATCGAGCGTTTCAATCTCAGCGGCAAGAGCCGCACGCAGTCTCTCAACCGCTATCAGATGCCGGGGGGCGCTTCGCCAGTGATTGGATGCATCGGCTCATTTGAATTGCGCAAGGGCCAGTTCCTGCTGCTGGAAGGGCTGTCCATACTGGTGCGCGGCCCGCTGCCGGATGCACACCTCCTGCTGGTCGGTAATGGCCCGGACGAGCGTGCACTTAAGTCGCAGGTGAAACGAAGCGGCCTCGAAAGTAAGGTCTCTTTTTACCCCTTCACCAGGTCGCCCGAAACCATCTACCCGGTCATGGATATCACCGTTTTACCCAGCCTGTTCAAAGAAGGGCTGCCTAACGTCCTGATCGAATCGCTGGCCATGGGTGTGCCGGCCGTAGCTTCAGACCTCGGCGGTGTCTCGGAAGCCGTGGTGGATGGTGATACCGGATACCTGGTCTCTTCCGGCAGCGTTGAACAGCTTGTGGACGCGATCAACAGGCTCTGGACAGATCAAGACATATATAAACATATGCAGGGTCATGGGCGTGATTTCGTAGTGAAGAAGTTCAATAAAAAGAGACAGTTTCAAGTATTTCGCCGTTACTTTAAAGCGATTACTAATCCTTAGTATTTTCCTCGGGTTCTTCGCGCACTTGGCGGTGATAAATTCCAGTGTTCCCGCTCAAGCAGGATTTGAAATCCTGCGCACCATCCACAACGGTGATTACAAATCACCTCAGAGCGGGACAGATAAATATCAATTCTTAGTGTTTTCTTCGCGTTCTTCGCGACCTTCGCGGTAAAAAAAAGGAACGCGTACCACAATCGCAACGTGCAATTATTGACTAAGGACATTCACAATGAAAAACATCGCTATGCTGCATTACCAGGTCGGGGGAACGGACGGCGTCTCGCTAGAGATGGCAAAATGGAAACAGGTGTTGGAGTCGCTGGGGCACCAGGTCGTTCTCATCGCCGGCGATCTGGGGACAACCGACGGCATCCTGGTTGAAGAACTTTACCATCACCGGCCCGAGATCGAGCGCCTCAGCCGTAATACTTTCGTTGAACTTCGTGATTACGATAATGTGTCCAAATACGAGCGGGAATTGGAAACCCAAACACAGGTCATCTACAACAGGCTGAAGGAAATAGTCATCGATAAAGAAATTGACCTGTTTATCCCCAACAATATCTGGGCCAATACGTGCAGCCCACCAGCCAGCATCGCAATGGGGCGTGTGGTGCGGGAGCTGGCGCTGCCTACCATTGCCCACCACCACGACTTTTACTGGGAGCGCATCGACGGGGTGGCGTTGACCTGTGCTCCAGCGGTTGAATTAGCGGATAAGTACATGCCGCCTCGCGACCCGCGCATCCAACACGTGGTGATCAACTCTCTGGGGCAGCGCGAACTGCTGGCTCGCAAAGGCATCCGGTCGACGGTCATCTCCAATGTCTTCGATTTTGGCGGTCCCGGGTGGGAGCAGGATGATTACAACGCCGACTTCAGGCAGCGTATCGGACTGAAGGAGGCGGATATTATGGTGCTTCAGGCCACGCGCATTGTGCCTAAAAAAGGTATCGAACTGGCAGTGGATTTCGTGAAGGCTCTCAACCAACCGGATCGACGGGAGCGGTTGCAGGGCGCCGAATTGTACAATGGTCAGGCGTTCAACGATAAATCCAGGATCGTTCTGGTCCTACCTGGGATCACGCGTGACGATGCCACCGGTCAGTATCTTAAATATTTGAAGACGAAAATTTTTCGTGAGGGTGTTGAAGCATTATTCATCGAAGATCTCATTGACGGGTACCGGTCCCAAACTGAAGGAATAAAACGTTATTCTTTATGGGACACCTACGTTTACGCGGACTTCGTAACTTATCCCAGCCTATGGGAGGGTTGGGGTAATCAATTCCTTGAGGCGCTGCGGGCAAGGCTGCCTGTGATGCTGTTTGAGTACCCCGTCTACCGGTCGGATATAAAAGATAACGGCTTCAAGGTGCTTTCGTTGGGATCGGAACTGGACGGTAGGGACGATCTGGGACTGGTCCAGGTCAACCCGCTGTTGATCGAAAATGCCGCCGATGCGGCGATTGACACACTCACAAATAAGGGCTTACGCGATGAAATGACGGATTATAATTTCGACCTTGCTCGGCAGAACTACTCGCTGGACGCTTTGAGCAGCCTGCTTGAGCCGCAAATTAATATGGTGGACAAGTAGGCCGCTTGTCCATAATGAGGCGGGGACAAGAAATCATTTATTCCTTACAAGGGTTCCTAAAAAATTGGAACGTAGACGCAGGATCCAAAGCATACAACCAACTGAACATTGCTATGAACGAACTTGAAAACCAGCTGTACGAACACCTGTCATTTTTATACGGCGAAGCCCTCGCCTCGTCCCTCACCAGGCGGCTTGTTGTAAAATTGGTCGATTTCAAAACCTGGCACCCAGAACTTTCATCTGCGAACAGGGAAACGTACCTGAGCGAGCAGGACGTTATACTGATCACCTACGGAGACATGGTCCAAAGCCGGGACTCCAGCCACTTGCGCACCCTTGCTGGTTTCCTGAACAGGCATGCAGCCGACAGCATTAATACGGTTCATATTCTGCCTTTCTACCCGTATTCTTCCGATGACGGCTACGCGGTGATCGATTACCGTAAGGTAAATCCCGAGTTAGGCAGCTGGGACGATATCCAGCTTATTGGGGAACGTTTCAACATTATGTTCGACGGGGTGTTCAACCACGTCTCAGCCAGGGGCGATTGGTTCCAGGGATTTCTGCGTGACGATCCTGTCTACCGGCAATATTTTATAACAGTCGAACCGGGGACTGATCTCAGCTGTGTATTCCGGCCGCGCGCCACACCGCCTTATACACCCGTGTTGACCCCTTCTGGCGAAAAATTGGTTTGGACCACCTACAGCGCCGACCAGATCGACCTGAACTACAAAAACCCAAAAGTCCTGTTCGAGATAATCGACACGCTGTTTCTTTATGTTTCCCAGGGAATGGACATCATCCGCCTGGATGGGGCGGCCTACCTGTGGAAGCAGGTGGGTACATCCTGCACCAACCTGCCCCAAACCCATACGATCGTCCAACTGCTGCGGGTGATATTGGACGAAGTCGCCCCACAGGTTAACATATTCACCCAGACTAACGTTCCTCACCCAGAGAATATCCAGTATTTTGGTGATGGCCGCAACGAGGCGCAGTTGATCTATAATTTTGCGTTGCCGTTTATGGTGCTGCATGCATTCCATAAGGGAGTTGCAGGTGCACTCATAGACTGGGTTAACGATGTCGACTGGCCGGCTAGCGGGCAAACTGCTTATTTCAATTTCCTCGCGGGTCACGATGGGATCGGCATGCTGCCCGTCTACGATATCCTGCCCGAGAATGAAATTGAGTTTGTCGTCGAGAGAGTTCGCGCTATGGGGGGTGATGTCTCGGAAAAAGTCAACGAGGACGGCTCCCTGATGCCCTATGAACTAAATGTGAATTACCTGGACGCTCTGTCTAATCCGAATACACCGAACGAAGATACTGAGCTGGTTGCTGAACGGTTTCTGGCAGCGCAGGCGATTTTGCTCTCCTTGCCTGGCGTGCCGGGCGTTTATTTCCACAGTCTCGTAGGCTCACGTGGGTGGGCGGACGGCGTTAGGCAGTCCGGTCAGGCGCGCACTATTAATCGGGAAAAGTTAGATTTTGAACAATTGGAAGAAGATTTGGTCGACCCCGACTCATTGCGTTCTTTAGTTTTCCATGGTTTTCTGAAGCTGTTAAAGATTCGTGCTGCATCGCCAGCTTTCCATCCGGCTGGGATTGCACGTTTTTTCGATATTCATCCAAGATTATTTAGTGTTGTCCGTGTTTCAACGGATGGTCTATCCACCGTCTTGTGCTTGATTAATATATCCAATAAGCCGCTGAATATTCGTTTAGATCTCGAATCCCTGGATATAAGTACTGTCAGGTATGTCGACATGATCAGCGGGCGCCAATACGAACCTATAAGCCAGCTATTAGAAGTAGACATCGAACCATACAAGGTAATATGGTTGAGGTTGTCGGATTAGCATTCAAACCGAATTACGAAGAATAACCTAACTCTCTGATTATTCAGCACCTGGAACGTATTCGAGCAGGTCGCCTGGCTGGCAATCCAGCTCGCGGCAAATGGCCTCCAGGGTAGAGAATCGGATCGTCCGGGCTTTGTTTGTCTTTAAGATGGACAGGTTGGGTAATGTGATGTCGATTGCTTCAGCCAGTTCGGAGAGCTCCACGCGAGGTTTGATCAGCATCATATCCAAAATACTAATCATCAAGATGAACGTCAGTATGCAGATGCCTCGCTATCCGATATACTCTGTAACATAAATCACAATAAGAATCAACCATTATGAATTTAGAAAAAAAGAGAGCCGGCCCATCTTACGTGGAATTTGTGATCATCATGTCCATGATGATGTCACTTACGGCATTATCCATCGATGCGATGCTGCCAGCCCTGCCCCAAATTGCCAGCGATCTGAATGTACAGAACGAAAATCTACGCCAGTTGGTGATTTCGATCATTTTCCTTGGCTTGGCTCTCGGGCAGTTATTTTTCGGACCGCTTTCCGATAAGACTGGGCGCAAACCGGCGATCTTCGCAGGCTACGCTCTGTTCATTGCTGGTGCCGTGTTAGCTCTCATATCAACCAGTTTTCCGATCATGCTCATGGGGAGACTCTTGCAGGGGATAGGTATTTCCGCACCGCGCGCAGTCACTTTAGCGCTGGTGCGTGACCGGTTTGAAGGCCGGGCGATGGCACGGGTCATGTCTTTTATCATGACCATCTTTATCCTGGTTCCAATGATCGCTCCTTCAATGGGACAGACAATCCTTTTATACTCAGGCTGGCGAGCGATATTTGGCAGTTTTATCCTGCTGGCCCTCATCACTATGGTTTGGTTCGGGTTGCGCATACCCGAGACGCTGGCTCCGGAAGATCGTGCCCCATTTTCACTGCAGCGAATTTTCATGGCGACCCGAGAAATCCTGAAAATCCGGGCTGCCCTGGGTTATACTGTGTCGGCAGGTCTTGTGAGTGGTGCATTTATTGGCTATTTGAATTCCTCCCAGCAAATTTTTCAAGAGCAGTATGCACTCGGGGAGCTTTTCCCGCTCTTCTTCGCCGTGATATCTTTTTCAATAGGTGTGGCATCTTTTCTAAATGCACGCCTGGTGATACGTTTTGGGATGCGTTTATTAGTTAGGCGATCACTGATCATAATCTTTGGGCTGTCAACAATAACATTCGTGACAGCCCTTCTTGCTGCAGGTCAGCCACCATTATGGTTCTTTATGATTTATCTCATGTCAGCGTTCTTCTGCGTAGGAATATTGTTTGGCAACCAAAACTCTTTGGCAATGGAGCCATTGGGACAAATGGCAGGAATTGGGGCAGCAGTGGTCGGTTCTCTCTCTACCTTAATATCCATGCCGTTGGGGACGATCATCGGTCAAAGCTATAACGGAACGATCCTTCCACTCGTCCTTGGAATGGCAATTCTGACAGGCATTGCATTTTTTGTCGTCAGTTGGGCGGAATCGAAATAGCCATGTCTGCCCTGTTCCGCTCGTATTAAACAATCGTCTTTCCTAACGATTGAACAACTTATCCCAACACCGGAGGCCCGGTAAGCGTGTACAACAGATTCCGCATCTCCCTAGGTGAATGTTTCATTT
>Ga0209013_10001985_pt1 | contig 18784 bp, 30 predicted proteins | sample Cruoilmetagenom2_FD_187291 | JGI IMG/M metagenome (GOLD analysis project Ga0209013, IMG submission 187291) | Oil polluted marine microbial communities from Coal Oil Point, Santa Barbara, California, USA - Sample 2 (SPAdes) (version 2) | ecosystem: Environmental > Aquatic > Marine > Oil seeps ...
TTAGATTTGAAGATAATTCCAATGCCTAAACTGTATATTTTTTTTGAAGAATTAAAGCTGTTTTTAATTAAAGCAAAATCTGTAATAGTGAAAAGTTCGTTGGATGAATTTGCATGGTAATGATATTCCATTGTATTAATGCTAAGTTTTGAAGTAAAAATGCTTTGTTCGTCAAAACCTCGAACTGAGTTTATGCCTCCAATTCTGAACAATTCGTTTTGATAGTAATTATTAGAATTTAAAATTGCATTTTCACTTTTAAAAAGTATACTATTTTTTGTGTTAATACTTAATAAATAGGAACCTTTAATTTTAATTTTTGTTTGGTGTTCTTTTTTTAATGCATCTCTGTTTCCTATTAAGAATTCGGCCTCTATTAAAAATTTATTGGGAAGAAGAAAATTAGAAATATCTCTTTTAAAAAAAGAGTAAGAAATACCATAATAGTTAGAAGTGAAATCTGCAAGTTTGTTATCTTCTGTATAAGATTGTGTTAAATTTGATTTTTCACCATTATATATAATTGTAAAATTAGAATTGTGATTGTTTTTATATAATAATCTAATTGCTGTTTTTGAGTTTAAATAAGTGGAGTCTTGTTTGTAAATTGAAAATGCAAAACTTGGTGTAATAGCAGTGTTAAATATATATGGTGCTTTGAATTGAATATTAAGGGATTTGTTTGATTTTTGATAGCTTTTCCAATTTAGTTTAAAACTTTCTCCATTATTAAAAATATTGTTTAAATTTAAATCTAGGTATCCGTTAAATTGAATTTTATTAGTAGTTGGATTATTAGTGAAGCCAATAATCCCATCAAAATTATTGTAAGATTTCTTTTTTAGATACAAAAATAAGGAAGTAGAATCTTTATTAAATAAAACAGCAGGATTTTTAATTTGAGTTATAAAAGGTAATTCATTTAGTCGGTTGCTAACCAGTTGTAAGATCTCCTTATTAAATATATCATTCTTTTTAATTTCAGCAAAGTGATTTAAAAATTTTATAGGAAATTTAGGATAACCTTTTATTATGATATTAGTTATTTGCCTTTTTTTAGAAGGAACAATAATTAAGTCAGCAATTAGTTTTTCTTTTATTTCTTTTAAGTTGCTTAAATAAATAGATGTGAATGAAAATCCGGTTTTTTCATAAAAGCCGATAATAGTATTTAAGGTGGACTCAATTTTATTTGTGGCTATCTCAAAATAATTAATCTTAATTTTAATATCTTTTAAATCACTTAAACTTTTTTGGTTAAAATCAATCTTATAATAAATTCTAATAGAATCTATTTTTTTATTTAGTGTGTAAGTACAATTAATTGTAGAATCTACTTCCTTTATATTATAGGTGCTGTTAAAATAGCCGATTTTGGTGAGCGATTTAAAAATGTAATTTATTTCTTCTATTGCATTCTGTCTGGTTTGGTGCTTTTTCTTAAAGGTAATTTTATTTAAAATATTAGTATTTGCACTATCTTGAGCAAAAATATTCAAATGATAATTTTGAGCATGTACACCTTCAAAGCAGATAATGAAAATTACGAATATTATTGAATTCAGGGAACTTTTCAAACTGGCAAAAATTAGATTGTGAATATAGTATATTAATATGGTGCAATTTTAATAAAAAATAAAATAATTACAGGTTTGAAAAACAAGAAATTATTTGTAGATTTGCAAACTCTTAGAAAAGAGCTAAGTAAATATAAAAGTAATTAATAACAAAATTTTAGTATGCCAACAATTTCGCAATTAGTACGAAAAGGAAGAACCAAAATAACTAAGAAGAGTAAATCGGCTGCTTTAAATTCTTGTCCTCAAAGACGAGGAGTGTGTACACGTGTATATACTACAACACCAAAAAAACCAAACTCTGCAATGCGTAAAGTAGCAAGGGTAAGGTTAACAAATGGTAATGAAGTAAACGCATACATTCCAGGTGAAGGACATAATTTGCAAGAGCACTCGATAGTATTAGTTAGAGGTGGAAGGGTTAAAGATTTACCAGGAGTTAGGTATCATATTGTTCGTGGAGCATTAGATACAGCAGGTGTTGATGGAAGAACTCAACGTCGATCTAAATATGGTGCAAAAGCCCCAAAAAAGTAATTTAAAAACTTTAATGTAAAGAGATGAGAAAAAGGAAAGCGAAAAAAAGAATTCTTTTACCAGATCCAAAATTTAACGATCAATTAGTTACACGTTTTGTAAATAACTTAATGTGGGACGGTAAAAAATCCGTAGCTTTTAAAGTATTCTATGATGCTTTAGATATTGTAGAACAAAAGAAACAAGACGAAGAAAAATCAAGTCTTGAAATTTGGAAGGATGCGTTAAGTAATGTAATGCCACAGGTTGAAGTTAGAAGCCGAAGAATTGGTGGAGCTACATTTCAAATACCATCACAAATTAGACCAGATAGAAAAGTATCTATTGCTATTAAATGGCTAATTACTTATTCAAGAAAAAGAAATGAAAAATCTATGGCGCAACGTTTAGCTGCCGAAGTTCTTGCTGCGGCAAAAGAAGAAGGTGCTGCGGTTAAGAAAAGAGTAGATGTGCATAAAATGGCTGATGCTAATAAAGCATTTTCTCACCTTAGATTTTAAACGAAGTAAGAAATGGCAAGAGATTTAAAATACACAAGAAATATAGGAATTGCAGCTCATATTGATGCAGGTAAAACTACTGCAACGGAGCGAATTTTATATTACACCGGTGTTTCACATAAAATAGGTGAAGTTCATGATGGCGCTGCTACTATGGACTGGATGGAACAAGAGCAAGAAAGAGGTATTACTATTACTTCTGCTGCAACACATTGTATTTGGCCTTATAAAGATCAAAAATATACCGTAAACATTATTGATACTCCTGGTCACGTTGATTTCACTGTTGAAGTTGAGCGTTCCTTAAGGGTTTTAGATGGTATGGTTGCTTTATTTAGTGCAGTTGATGGTGTTGAACCTCAATCAGAAACTGTGTGGAGACAAGCGGATAAATACAAAGTACCAAGACTTGGATTTGTAAATAAAATGGACCGTCAAGGTTCAGATTTTTTTAACGTTTGTACACAAGTTAAAGAAATGTTAGGTGGTAATCCTGTTCCTTTACAAGTTCCAATTGGAGATGAAGATGAGTTTAGAGGAGTAGTTGATTTAATTTCAAAGAAAGCAATTATTTGGAATGAGGCAGACATGGGAATGACTTTTGAAGAAATTGAAATTCCTGAAGAATTAGCTGAAGAAGTTAATACTCGACGTGCTGAATTAGTGGAAGCTGTGGCTGAATACGATGAGAAATTATTGGAAAAATTCTTTGAAGACGAAGATTCAATTACTGAAGATGAAATAATTGCTGCCTTACGTGCTGCTACTATTGATATGTCAATTATTCCAATGATGTGTGGTTCAGCTTTTAAAAATAAAGGTGTTCAGGCAATGTTAGATGCGGTAATGAGATATTTACCTTCTCCATTAGATATTGATGCAATTGAAGGTACGGATCCAGATTCTGGAGAACCTGCTTTTAGAAAACCTAATGTAAGCGAACCTTTTTCTGCATTGGCTTTTAAAATTGCAACCGACCCATTTGTGGGTAGATTAGCATTTTTTAGAACTTATTCTGGATTTTTAGATGCAGGATCTTATGTGTTAAATGTACGTTCAGGTAAAAAAGAACGTATTTCACGTATTTATCAAATGCACTCTAATAAACAAGAACCTATTTCAAGAATTGAAGCGGGTGATATTGGGGCTGCTGTTGGTTTTAAAGATATTAAAACAGGAGATACAATGTCCGATTTAAAACACCCTATTGTTTTAGAATCAATGACATTTCCAGATCCTGTAATTGGTATTGCTGTTGAGCCTAAAACTAAGGCCGATGTAGATAAGTTAGGATTGGCTTTAAGCAAATTATCTGAAGAAGATCCAACATTTGTAGTTAAAACTGATGAAGCTTCAGGGCAAACTATTATTTCTGGAATGGGTGAGTTACACCTTGAAATTTTAGTAGATCGTTTAAAACGTGAATTTAAAGTTGAAGTGAACGAAGGTCAACCACAAGTTGAATATAAAGAAGCTATTACGGCAAAAGCAGATCACAGAGAAGTTTATAAAAAACAATCTGGTGGACGTGGTAAATTTGCAGATATTAAATTTATTATGGAGCCGGTAGCAGATGGTGAAACTGGATTAATATTCGAAAATAAAATTAAAGGTGGTAACGTACCTAAAGAATTTGTTCCTTCCATTGAAAAAGGATTTAAAATGGCCATGAAAAATGGTCCTTTAGCTGGATTTGAAATGGATAGTATGAAAGTTACTTTATATGATGGTTCTTTCCACGCAGTGGATTCAGATCAATTATCATTTGAATTAGCTGCTAAAATGGGTTACAAAGCTGCTGCAAAAGCTGCAAAAGCTGTAATTCTGGAGCCAATTATGAAATTAGAGGTGGTTACTCCTGAAGAAAATATGGGAGATATAGTAGGTGATTTAAACCGTAGAAGAGGACAAGTAAATGCAATGGATGATAGATCTGGTGCAAAAGTTGTAAAAGCAAACGTTCCTTTATCTGAGATGTTTGGTTATGTAACTACATTAAGAACATTATCCTCTGGTAGAGCAACATCATCTATGGAGTTTTCACATTATGAACAAACTCCAAACGCTATAGCCGAAGAAGTAATAGCAAAAGCAAAAGGTTAATCTCTAAATTATTAACGATGAGTCAAAAAATTAGAATAAAATTAAAATCATACGATTACAATTTAGTAGATAAATCTGCTGAGAAAATTGTAAAAACTGTAAAAAGTACAGGAGCAGTTGTAAACGGACCAATTCCATTACCAACTCATAAAAAGATTTTTACTGTGTTGCGTTCACCGCACGTAAATAAAAAATCAAGAGAACAATTTCAATTAAGTGCTTATAAACGTTTATTAGACATTTATAGTTCTTCATCAAAAACCATTGATGCTTTAATGAAATTAGAGTTACCAAGTGGTGTTGAAGTTGAAATTAAAGTTTAATTACTTTAAACATCGAAATTGAAATTTCGGTGACTTGTCCGGAGCGATTGACGAAGGAAAAACGAAAGATACATTCAGGGTTGAAGTATTTTGACCCTGTTTTTTTGAAATAAAAATAGAATAATAATAAATTAATTAATTAATAAACATGTCTGGGTTAATAGGAAGAAAAATCGGAATGACCAGTTTATATGACGAAAGTGGTAAAAATATACCATGTACTGTTATAGAAGCAGGTCCTTGTGTAGTTACCCAAGTCAGAACCGAAGAAGTAGATGGGTATAAAGCCCTTCAACTTGGTTTCGATGACAAAAAAGCAAAAAGCTCTAATAAAGCTTTAGATGGCCACTTTAAAAAAGCTGGTACCACTGCTAAAAGAAAAGTTATCGAATTTCAAAGTTTTGATGAGGAGCACAAATTAGGAGATCAAATTACTGTAGAACTTTTTACGGAAGGTGAATTTGTTGACGTTTCAGCAACTTCAAAAGGAAAAGGTTTTCAAGGGGTAGTTAAACGTCACGGGTTTGCAGGTGTAGGCCAAGCAACTCACGGTCAGCATAACCGTTTAAGAGCGCCAGGATCAGTAGGTGCAGCATCATATCCAGCTAGAGTATTCAAAGGAATGCGAATGGCAGGAAGAATGGGAGGAAATAAAGTTACAGTTCAAAATTTAAGAGTTTTAAAAGTAGTTCCAGAAAAAAATCTACTTGTGGTTAAGGGAGCAATTCCTGGTCATAAAAACGCTTATGTAATCATTCAGAAATAATGAAAGTAGCAGTTTTAGACATACAAGGAAAAGATACAGGTAGAAAAGTTGAACTTTCTGATACTGTATATAGTATTGAGCCAAATAATCATGCCGTTTATTTAGATGTAAAACAATATTTAGCTAATAAACGACAAGGAACTCATAAAGCAAAAGAACGAGCAGAAATATCTGGAAGTACTCGAAAAATTAAAAAACAAAAGGGAACAGGTACTGCCAGAGCAGGTAGTATTAAATCTCCAGTGTTTAGAGGTGGAGGTCGAGTATTTGGTCCAAGACCTAAAGATTATTCTTTTAAATTAAATAAAAATTTAAAAAGATTAGCACGTAAATCTGCTTTAAGTATTCAAGCAAAAGAGAGTAATATTTTAGTAGTTGAGGATTTCAATTTTGAAACTCCAAAAACTAAAAATATTACTAATGTTTTAAAGGCTTTAGGAGTAGAAAACAAAAAGTTATTATTTGTATTGGCTGAACCAAATAATAATGTATATTTGTCATCGCGCAATTTAAAAAGTGTTAAAACCGTAATGAACACAGGATTAAGCACTTACGAATTGTTAAATGCAAATAAAATAATTCTTTCTGAAAGTTCTTTAGAAGGAATTGAATCTAATTTAACTAAATAGGTAGCAAAATGAGTATTTTAATTAAACCTATTATAACAGAGAAAGCAACAAATGATAGCGAGTTATTTAACCGTTATTCATTTGTAGTAGATAAGAAGGCTAACAAACTTGAAATTAAAAACACCATAGAGGAAGTTTATGGAGTTTCAATTGAAAGTGTTAAAACTATGAATTATCCTTTAAAAAGAAAATCTAAATACACCAAAAATGGTGTAGTTCAGGCTAAAGTAGGAGGATATAAAAAAGCGATAGTTCAGTTAGCTGAAGGAGATAATATTGATTTTTATAGCAATATCTAAGAAAAGATACAATGTCAGTTAGAAAATTAAAACCAATAACACCAGGTCAGCGTTTTAAAGTAGTAAATGGGTTCGACACCATAACTACTGATAAGCCGGAGAAAAGTTTATTAGCTCCGAAAAAAAGATCTGGAGGTCGAAACAACAGAGGAAAAATGACGATGCGCTATTTAGGCGGAGGTCATAAAAAACAATATCGTGTTATCGATTTTAAAAGAGATAAAAACGGTGTTCCTGCAACAATTAAAAGTATTGAGTACGATCCAAATCGTACTGCATTTATTGCGCTTTTACATTATGTAGATGGTGCAAAAAGATACATTATAGCACAAGCAGGATTAAAAGTGGGGCAACAAGTAATTTCAGGTGAAGGAGCTACTCCAGATCTTGGAAATACTATGTTATTAAGCCAAATTCCTTTAGGAACAACAATTTCTTGTATAGAGTTACATCCTGGTCAAGGAGCAGTTATTGCTCGTAGTGCAGGATCGTTTGCTCAATTAATGGCAAGAGAAGGAAAATATGCAACTGTTAAAATGCCTTCTGGTGAAACTAGATTAATTTTAGTTACCTGTATGGCAACAATAGGTGCGGTATCAAATTCTGATCATCAATTATTAGTTTCAGGTAAAGCTGGTAGAACACGTTGGTTAGGAAGAAGACCTAGAACTAGAGCTGTTGTAATGAACCCAGTAGATCATCCAATGGGTGGTGGAGAAGGTCGTTCATCTGGAGGACACCCAAGATCAAGAAATGGAATTCCTGCTAAAGGATTCAAAACTAGATCTAAGGTTAAAGCGAGTAATAAATATATTATAGAACGTAGAAAAAAATAATTAAGATATGGCACGTTCATTAAAAAAAGGACCTTACGTTTTTCATAAATTGGATAAAAAAGTTCAAGTTAATGTTGAGTCTGGAAAAAAATCAGTAATCAAAACTTGGTCAAGAGCCTCTATGATTACTCCAGATTTTGTAGGACAAACAATTGCTGTTCATAACGGTCGTCAGTTTGTACCAGTTTATATTACAGAAAACATGGTAGGGCATAAATTAGGAGAATTTTCACCAACCCGTTCTTATAGAGGACACGCTGGTGCAAAAAATAAAGGAAAAAAATAGTAGGTAATCATGGGAGTTCGAAAAAAAATAAGAGCACAACAAATAAAAGAAGAGAAAAAGCAATTAGCTTTTGCTAAGCTTACAGGTTGTCCTACGTCACCAAGAAAAATGCGCATAGTTGCAGATTTAGTTAGAGGAGTTGAAGTTGAAAAAGCTCTTCAAATCTTAAAATTTAATGCAAAAGAAGCATCTATAAATCTTGAAAAATTATTATTGAGTGCTATTGCAAATTGGCAAGCAAAAAATGAAGATTCAAATATTGAAGATGCTGGACTTTTTGTAAAAGAAATTTTTGTAGATAGTGCAGGTATGTTAAAAAGATTAAGACCAGCTCCACAAGGGAGAGCTCACAGAATTAGAAAACGTTCTAATCATGTGACATTAATCTTAGGAAGTAAAAACGTTAGCAATTAATCAAAGTAGAAATGGGACAAAAAACAAATCCAATAGGAAACCGAATAGGAATTATCAGAGGATGGGAATCTAACTGGTATGGAGGAAGAAACTACGGAGATAAAATTGCTGAAGATGATAAAATAAGAAGGTATGTATATGCCCGATTATTTAAAGCAAGTGTTTCATCTGTAATTATTGAGCGTACACTTAAACTTGTAACCGTTACTATCACTACTGCTAGACCTGGTATTATTATCGGTAAAGGTGGACAAGAGGTAGACAAGTTAAAAGAAGAGCTTAAGAAAATTTCAGGTAAAGAAGTACAAATTAATATTTTTGAAATTAAACGTCCAGAATTAGATGCACGTTTAGTAGCTTCAAGTATTGCTCGTCAAATTGAAAATAGAATTTCATATAGAAGAGCAATTAAAATGGCTATTGCTGCAACTATGAGAATGAATGCTGAAGGAATTAAAGTTCAAATTTCAGGTCGTTTAAATGGTGCTGAAATGGCACGTTCAGAGCATTATAAAGATGGAAGAATTCCTCTTTCAACTTTTAGAGCAGATATTGATTATGCACTTGTTGAAGCTCATACTACCTATGGCCGATTAGGTATTAAAGTATGGATTATGAAAGGCGAGGTTTATGGTAAGAGAGAGTTGTCACCATTAGTTGGTTTATCTAAAAAACAAGGTAGATCAGATAGAGGTAGAGGAAACTCAAAACGATCTCAAGCTCCTCGTAGAAGAAAATAAATTTTTAAAATTTAGAAGGTAAAATGTTACAGCCAAAGAGAGTAAAATATCGTAAAGTACAGAAGGGGAAGGGGAACATGAATGGGAACTCAAATAGAGGACACCGACTTTCTAACGGAATGTTTGGTATCAAATCTTTAGATCAAGACTTACTTACATCTCGACAAATAGAAGCAGCGCGTATTGCAGCTACTAGACATATGAAAAGAGAAGGACAATTATGGATTAAAATATTTCCAGATAAACCAATTACTAAAAAACCATTAGAAGTACGTATGGGTAAAGGTAAAGGTGCACCTGAATATTTTGTTGCAGTTGTTAAACCTGGAAGAATTCTATTTGAAGTAGGAGGTGTATCTATTGAAATTGCAAAAGAAGCTTTACGTTTAGCAGCGCAAAAACTTCCTGTGAAAACTAAGTTTGTAGTAGCCAGAGATTTTGATAACGCTTAATAACCGATTAAGAAAATGAAACAATCAGAAATTAAAGGATTATCAACGGAAGAGTTACAAGATAAACTTGGAAGTTTAAAGAAAAGTTATGTGGATCTAAAAATGGCTCACACAATTTCACCATTGGAAATTCCAATGCAATTGAGAGCCCTTAGAAGAAGTGTAGCCAGAGTTGCTACAGAATTAACTAAAAGAGAATTACAATAATTGTATTCAGTAGTAAAAGATGGAAAAAAGAAATCTTAGAAAAGAAAGAATAGGTGTAGTTTCAAGCAATAAAATGGAGAAATCTATTGTGGTTGCTGAAGTTAAAAAGGTGAAACACCCTATGTACGGAAAATTCGTGTTAAGCACAAAAAAATATGTGGCTCACGATGAGAAAAATGATTGCAATATTGGAGATACTGTTAAAATAATGGAAACTCGTCCAATGAGTAAATCTAAACGTTGGAGATTAGTAGAAATCCTAGAAAGAGCTAAATAATTATGTTACAAACAGAATCAAGATTAAGAGTAGCAGATAATACTGGAGCTAAAGAGGTTTTAGTTATCCGCGTTTTAGGAGGAACTAGAAAACGTTACGCAGCCATTGGTGATAAAATTGTTGTAGCTATTAAAGATGCTACACCTAACGGAACGGTAAAAAAAGGTCAGGTTTCAAAAGCAGTAGTTGTTAGAACGAAGAAAGAAATCAGAAGAAAAGATGGATCTTATATAAGATTTGATGATAATGCTTGTGTATTATTAGATGCTACTTCTGGTGAAATGAAAGGAACTCGTGTTTTTGGACCAGTTGCTAGAGAACTTCGTGAAAAACAGTTTATGAAAATTGTATCATTAGCACCTGAAGTGCTTTAATAAAACAATAAGAAAATGAAGTTAAAGATAAAATCAGGAGATACTGTTAAAGTTATGGCAGGTGACCATAAAGGAGAACAAGGTAAAGTAGTTGAAGTTTTTGCTAATAAAAACAGAGCTATTGTTGAAGGTGTTAATTTGATTTCAAAACACACTAAACCAAGTGCTCAAAATCCACAAGGAGGAATTGTAAAAAAAGAAGCTTCTATGCATATATCTAATTTAATGTTAGTTGAAAATGGAGAACCAACTAAAGTTAAATTTAGAATAGAAGATGGTAAAAAAGTTAGGGTTTCAAAAAAATCTGATAAAGTAATTTAGATATGGCTTATACACCAAGACTTAAAGAAGATTATAAAAATAGAGTTATTAAAGCTCTTACTGAAGAATTCAGTTATAAAAGCGTAATGCAAGTTCCTAAATTACAAAAAATTGTAATTAGTAAAGGAGTTGGCGCTGCTGTAGCTGATAAAAAATTAGTTGATTATGCTGTTGAAGAATTATCAAATATTTCTGGTCAACAAGCTATTTCAACAATATCTAAAAAAGATGTTGCAACATTTAAACTAAGAAAAGGAATGCCAATTGGGGCAAAAGTTACTCTTAGAGGAGATAAAATGTTCGACTTTTTAGATAAATTAGTTACTACAGCATTACCACGAGTTAGAGATTTCAATGGAATTAAAGCTAATGGTTTTGATGGTAGAGGAAACTATAATTTAGGTATTACAGAACAAATCATTTTTCCTGAAATTGATATTGATAAAGTGCATAAAATTGGAGGTATGGATATTACATTTGTAACATCTGCAAATACAGACAAGGAAGCAAAATCATTATTAAGTGAATTAGGTTTACCATTTAAAAAAAAATAAGAAATGGCTAAAGAATCAATGAAAGCCCGTGAGGTTAAGAGAAGAAAGTTAGTAGATAAATATGCTGAAAAACGTAAAGCTTTAAAAGAAGCTGGAGATTATGAAGCATTACAAAAACTACCAAGAAATGCATCACCAGTTCGTTTACACAATCGTTGTAAATTAACAGGAAGACCTAAAGGTTATATGAGGCAATTTGGTATATCACGTGTAACTTTCCGTGAAATGGCCAACCAAGGGTTAATACCAGGAGTTAAAAAAGCTAGTTGGTAAAAACATTATAAATTGGTTTTAGGTTCAATATTATTATTGAAAACCAAAACCGCAAATTAATAAATATGATTACAGATCCAATCGCAGATTATCTAACACGAGTTAGAAATGCAATTATGGCAAGCCACAGAGTTGTTGAGATTCCGGCTTCAAAAATTAAAAAAGAAATTACTAAGATTTTATTTGATCAAGGTTACATTTTAAGCTATAAATTTGAAGATAATAATGCTCAAGGCACTATTAAAATAGCTTTAAAATATAATAAAGAAACAAAGGCATCCGTAATAAAAAAATTACAAAGAATTAGTACACCAGGATTACGAAAGTATTTTGGTACTGATGAGTTGCCACGTGTGTTAAATGGATTAGGCATAGCAATAATATCTACTTCAAAAGGTGTGATGACAAGCAAACAAGCTCGTCAACAACACGTAGGTGGAGAAGTATTATGTTTTGTATATTAATAAATAACTGAACAAAGATGTCAAGAATAGGAAATAATCCAATTACTTTACCAGAAGGAGTTACATTTGAAATTAATAACGATGTAGTTACTATAAAAGGTAAATTAGGTGAATTATCACAAGAGATAACAGACGGTATTACTGTAGAAACTGTAGATGGAACTATTGTATTAAAACGTCCATCAGAAAGTAAAAGCCATAAAGCAAAACATGGTTTATATAGAGCGTTAATAAATAATATGATTATTGGTGTATCGAAAGGATGGAGTAAAGAACTTGAATTAGTTGGTGTAGGTTATAGAGCATCAAACCAAGGACAAGTTTTAGACTTAGCTCTTGGATATTCACATAATATTGTTTTAGATATTGCTCCAGAAGTAAAAGTTGAAACAGTTTCTGAAAAAGGAAAAAATCCAAGAGTTAAATTAACTTCATTTGATAAACAACTTGTAGGTGCAGTTGCGGCAAAAATTAGAGCATTCCGTAAACCAGAACCATACAAAGGAAAAGGAGTTAAATTTGTAGGAGAAATATTAAGAAGAAAAGCAGGTAAATCTGCATAATAATATATAAGTATTATGGCATTATCAAAGCTTGAAAGAAGACAAAGAATTAAACACAGAATTAGAAAAGTAGTTTTTGGAACTGCAACTAAACCAAGATTGTCTGTGTTTAGGAGTAATAAAGAAATTTATGCTCAATTAGTTGATGATAACAGTGGTACAACATTAGTATCAATTTCATCAAGAGATAAAGAAATCGAATCAAAAGGATCAAAAATAGAAGTTGCCAAATTAGTTGGTAAATCTGTTGCCGAAAAAGCAGTGAAAGCTGGTATTGAGACTATTGCATTTGATAGAAATGGATTTTTGTATCACGGTAGAGTTAAAGCTCTAGCAGACGCTGCGAGAGAAGCAGGTTTAAAATTTTAGTATAATTATGTATCATAAATACAAAAACGTAGAAAGAGTAAAACCTAGCGGTTTAGAACTACAAGATCATTTAGTAGGTGTTCAAAGAGTTACTAAAGTAACTAAAGGTGGTAGAGCATTTGGGTTTTCAGCTATTGTTGTAGTTGGAGATGGAAATGGTGTAGTAGGACATGGTTTAGGTAAATCTAAAGATGTTGCTTCTGCAATTGCAAAAGCAATAGAAGACGCCAAGAAAAACTTAGTAAGAATTCCTATTTTCAAAAAAACCTTACCACACGAACAAAAAGGTAAATTTGGTGGAGCAAGAGTGTTTTTAAAACCAGCATCACATGGTACTGGGGTAATTGCAGGTGGTGCAGTTCGTTCTGTCCTTGAATCTGTTGGAATTCATGATGTACTTTCAAAATCACAAGGTTCATCTAACCCTCATAATGTTGTAAAAGCAACTTTTGATGCTTTATTACAACTTAGAAGTGCTAGTATGGTTGCTAAAGAAAGAGGAATTTCTTTAGATAAAGTGTTTAATGGTTAAAACAAGAAATACGATGGCAAAAATAAAAGTAACACAAGTTAGAAGTAAAATAAGACGTCCAAAAGATCAAAAAAGAACTCTTGAGGCACTAGGAATCCATAAAATGGATCAGGTTGTGGAGCACGAAGCGACTCCTTCAATACTTGGAATGATAAATAAAGTTAAACACTTAGTTTCTGTTGAAGAAATTAAATAACAATTTATAAAGCGATGACATTAAATAACTTACAACCTGCAAAGGGTTCAGTTAAAACTCAAGGGAAACGAATTGGTAGAGGAGAAGGATCTGGTAAAGGAGGAACTGCTACTCGTGGACATAAAGGAGCAAAATCTAGATCAGGTTATTCAAGAAAAGTAGGTTTTGAAGGAGGTCAAATGCCTTTACAAAGACGTGTTCCAAAATTTGGATTCACAAACATAAACCGAAAAGAATATGTTGGTGTAAATTTGAATAAACTTCAAGCTTTGGTAGATGCTAAAAAAGTGAAAGATACTATAACATTAGATGTTTTGGTTGAAAACCGTTTAGCACGTAGAAACGATTTAGTAAAAATATTAGGTAACGGCGAGCTTAAAGCAAAATTAAATATTACTGTTCATAAATATACTGCAACTGCAAAAGCAGCTATTGAAAGTGCAGGAGGTACAGCAGAAACGATATAATTAATAAATGCAATGAAAGAATTTATTCAAACCATACAGGACATTTGGAAAATAGAAGAACTTAGAAATAAAATTCTATTAACTCTTGGCTTTATGGCAATTTATCGTTTTGCAGCTCAAATTCCATTACCAGGTATTGATATTGCTGTTGCGCAAGCAGCTTTACATAATCAAACAAGTGGAGGTGGTATTTTAGGTTTATTAGATATGTTTACTGGAGGTGCTTTTGCAAAAGCATCTGTAGTTGCTTTAGGTATTATGCCTTATATTTCAGCATCTATTGTTGTTCAGTTAATGGGAATTGCGGTTCCTTATTTGCAAAAACTTCAAAAGGATGGAGAAAGTGGAAGAAAAAAAATAAATCAAATTACACGTTGGTTAACTATAGCAATTACTATGGTTCAAGGGCCAGCTTATATTACAAATATTTATCAATTAATTCCTTCATCAGCTTTTTATATTAGTGGTACTATGTTTTGGTTAACCTCAATGGTTGTGTTAACTGCAGGTACTATTTTTGCAATGTGGCTTGGTGAAAAAATTACAGATAAAGGTATAGGTAACGGTATTTCATTACTAATTATGATTGGTATTATTGCTCGTTTTCCAAGTGCTTTTATTCAGGAAGCAATATCTAAAATTACTGCTTCAAATGGAGGATTAATTATGATTCTTATTGAAGTTGTAGTGTGGTTCTTGGTAATTATGATTAGTGTTTATTTGGTTACTGCAGTTCGTAGAATTGCTGTTCAATACGCTAGAAAATCTGTAGCTGGTAATATTAAAAGTGTTGCAGGGGCTAGAGACTATATTCCATTAAAATTAAATTCTTCTGGTGTAATGCCAATCATTTTTGCACAAGCAATTATGTTTGCACCTGCATTGTTAGGAAGATCCGATAATCAAATTATTAAGTCTATTGGACTTGAATTTGGAAATATGTTTGGAGTTTGGTATAATGTATTATTTGCATTTTTAATTATAGTTTTTAGCTATTTTTATACTGCAATTACAATACCAACAAATAAAATGGCAGATGATTTAAAAAGAAGTGGTGGTTTTATACCTGGAATTAGACCCGGAAAAGATACTGCAGAATTATTAGATCGTATTTTATCCTTAATTACATTCCCTGGATCAATATTTTTAGCTTTAGTTGCAATATTACCATCTATCGTTATTAATTTTGGATTAACACATTCTTGGGCATTATTTTATGGAGGAACATCATTGTTGATTATGGTAGGAGTTGCAATTGACACCATTCAACAAATAAATTCACATTTATTAAATCGTCATTATGATGGTTTAATGAAAAAAGGAACTAAACGAAAATCAGCAATATAATGGCAAAACAACCAGCCATACAACAAGATGGAACAATAACAGAAGCTTTGTCTAATGCAATGTTTCGTGTAGAGTTGGAAAATGGACACGTGGTAACAGCACATATCTCCGGTAAAATGCGTATGCATTATATTAAATTATTACCAGGGGATAAAGTGAAGTTAGAAATGAGTCCATATGATTTATCAAAAGCAAGAATTACTTACAGATATTAAAGTATTAAACCGATGAAAGTTAGAACATCAGTAAAAAAGAGAAGTGCCGAGTGCAAAATTGTGCGTAGAAAAGGCAGATTATATGTAATCAATAAAAAGAATCCTAGATTTAAACAAAGACAAGGATAATTATGGCAAGAATAGCAGGTATTGACATTCCAAAAAATAAACGAGGGGTTATCGCATTAACCTATATTTTTGGAATTGGAAAAAGTAGAGCTAAAGAAATTTTAGCTACAGCAAAAGTGGATGAAAGCACTAAAGTTCAAGATTGGACAGATGAGGAAATTCATAATATTAGAGAACAAGTAGGTTCTTTTAAAATTGAAGGAGAATTACGTTCAGAAATTCAGATAAACATTAAACGTTTAATGGACATTGGATGTTACAGAGGAATTCGTCACAGATCAGGTTTACCATTAAGAGGTCAAAGAACTAAAAATAATTCTAGAACCAGAAAAGGTAAACGTAAAACTGTAGCTAATAAGAAAAAAGCAACTAAATAATAATAGGCGTTAGAAAATAGTAATTAGAAGTTAGATGAATCTGTTTGAAATAGAAATGTTTAGGATTCTAACAACTAAAAACTGACAACTAAAAACTAAAAAATATGGCGAAAGCAAGTTCAAAAAAACGTAAAGTTATTGTTGAGGCAGTTGGTGAAGCACATGTTACCGCTTCATTTAACAACATTATTATTTCTCTTACTAATAAAAAAGGAGAAGTAATATCTTGGTCATCAGCAGGCAAAATGGGATTTAGAGGTTCTAAAAAGAATACTCCTTATGCAGCTCAATTAGCAGCAGAAGATTGTGCAAAAGTAGCACATGAAGCTGGTATGAGAAAAGTTAAAGTGTATGTAAAAGGACCCGGAAACGGTAGAGAGTCTGCAATAAGATCTATTCATAACGCAGGAATTGAAGTAACAGAAATTATGGATGTTACACCAATGCCTCATAATGGATGTAGACCTCCAAAAAGAAGAAGAGTATAATTAAATTTTAACCGATAGGATTTGATGATTATCGAAGGAAAGCCTTAATTCATAATCCCTATCATTAATAATAAAAAATGGCAAGATATACAGGACCAAAAACTAAAATTGCTCGTAAATTTGGCGAAGCAATTTTTGGAGATGATAAAGCTTTTGAAAAAAGAAATTATCCTCCAGGGCAACATGGGAATAACAGGCGTAGAGGAAAAAAATCTGAATACGCAATCCAGTTAGCCGAAAAACAAAAAGCTAAATATACCTATGGTATTTTAGAAAAACAATTTTCTAACTTATTTAAAAAAGCATCAAGTAGTAAAGGTATTACTGGTGAAATTTTATTACAACTTTGTGAATCTCGTTTAGACAATGTTGTATTTCGTTTAGGTATTGCACCAAGTAGAAGTGCAGCACGTCAATTCGTTTCACATCGTCATATTACCGTAAATGGTGATATCGTTAATATTCCATCTTATTCTTTAAAAGCTGGTGATGTTGTTGCGGTTAGAGAAAAATCAAAATCGTTAGTTGCTATTGAAGATTCACTTGCTGGTAGATCTGACGTTTACGAATGGTTATCATGGAATTCAGAAACTAAACAAGGAAACTTTGTTAGCATACCTGAAAGAATTCAAATTCCAGAAAACATTAAAGAACAATTAATCGTAGAGTTATACTCTAAATAATTTTAAAGATACCAATTCAATTATGGCAATTTTAAATTTTCAAAAACCAGATAAAGTAATTATGATTGATTCTACCGATTTTGAAGGTAGATTTGAATTTCGTCCACTAGAACCAGGTTTTGGTTTAACTGTGGGTAATGCTTTAAGAAGGGTGTTATTATCTTCATTAGAAGGATTTGCAATAACTTCTCTTCGTATTGAAGGTATTGAGCACGAATTTTCAACAATAAAAGGAGTTGTTGAAGATGTAACTGAAATGATTTTGAACTTAAAGCAAGTTCGTTTTAAAAAACAAATTGAAGATTCTGATAGAGAAACTGTAAATATTTCTATTACAAATCAAGAGCAATTAACTGCTGGAGATTTGCAAAAATATATTTCAGGTTTCCAAGTATTAAATCATGACTTGGTAATTTGTAATATGGAGAAATCAGTTAAATTAGACTTTGAAATTACCATTGAAAAAGGTAGAGGATTTGTTCTTGCTGAAGAAAATAAAAAATCAGGAGTAGCCTTAGGTACTATTTTTACAGATTCAATTTATACACCAATAAAAAATGTAAAATATGCTATTGAAAACTATCGTGTTGAACAAAAAACAGATTATGAAAAACTGATTTTTGATATTACAACGGATGGCTCAATAACACCTAAAAATGCTTTAACAGAAGCTGCTAAAATATTAATTCATCATTTTATGTTATTCTCTGATGAACGTATTACTTTAGAAGCGGATGAAATTGCTCAAACTGAAACTTATGATGAAGAATCATTACACATGCGCCAATTACTTAAAACTAAATTGGTGGACATGGATTTATCAGTAAGAGCTTTAAATTGTTTAAAAGCTGCAGAGGTAGATACTTTAGGAGACTTAGTTTCCTTCAATAAAAATGACTTAATGAAATTCCGTAATTTCGGTAAAAAATCTTTAACAGAATTAGATGAACTAGTTCATAATAAAGGATTAAATTTTGGAATGGATTTAGGTAAATATAAATTAGATAAAGATTAATTTAAAACGAAAGTTTTAATTAACAAAGCATAAGAGATGAGACACGGAAAGAAATTTAATCACTTAGGAAGGCAATCTGCTCATAGAAAAGCAATGTTAGCTAATATGGCTTGTTCTTTAATAGAACATAAACGTATTAATACTACGGTTGCAAAAGCAAAAGCTTTAAGAGTGTATGTTGAACCATTGATTACAAAATCAAAAGACGATACTACTCATAATCGTAGAGTTGTATTTAGTTATTTAAAAAATAAATATGCAATTACTGAATTGTTTAAAGAAGTTTCAGTAAAGGTTGCAGATAGACCAGGTGGTTATTTACGTATAATTAAACTAGGAAATCGTCAAGGAGATAATGCTCCAATGGCTATGGTTGAATTAGTTGATTATAATACAACTTATAATCCAAACAGTAAAAAGAAAAAGAAAACAACGCGTAGAAGAAGTAAATCAAAAGCTTCAGAAACTAAG
>Ga0209013_10001986_pt1 | contig 18772 bp, 20 predicted proteins | sample Cruoilmetagenom2_FD_187291 | JGI IMG/M metagenome (GOLD analysis project Ga0209013, IMG submission 187291) | Oil polluted marine microbial communities from Coal Oil Point, Santa Barbara, California, USA - Sample 2 (SPAdes) (version 2) | ecosystem: Environmental > Aquatic > Marine > Oil seeps ...
TGCATCGCGGAAAAGGGATGAAATTTGTCGGGGATTCTCGTATACCTGCTACACGTACGTCTAGAATTCCACGTGACTATTCCGAGTATCCGGGGAAAACAGAAGCTTTCTGGCCAAACTTCTTATTAAAAGAATGGTTAGTTGGTGCTGTATTCTTAATCGGTTATCTGATATTAACTGTTGCACATCCATCACCACTTGAACGTCAAGCGGATCCAACAGACACAGGGTATATTCCATTACCGGACTGGTATTTCTTATTCTTGTATCAATTACTTAAATATGAATTCGCTTCAGGTCCATATAACGTAATTGGAGCAATTATTGTTCCAGGACTAGCATTTGGAGCTTTAATGCTTGCACCATTTATGGATAAAGGACCGGAACGTCGTCCATTTAAACGACCTTTACCAACAGGATTTATGTTGCTTGCAGTTGCAGGTATCATTTTCTTGACATGGGAATCAGTTGCAAACCATGACTGGGAAGCAGCAAAAGCACAAGGTGAAATTCGTGAAGAAGCTCAATTCGACACAACAGCCGAAGGGTATGTAATTTACGAAGGTTCATCATGTATCCAATGTCATGGTAACGCGTTCGAGGGTGGTCTTGGACCAAGTTTAGCTACTACAGCATATAATGCTGAAGAAATTGCTGACATAGCAATACACGGTGTCGGTACAATGCCTCCAGATCAATGGAAAGGCAATGATGAAGATTTACAAAAATTAGCTACCTTCATTGACGAGTTAAGTCCAGAATAATGCTAGGAAAGAGTCAGGAAACTGACTCTTTTTTTGTACATAAGGAGTCGTAATTTAGTGTATCCATTACTCACTCAAATCAAGTTTTTGTTATTTAATCGAACATTTATGTGGTTGTTGCTAATTGTTAATACACTTGGAACTGCATATGGTTACTATTGGTATAAATGGCAACTTGAAATCACTGACCCCATTTTTCTGATTTTTGTACCAGACAGTCCTACTGCAAGTCTATTTTTTTCCATCGCATTACTAGGATGGTTGTTGGGAAGACATTTTAAATTAATCGAGGCCCTTGCACTAATTACTTTAGTGAAATATGGATTATGGGCAGTTGTCATGAATATCTGGACTCAGTTTGAAGCGGGTCCAATCGGTTTTGTTGGGTGGATGTTAGTTGTCAGTCATTTTGCAATGGCTGTTCAAGCCATATTGTATATCTCTAGATATAAATTTACTTGGATTCATGTTCTTATTGCAGCTATATGGACATTACACAATGACGTCATCGATTATGTATTTGGTCAAATGCCCATTTACAGAAGTTTAAGTGAACATACACTTGCAATTGGATATTTTACATTTTGGCTATCGGTGGCTTGCATTATTCTTGCGATTTACGTCACTAAATCGACACCAGGAATAAAAGCTAAATAGTTGCTGCAGTTTCTTCTGACATATAAAATTAGAGGTAGATAGAAATAGGAGGATGATCCATTTGGAATTCCTGATCTACTTTGCGGTAATACTGATAATCCCAATTTACGCGCAATTTAAAGTGAAACGCACGTATAAAAAGTATTCAAAAATACGCTCAACCTCTGGCATGACTGGTTCTCAGGTGGCTCGATTAATCTTAGATCAAAATGGTTTGAGCGATGTACAAGTAGTTGAAAGTCGGGGTTTTCTCAGCGATCACTACAATCCAATGACAAAAATTGTCGCTTTATCTTCACATAACTTTCATGAAGCAAGTGTTGCTGGAACTGCAATTGCAGCACATGAAGTTGGACACGCTATTCAGCATAAAGAGGCATACTCGTTTCTGAAATTGCGACATATGTTAGTGCCTGTAGCCAATATTTCATCAAATGCATCATGGATTTTTGTAATGATCGGCATATTTGCACAAATGTCTGGTTTGTTGCTACTAGGTATAGTTTTACTTGGGATAGGCGTTGTATTCCAATTAGTGACACTACCAGTTGAATTTAATGCTTCAAATCGTGCGATGTCTCAGATTGTTGCCAATGGGGTTATTCGAAATGAAGAGGAGCGACATGCTCGTAAAGTATTAAATGCTGCGGCAATGACGTATGTTGCAGCCACAGCAGTAGCTGTTTTAGAATTACTCCGCTTAATACTTATCTTCACAGGGATGAATCGAAATCAATAGAAATAAAAAACTCACGAACATGAAATTCATGCTCGTGAGTTTTTTAATCTAATGGTCGTTTTTGTTCGTCTAGTGTGAAACCTTCACCCATTACGTCATGAACCTCTGTGACTGAAACAAATGCATGCGGATCAATTGACGTAATGATGTTTTTTAATCGTACAATTTCATTTTTTCCAACTACACAATAAATGACTTCCCGACTTGATTTTGTAAAGTGTCCATATCCTTGAAGAACTGTGACTCCGCGATGCATTTCATCCGCAATCCGATCAGCAATTTCACCTTGAAATTCCGAGATGATGAATACACCCCGTGCGGCATAAGCTCCTTCTTGAACAAAATCAATCACTCGTGCTCCAATAAATACTGCTACTAGGGTATACATCATGGAGCGAGAATTTAAAAATGTCATCCAAGACACTAAAATAACGGCAGCATCAAACATAAACATTGTTTTCCCCATGCTCCAACCAATATACTTATGTGCAAGTCTGGCAATAATGTCAACACCACCAGTAGTACCACCATATCTAAATATAATTCCAAGGCCAATTCCTACAAATACACCTGCAAAGAGTGAAGCTAAAAATAAGTCATCTTGTATATGAATATCGAATTCGTAAATTTGGAATATTTTTAAAAACACAGACACCGATATTGTTCCGATTAGTGTATAAATAAAAACTTTCCGCCCAAGTAATCGCCATCCAAGAAAAAACATTGGTATATTTAATAGTAAATTCATTAATGCAGGGTCCAGGTTGAAACGGAATAACAAAATTAACGTGATCCCACTAAAACCACCCTCTCCAAGATGATTTTGTATATTAAAATGAACAAAACCAAAACTAAAGATTGCAGAACCAAGCATAATGAAAAAGATATTTTTAAATTTAATGCCTTTTAGCATAAAGCCACCCCATTTTTCTGATAAAGAACCTCTCGTAATTATCATTCATTTTTAGGCTTTTGACAACATCAACCCTTATTATTAGGATAAGGGGAGGAGGGTGAAACATATGACAGTAGAAAAAACGATTCAAACTTTACAAAAAGAAGTCGATGATTATATTGGTCAATATAAAGAGGGTTATTTTCCTCCTTTTGAAATGCTTGCTCGTATGACCGAAGAGCTTGGTGAATTAGCAAGAGAAGTACAACATGTTCATGGAATGAAAAAGAAAAAACCGACCGAAGCACAAAAGACCATGGAGGAAGAACTAGGTGATTTACTGTTTGTTCTAATTTGTTTTGCAAATGCTGAAAAGATTGATATGCAACAAGCACATGACCGTGTGATGGAAAAGTTCAAAGTGAGAGATCAAAACCGTTGGACTTTGAAGGAGGATTAGAAATGATACGAGTAGCAATAGGTGGTCCGCGAGGCAAAATGGGACAAGAAGCTGTACATACCGTGATTAAGAATGAGAATATGGAGCTAGTAGCAGTTCTAGACCACAAAGAGATTGGGGATTTCTTAAGTGAATCTCCCGAATTTCCTGCTAGTTATGATGTACCCGTATTTTTGGATTTAGAAAGTCTGATCTTCTCAGTCAAGCCAGATGTCTTTGTCGATTTAACAACACCTCACCAAGTTTTTGAACATACCACGATGTGTTTACAAAATGGCGTGCGACCTGTGATTGGAACGACGGGCTTTACTGATGAACAATTACAATATTGTACGACATTAGCCAAAAAACTTAAACTAGGGTGTATCATAGCTCCTAATTTTGCAATTGGTGCAGTGTTAATGATGAAATTTGCGTCGTTGGCAGCTGCGTATTTTCCAGATGTTGAAATTATTGAAATGCATCATGATCAAAAACTGGATGCACCATCAGGAACGGCTTATAAAACTGCTCAAATGATAGCAGAAGTACGTCCGACACATAAACAAGGTCACACAGAAGAAAAAGAGACACTACCTGGTGCAAGAGGGGCATCCTATGATGGAATGCATATACATAGTGTTCGTTTACCTGGCTTAATTGCACACCAACAGATTTTGTTTGGGGGAGATGGACAACTCTTAACTCTACGACATGATTCATTTAACCGACAATCATTTATGTCTGGAATATCGTTTTCAATCAATCAAGTTATGGACTTGAAAGAGCTAATATACGGACTTGAAAACATTTTATAAACAATAGGAAGGTGAATTCATGAAAATTGCTTTAATTGCACATGACCGTAAAAAAGATGATTTGATTCAGTTTGTGACAGCTTATCGAAATATTTTAGCTGAACATGATCTTTGTGCAACAGGAACAACTGGACAACGAATTATTGATGAAACAGGATTGACTGTACTGCGGTACCGATCAGGTCCACTAGGCGGAGACCAACAAATAGGAGCAATGGTAGCTCAAAATGAAATGGACATGATTATTTTTTTTCGAGATCCATTAACAGCTCAACCTCATGAACCCGATGTGACAGCACTTATACGTTTATGCGATGTTTACCAAATTCCATTAGCAACCAATATGGGAACGGCTGAAGTTTTATTAAAGGGTTTACAAGAAGGATTTATCAACTGGCGACTATTAGCAGATAGAAGATCATAAGAAAGGAAGTGGCTTCGTGAAGAAATTGAAAATCGGTGTCACATGTTATCCAACAGTTGGCGGCTCTGGGGTAATCGCTACGGAGTTAGGAAAATCATTGGCTCAGCGTGGCCATGAAATTCATTTTATTACATCAAGTATGCCATTCCGTTTAAACCGAATGGTGCCGAATATCTTCTTTCACCAAGTGGAGGTAAATAGTTATTCGGTGTTTCAATATGCACCATATGACATTGCTCTTGCAAGTAAGATGGCTGAAGTAATCAAAAAGGAAAATCTTGATATCCTGCATGTCCATTATGCCATCCCTCATGCTGTATGTGCAGTTCTAGCTCGTGATATGGCAGGACAAGATGTAGGCATTGTTACCACGCTTCACGGAACAGATATTAGTGTGCTAGGCTATGATTCATCCCTCACTGGGGCAATTCGGTATGGCATTGAAAAGTCGGATGCAGTTACGACTGTTTCAGAGTCCTTAAAGAAACAGACCATGGATTTAATCCAACCAAATCAAAAGCTTGAAACCATTTATAATTTTGTTGATGAACGAGAATACACGCCCCATGAAACATCAAATGTGAAGTCTTACTTTAATATTAAAGATGATGAAAAAGTAATCGTTCATGTATCGAACTTCCGCAAAGTAAAACATGTTGATGATGTAGTGTCGAGTTTTGCTTATATACGCAAAGAAATGCCGGCCAAGTTAATACTGGTGGGAGATGGGCCGGAAATGAACAACATCATCAAACTTGTTGCCTATTTAGGCTTGGAGAATGATGTGATTTTCATGGGCAAGCAAGATAATGTGTCAGAAATCTACGCAATGTGTGATTTAAATTTATTACTTTCAGAAAAAGAAGCATTTGGATTAGTTTTATTAGAAGCCATGGCATGTGGTGTACCGTGCATTGGGACGGATATTGGTGGTATCCCAGAAGTAATCATTCATGGAATGAATGGGTTTATTGTTCCTCTGAATGATGTGGAAGCGGTTGCCTGTTTTGCATTAAAAATCCTTACAAACTCTGACTTACATAAACGAATGAGAACCGCAGCGATTCAAACCATTGAAAATAAATTTCATTCATCGTTAATTGTCTCTCAGTACGAAAAACTATATGAGAAAGTAGTTCAACAGCATGTCCACAACTGAAACTCAACAATGGCAAGTTGGAAAAAAAATCATTGAAATTCTTAAACGGAAAGGATATGATGCGGTATTTGTTGGGGGAGCTGTGCGTGACTTTAGTCGTAAAAAAGAAGCGAATGATATCGATATTGCCACAAGTGCACTACCTGAAGAAGTAAAAGCGGTCTTTAAGCGCACGGCTGATGTTGGACTAGCTCATGGCACTGTCCTAGTAATTGAAGATTCTGTTCCGATAGAAGTCACGACTTTTCGAACAGATGGCGAGTACGAAGACCATCGAAGGCCAACTAATGTGACATTTGTTCGCTCTTTAGAAGAAGACTTGAAGCGTAGGGATTTCACAATGAACGCACTTGCTATGACAGAAGATTTTCATATTATCGATTTGTTCGACGGTCAAGCTGATCTGCAAAATGGATTAATTCGAACAGTGGGAAACCCGTTAAATCGCTTTAATGAGGATGCCTTACGAATGCTTCGTGCGATACGGTTTACCGCACAGCTAGGATTTTCAATCGACTCCACTTCATTTGAAGCGATCAAATCATGTGCACATGAAATTTCTAATATATCAGTAGAACGTATTACTGCCGAGCTTGAAAAGATTTGGTTAAGTGCAAATCTTTATAAAGGGATTGAAAGTTTGGTCAAGAGTAATTTGGCACAATATCTGCCGGGAGACCATTCATTTAATATCGAAAAGTGGAAGGTATTAGGTAATCCCCAAAACAGCTCTGTTTGCTGGGCCTACTTATGTTTGTTGCAGGATAAACCAAATGTGTCACAGCTTGCAAGGGAATATAAACTATCTAACGCTTTGAAAAATGAAATAAAGCAACTTGTATCAGCAACCCAAAAAAGGTATGAGCGATCTTACACACCAGAGGATTTCTACCAGTTTAGTGAAGACATCCTTATCCACGCAGAAATGCTGGCCTCGAAGTTAAGAGATGATATCGAGCTACTTCAAAAGGAACAATTGATTCATCTTAAGAAATCATTACCCATTCAATCTAGTCGTGAACTTGCGGTTACAGGACAAGACCTAATGACATGGTTTAATAAACCGGGAGGACCATGGTTAAAAGATGCTCTTAATCAAATTGAACACGCTGTACTATATCAAAAGGTAAGAAATAACGCTACTCAAATAAAGGAATGGCTACTAAAATGAATCCAACTGTAAAAAATGAGATTACAAAACGATTATTAATCGCCAATGGTCAGCCAATTTCAGGACAACAATTAGCAGATGATTTCGGTATATCACGAACGGCCATATGGAAACATATTAAAGAACTCGAAGATGAAGGATATAGAATAGATACAATCAAGAAAAAAGGTTATGTTCTCACCACATCACCTGATTCATTGCAACCCGCAAAAGTCGAACAATTCTTAAAGACGGAGCGGTTTGGACACACTATCGATTATCATGAAGTATGTGCATCAACACAGCCAATCGCACACCAGCTTGCACAAGCAGGCGCACCTGATGGTACTGTCATATTATGTGAGGAACAAACGGCAGGAAAAGGTCGTTTAGCACGTGCCTGGACCTCGACACAAGGTAAGGGCATTTGGATGAGTGTTGTGATTCGACCTGATATCCCACCAACTAAAGCTCCCCAATTCACTCTAATAGCTGCAGTGGCAGTTGCTAGAGCGATAGAAGTGATTTCCGATGTACGAGCTGAAATTAAATGGCCAAATGATTTATTGATAAATGGTAAAAAGTGTACGGGGATATTGACCGAATTACAAGCTGATATTGATCGTGTTCACTCGATTATTTTAGGCATTGGTGTAAATGTGAATCAACGACTTTTAGATTTCCCTGAAGAAATCCAGTCAATCGCTACCTCAATACTAATGATTACTGGACAACCTGTAGACCGAGCCAAGTTGGTTGCACAAATCCTATACCATCTGGAAATATATTCAGATATGTACGTGAAACATGGATTTACACCACTGAAAATTCTATGGGAAAGTTATTCCTGCACGCTTGGAAAACGAATTAAAGCAATTATGGTTCATCAGCAAATTGAAGGTATCGCACTTGGGATTACAGATGATGGCGTCCTACAGGTAAAAACGGATGACGGGAAAATTCACGGAATTTACTCTGCCGATATTGAAATTCAAAAGTAAGCATTCCAGTAAAAATCTGTGGAATGTGAAAAAAATTTCTGTTATAGTGTACGGGAAGGGTAGTATCTGAGTAGAACTGCACCTGAAGCAACCAACATTTAAACTTGACATGAAATTGAATATTATTCTGCCTTGATCATAATCGACAGGGACGGAGGAAACCAATTCTTTTACTTACAATACCCTTCTGTCCATTTTTTGGTCGGAAGGGTTTTTATTTTGGTTTTCTCTCCAAAAAAGAGAGGAGCTAGGAAATGAAAACGACGACTGATTTTATCAACATGAAAAAAGAGAACGATAAAATTATTATGTTAACTGCTTACGATTATCCATCTGCGCAACTTGCAGCGAATGCAGGAGTAGAAGTCATTCTTGTTGGAGACTCCCTTGGGATGGTAGTACTTGGGTATGACTCAACAGTCCTCGTTACTATGGAAGACATGATTCATCATGGGAAAGCAACGAGACGTGGAGCACCTGACACCTTTATGGTCGTTGATATGCCATTTGGTTCATACCACGGGTCACTGGATGTGACGCTAGCGAATGCGGTTCGTTTGTTTCAAGAAACAAAGTCGCAGGCATTAAAAGTTGAAGGTTCAGAAGAAGTTGTTGATGTTATTCGATTATTGTCACGAACTGGAATTCCGGTAGTTGCCCATCTGGGTCTCCTTCCACAAAGTGCAAGCGTCTCAGGGGGATACAAAGTACAAGGTAGAACGGCACAAGCTGCCCAAAGATTAATTGAAGACGCAAAAGCTTGTGAAACAGCTGGAGCAGTAATGCTTGTACTTGAGTGTATTCCCTATCAACTAGCAAAAGCCATTTCAGAATCATTGTCTATTCCAGTTATTGGGATAGGGGCAGGGGCAGAAACTGATGGGCAAGTACTAGTTTTCCATGACACAGTTACTTACGGAAGTCATCATATGCCGAAATTTGTAAAAGCCTTTGCTCAAGCGGGTAACGAGATTTCGACTGGTATACAACAATATGTAGATGAAGTGAAATCCGGCCAGTTTCCAGCGCCAGAGCACCGATTTACAATGAAAGACAATGAGTTGCAACAGTTATATGGAGGTACTGAATGATCCAGGTAGAATTAATAAAAGACTTAAAAGAAAATATCAACATTGCGAAAACCGCCAACAAGACTATTGGTTTTGTGCCAACAATGGGGTACCTACACGAGGGACATATGGCATTAGTGAGTCAAGCTAGAAATGAAAATGATTTCGTTGTTATGAGCATTTTTGTCAACCCCGCACAATTCGGACCAAATGAAGATTTAGGTCGCTATCCACGTGATCTAGAACGAGACAAAAAAATGGCAATAGAAGCAGGAGTGGACCTTTTGTTTTACCCTCAAGAGGAGGAAATGTATCCAAAAGATGGTGGCATTTCGATTCAAGCAGGGCGGCTTGCAAATGTCTTATGTGGGGCTACAAGAGCTGGGCATTTCGATGGTGTCCTAAAAGTGGTGACAAAACTATTTCATTTAATTGAACCGACACGGGCATACTTCGGTCAAAAAGATGCACAGCAACTTGCTATTATCGAGACACTTGTTCGAGACTACAATTTTCCACTAGAAATCCGTAGAGTAGAAACTGTCCGTGAAGAGGATGGCTTAGCAAAAAGTTCTCGAAATGTATTCCTAAGTAAGGAAGAACGTATGCAGGCGCCTGCAATTTATCAAGCACTTCAACTTGGAATCAATCATTACATGAACACGCGAAAATCGGGGAAAGCAATGCAAGAAACGCTTCAACATATTGAGAAATTTACATCAGGGAAAATTGATTACGTTGGATTTTTAAGTTATCCCGATTTAACGTCTGATTTAGAAGAAGCATCTACGGTTATTATGGCTGTTGCTGTATATTTTGAAAAAGCTCGTTTAATCGACAATATAATTATTAATAAAGAGGTGTAATCTATGTTACGTATGATGTTAAATTCAAAAATTCACCGTGCTGTTGTCACAGAAGCGGATTTAAATTATGTAGGAAGTATCACGATTGATCAAAACTTGCTGGATGCGGTGGGAATGTTGCCAAATGAAAAAGTGCATATTGTAAACAACAATAATGGTGCCCGTTTTGAAACATATATTATCGCAGGTGAAAGAGGAAGTGGCGTGATTTGTGTAAACGGTGCTGCAGCACGTCTTGTCCAAAAAGGGGACATAGTTATTATATTATCTTACGTATATATGATGAATGATGAAGCACTTAATCATAAACCAACAGTTGCGATTATGAATGCAAATAATTCTATACGTGAAATGATCAGTTACGAACCAGAAGCGACAGTGATGTAAAGAATAAAAGAGGTGCCAAATCCGGCACCTCTTTTTCATCGTGTCAATTACACGTAAACTTGGTTTTTATGATACAATTTTTTTGTGAGAAGTCTAAATTGTGAGTTGATCTTATATGATAAATCCTACTTATGCAGTCGTCGATATAGAAACAACAGGTCATTCCCCAGCAAAAGGGGATCGGATGATTCAATTTGCTGTCGTGTTTGTTCGAGACTGGGAAGTTCAATCTACATATACAACCTTTATTCAGCCTGGGAAGAAAATCCCCTTTTTCATACAAGATTTAACGAATATCACGGATGAGGATGTGCGTGATGCACCGGTATTCGAGGATGTTGCTGATGAAATTTTTAATATGCTAGAAAATTGTATTTTTGTTGCACATAATATAAATTTTGACTTTTCTTTTATTCAAGCGGAATTCAAGCGAATCGGATATCCAATATGGAAATGCAAGAAAATGGATACCGTTGAATTGTCACGATTACTTTTTCCGACTTCCTTTAGTTATAAACTTCAAGACATTACATTAGAGCGTGGAATCAATCTTGCAAATGCCCACCGTGCAGATGATGATGCTTATGCCACAGCCGAACTACTTATTGAATGTAAGAAAGAAATAGAAAACTTACCCATGCTCACACTTGAACATATCCATAAACGCTCATTTCATTTGAAATATGATATCTCTTCGTTATTTTTTGAAGCATTACAGAAAAAAAGAAAAATGGCAAAGGCTGAAGAAATCGATGTCTATAAAGGGATTGCTCTACGTAGAAAAATCGTTCAGCCAACTAGCGATGAAACCTCAACTACTTATCCTGAAACGAAAAACCAAAAAAGAATGTTTTTTGCACAAGGATTAACAGATTTTAGGGAGCGCGAGGGACAATTTCAAATGATGGATGCCATTTGGCAAACTTTCCAATCAAATAATGAACTTGCGATTGAAGCATCCACAGGCGTTGGAAAATCCTTAAGTTATTTAGTTCCATCCTATTTTCATGTGAAGAAAAATGGGAAAAAAATCTTAATTAGTACAAATACTACCCATTTAATGGAACAATTGATTGGTGTGGAAATACCAAAATTGGAATCAATCGTCCAAGGAAAAGTGAATGTTGCTGTTTTAAAAGGCGCAAGACACTATATTGACCTGCACCGATTTGAGGAATTATTGCGTGCAGAAGATGAATCCTATGATGATACATTTGCCATTTGCCAACTATTAGTTTGGCTGACTCGGACAGAAACAGGGGATGTTGAGGAGGTAAACGTTTCGAGTGGGGGGCAATTTTTCTTGGATAAAATTAGAAAAAATGCATTCTCAGCGAAATCCAAAGAAGTAAAAAACCATGATTTCCACTCATATGCATTGGCACATAGTCGTAATGCTGATTTACTCATTACCAATCACGCTATGTTGTTTACGGATCAAAATCGCTTGGAGTCACTATTAACGAATGACATAGGTGCATTTATTATTGATGAGGCCCATCAATTCGTACAAGCAGCAAATTCCCGTGAAGAACGCATCTTTTCCTATACACAATGGAAGTATATATTTGGTCAACTTGGAACGACTGACCAAGAACAATTATCAAAGGTTCTGCAAAATCATGGGGTAGACTCGATTCCACTATTGGAAGAACTCGATCGTACTTATATCCGCTGTATTGAGAGATTTGATGAAGCAGTTCAATTGCTTGTGCAAAGTATCAAACGAAAAGGCCTAAGTAAAACTCAATCTAAACAGACGATTCTGCTGGATGACTTGGAACTGGATTATGGTTTACTAAACGAAGTTTATCAGTATTTGCAACACTGGTGTGCCATCGCACAAAGTTTACATGAAAGATTATCCAAGAGTTTGTCGGATTCCACTCATGCAGAAAAGTTAATAGCAGCTGAATGGCAATATTGGATAAACGAAATGAAAATCAAAACCGGTGAATGGATTGATATTTTCTTATCAGCTCGTAGCAATTATTCGGTTTGGATTGAGCTGGATCGTAGAAGCATTCCAGGGAGTTTGCATGTCTATAAGAAACCAATTGATAGTACAAATGCAGTGAATCAAATATTCGATGAATGGAGAGGACATACGGGGATTGTTTGGACATCAGGTACCCTGACTGTTCCTGGAAATAGTCGCTTTATCGTAAACCAATTAGGACTACCTGAAACAGTACCGATTAAAACGTATGCAGCCCCAAATGACTTCTACAAAGGTGCTAATTTGTTTATTGTAGATGACATGCCCGATATTCAAAATGTATCTCAGTCTGATTTTATTGAAGCTGTAGCAGATGCAGTGATTCAAACTGTTCTAATAACAGAGGGACGTTGTTTTGTGTTGTTTACCTCACAAGATATGCTTAGGAAAACAGTTGATTTGATTCAGGATACAGGATTACTTGAGGGTTATATGTTATTTGCACAGGGAATGACATCCGGAAGTAGAATGAAGTTATTAAAATCGTTTCAGCGATTTAACAAATCTGTCTTATTTGGAACAAATAGTTTTTGGGAAGGCGTCGATGTTCCTGGGGACGCCCTGTCTGCAGTAGTCATGGTCCGATTACCTTTTTCATCTCCAGAGGAACCTGTATTTAAAACTCAAGCAGATCGGTTAACAAAACAAGGAATTAATTCATTTTCTGCATTTGCACTTCCAGAAGCAATTCTTCGATTCCGTCAAGGATTTGGTCGATTGATCCGTTCTTCAACGGATCGAGGTGTTTTTATAGTATTAGATCGACGAATCGAATCGAAGTCCTATGGCCAAGAATTTATACGTGCGTTACCTAATATTCCAGTGAAGAAAGTATCCTTGGAAGATATGGTCTTAGACCTCGAACATTGGTATAATGAGAAAGTATGAGCGTAGAAAGTAGGTATTCAAATGGAAAGCAAAATTGAAGTATTATCAACAGTTACGGTTGACTATCAATCAGACTTGTATAAAGTTGTGGACGCCTTAAATCGAACTTTAAAAGATAAAAGTTTAATGTTCGGTCTTGCACTCGATAAAGAGAATCATGAGAAAGCCGTTTTTACAATTTACAAAACGTAGGGTGCTATGATGAAAAAATGGGTAATTTTTATTAGTGTATTTGTTATTTCTCTTAGTCTAGTCATTAGCTTATTTGTCATTTGGACAGCAGGACAGCCATTTAGAGACGTAAAAGAGAAAGCTGAACAAGTCGCAATCAGTGAGAAAAAACTAGAACAAGTGACCAATTCAGAAGTATTCAATAGCAATTACACCTATACTACAGTTCGTGGAACAGATGAAAACGGGACGAAAAAAGCCGTATTCATTCCAACATCAAAGAATAAAGAGATGTCCATCGAAGAAGTACAAATGAAAGATGGTATATCAAAGAATCAAGCCATAAAAATTGTACAAGAAGAATTCAAAGTCAAAGAAGTGCTACATACAAAACTCGGATGGGAACAAGACAATGCCATTTGGGAAATCACTTTTTTGAATGAAAATGACAAACTGAATTACGTTTACTTATTATTTGAAAACGGAAAATGGTGGAAACGTATTTTGAATTTGTAAAGGGGACGATCGATTATGAAACTGCAATTAGCGAATCGTGTTCATACGTTAACACCATCGACTACACTTGCAATTACTGCTAAAGCTAAAGAATTAAAAGCACAAGGGATTGATGTGATTGGTCTAGGAGCTGGAGAACCCGATTACAACACTCCACAAAATATTTTAGATGCAGCTCTTAAATCTATGAATGATGGCCAAACGAAATATACCCCATCTGGCGGTTTGCCGGCCCTGAAAAAGGCAATAATTGACAAGTTGCAGCGAGATCAAGGTTTAACTTATGAACCATCTGAAATATTAATTGGAATTGGTGCGAAACACGTACTATTTACATTGTTCCAGGTACTATTAAATGAACAAGATGAAGTAATCATTCCTATTCCGTATTGGGTTAGTTATCCTGAGCAAGTAAAACTTGCTGGTGGGGTGCCGGTTTACGTAGAAGGTACTGCCAAACAACAATATAAAGTTTCAGCACAGCAAATAAAACAGTCTATTACTGATAAAACACGTGCTATTATATTGAATTCTCCTAGTAACCCAACAGGAATGCTTTATACCGAAACGGAATTACAGGAAATTGCTGACGTATGTAAAGAAGCAGACATCATGATTATTTCCGATGAAATTTACGAAAAGTTAATATACCATACTGCAAAACATGTATCGATTGCACAACTTTCAGATGATGCAAAAGATCGTACAATCGTCATTAATGGTGTGTCAAAATCACATTCTATGACCGGTTGGCGCATTGGATATGCTGCAGGTAACAAGCAAGTGATTAATGCCATGACGGATCTTGCAAGTCATTCTACTTCTAATCCCGTGACAACTTCACAGTATGCAGCAATTGAAGCTTATAATGGTTCTCAAGATACTGTAGAAGAGATGCGAGTCGCATTTGAATCACGTTTAGAAATTATTTACCCAAAAGTTGAAGCAATTCCAGGGTTCAAAGTAATCAAACCTCAAGGCGCATTTTATCTATTACCGGACGTTTCAGAAGCTGCACGGATGACGGGGTACAATTCAGTTGATGCATTTGCAGAAGCTTTATTAACAGAAGCAAATGTAGCTGTTATACCAGGTTCAGGCTTTGGAGCTCCTTCAACGATTCGATTATCATACGCTACTTCTTTAGATTTACTTGAAGCAGCTGTTGCACGAATAAATACTTTTGTACAAACAAAATGGCAAAAAGATTTGCTGTAATTTATGGAGGAACTTATGAAAAAAATTATGATTCAAGACATGTCGAAACACCTTGGTGAAACAGTAAAATTAGGTGCTTGGTTAGCTAATAAACGTTCTAGTGGGAAAATCGCATTTTTACAACTTCGTGATGGCTCAGGATTTGTGCAAGGTGTTGTTGTGAAAGCAGAAGTATCTGAAGAGCTATTTGCAAAAGCAAAATCAGTAACGCAAGAAACATCCATGTATGTAATCGGTGAAATTACAAAAGATGATCGTTCAACTTTTGGTTTTGAGATTCAAGTGAAGGATATCGAAATCATTCATGCTGCTGTTGATTTTCCTATTACGCCTAAAGAGCACGGCACAGAATTTTTAATGGACAACCGCCATTTATGGTTGCGTTCACGTAAACAACATGCCATTATGAAAATTCGTAATGAAGTAATTCGTGCAACTTATGAATTCTATAATGACAACGGCTTCGCAAAAGTGGATCCACCGATATTAACGGGATCTGCGCCGGAAGGTACATCTGAACTATTCCAAACTAAATACTTTGATGAAGATGCATACCTTTCACAATCAGGACAACTGTATATGGAAGCTGCAGCTATGGCACTTGGAAAAGTATTTTCATTCGGTCCTACTTTCCGTGCTGAAAAATCTAAAACACGTCGTCACTTAATTGAATTTTGGATGATTGAACCTGAGATGGCATTTACTGAATTTGATGAAATCCTAGAAGTGCAAGAACAATATGTATCATACATTGTTCAGTCGGTATTAAAAAATTGTAAATTGGAATTAGAGCGTTTAGAACGTGATGTGACGAAACTTGAACATATTCAAGCTCCATTCCCACGTATTTCATATGATGATGCGATCAAATTCTTACATGAAAAAGGATTTGAAGATATTCAATGGGGTGATGATTTCGGAGCTCCTCATGAAACAGCTATCGCAGAACACTATGAGAAACCGGTATTCATTACACATTACCCGGTCGGTATCAAACCGTTCTATATGCAACCGCATCCAGAGCGTAGCGATGTAGTGTTATGTGCGGATTTAATCGCACCAGAAGGCTACGGTGAAATTATCGGTGGATCTGAGCGTATTCATGACTATGATTTATTAAAACAACGTATAGAAGAACACGGTTTAGATGAAAAAGCATATGCATGGTATTTGGAACTTCGTAAACAAGGGTCTGTACCGCATTCTGGATTTGGATTAGGTCTTGAACGCACAGTCGCATGGATTAGTGGTGCTGAGCACGTTCGTGAAGCGATTCCATTCCCACGTTTACTTAACCGTCTGTATCCATAATAAGAAAAGCGGAAAGTGCCACTCAAGCTCGACATCGTTTCTCGAAGGGTCGAATCGAAAACAAGCTTTCGAATGAGAGCCTGAAGCTAGGGTGCGAGCTAGCACTTGGAGCTGGACATAATAAAAACAAAGGAGAGTTCAGGTATGAAGCACCAACAACCAGATCGGCTCCGTATGTGGACAGAGCAGGGGAATGTAACCATTTCCCAGCTCTTTTTTCAACACTATAAGAAATGTGACATCCAAGATGATGAAGCATTATTAATTCTTCATATGATGGCGTTTATCGATCAGGGAAACCATTTCCCAACGCCAGATGATTTAGTAGAACGGTCTCATTTCTCACATGAACAGGTAAGCCGACATATGCAAAGATTATTCCAAAAAGGCTATTTGTCTATTCAACAACGATATGATGAAAAAGGGGTTCTTTTTGAAGCATTCTCGTTTCATTCGTTATGGAATCGCATAATTGATCTATTATTGACCGAGCTAAAGAATGAACAAGAATTGACGCAAAAAGATCATGAAGGCGAGATATTTAGCTTGTTCGAACAAGAATTTGGACGCTTTCTTTCTCCAATGGAAAGTGAAACGATTTCAATGTGGATGGATCAAGATCAACAAACTCCTGAGCTTATCCGAGCAGCACTAAAAGAAGCTGTTCTAGCACAAAAGATGAGTTTGCGTTATATTGATCGTATTTTATTTGAATGGAAAAAGAAAAATGTCAAAACTCTGCTTGATGTCGAAAAACAAGCAAATCAATTTCGAACGGTTCCTGAACGAACTGCAATACCACAATCAAAAACAAATAAAGTTCCATTCTACAATTGGTTGGAAGAGCGAGATTAAGGAAGTGTTTGTATGCTAACAAAAGGACAATGGGAATATTGTTTATCTAAGATGGATCAAATGTTTCCAGATGCACATTGTGAGCTTGTTCACTCAAATCCATTTGAACTGACAATCGCAACATTACTTTCGGCACAGTGTACAGATGTGCTCGTGAATAAGGTTACGCCTGGTTTGTTTGCCAAGTATCAAAAGCCTGAAGATTATTTGACTGTCTCTTTAGATGAGCTTCAAAATGACATCAGGTCAATCGGTTTATATCGTAATAAAGCCAAAAATATTCAAGCCCTATGTCGAATGGTTATAGAGCAATTTAATGGGGAAATCCCTGCTAATCGCGATTTGTTAACCACATTGCCTGGAGTTGGTCGTAAAACGGCAAACGTTGTGGTATCTGTGGCATTTGATATTCCAGCACTTGCAGTTGATACACATGTGGAACGAGTGTCAAAACGTTTAGGACTTTGTCGTTGGAAAGATTCGGTTCTTCAAGTGGAAGAAACCATCATGAAAAAAACACCGATGGACAAGTGGTCAAGAACTCATCATCAACTAATATTCTTCGGTCGTTATCATTGCAAGGCCCAAAATCCTCAATGTCCAGTTTGTCCTCTTTTATCATTATGCCGGGAAGGCAAAAAACGAATGAATAAAAAGTTGGGTTCCGGTTGATCCACTTTAATCCAAAAAGAGCATTAAAAGCTCAAGTTGATGGCATAATAAGCACATGGATTCCATTACGACAAAGTATTCTTGATTCCCATAAAGAGCGAAAAAAAGGGTCTAAAAATGATATGATGACAGCACTTAAATTGTATGAGAGGTTAATCATGCAGGTTTCTGAAACATCCATTTTTGAAGTTGGTAATATAAAAGAATATGAAGTTCTTCCGTTGAACGGAGAAGAACGCTATTTGTTTATCATCAAAAAGCCAGAACAATATGCTGCTTTTTGCCAACTAGACGAATTATTTGAAGAAACACTGAAGAAAATTGCGGGCTTGCGCGCAAGAAAATAAAAAAATAGGGTAAGTGAGCCCGGTTCTTTAGTAATTTATTATGGAGTTAATCACTGAATCATAAAGGATTGTAGGTCGCTGTGGACGCCTTACTACTGCAAGATGGTCTATTGCTTAAAAAGCGTATGGACGAATGACTTCGTCATGTCGCCCATACGCTTTTCTTTCAGACCATCTTGCGGCAGGTGTAAGTCCGACCCTCCCTTGTTTCCTCATACAAATAAAAAATTTGTACTAAATATACAGTTGCACTATGTCTAGCTTCTCACGGGAGGCATTCACAAATTTTTAATCTTTCTTGTCTTCAAAAAAGAAGCAGAACCTTAATGAACTGCACCCCAATTGTTAGACACATCTAACAATTGGAGGTGCTTTTTTTCATGACCAAATATTCTATTGAGACCCAATTAAGGGCGGTCCATTCCT
>Ga0209013_10001988_pt1 | contig 18751 bp, 13 predicted proteins | sample Cruoilmetagenom2_FD_187291 | JGI IMG/M metagenome (GOLD analysis project Ga0209013, IMG submission 187291) | Oil polluted marine microbial communities from Coal Oil Point, Santa Barbara, California, USA - Sample 2 (SPAdes) (version 2) | ecosystem: Environmental > Aquatic > Marine > Oil seeps ...
CAGATTTCGGCTTTTATTGAAAACTATCCTCTTTCATCTTGGATTTGGCCTTCCCTTTTTGATTCCGGGGTTGAACATTCTTTTTCTATCCTTTTCACCGGTTGGCGCTACCCTTTATTTTCTTGAAAAGCAGGATGCCTCGTAAGCGAAAAATGCTTTGTATGCAGATCTAATTTTGATGGTCTCGTAAAAAGTCGTATTCCTTTCCTGATTTATCTGGATTTCGGCCTACGCGGAAATGACAATAAAGCACTTAATATCGAGCAGATACACCATCTTTCATACCCGCGAAGGCGGGTATTCAGACGCTAAAAATGACTTATTATGTTACGAAATCATCACTTTTGGCTTTGGGTGCTTTTCTCTGGTAGTAGGCTGGGTTGAGAGCCCATGGAGATTTCTTTTCAGACAATACAGTGTGGTTACAGCATATGGTATCCCCAAGATGCCATCTCCTGTGATAAAACGTGTGAGTGATTATTAACGTCGGCAAAGGCCTCAAAATTCTGATATTTCGTGAACAATTACGCCATGGTAGTGCCGATGCGCGATTTTTGCTATTAACGCAATTATGTGATTTTTCATAGTAACAACAGAAGATAAACGATTCAGGAAGAAATATCCTTTCTCTATTTTCATCCCCATTCCGGCACTTCTACATCAATGGCATATGTAATGTGATTTGCTAATTTCTATTTTGGCAGAGATTCTTACATGCGATTAATTCGGAAAGTAGAATTTTTTAAACGCTCTTGCAACCTAATAAAATCATCATATTAAAATCTATGGAGGATCGATAGAACTAATAATGTCAAGAGGTAAGCGAGTCATGCCCTTATTATCGCTTGAACCCTGAATTGCAAGGTTAAGGTAACCTTAACAAAAAAGTAAATATCATTAGGCAGACAAAAAATAACTTGACAAAAAAAAGCAGTCTAAGTAATATTTTAATCAAAATCATAGTCTCCCTACGGGGTTTTATATTTTTGCGTAGGGAAACATAGGTAGTACTCAAAATCTCCGTCTTCAGGTGGGGGTTTTATAGACGATGATTCCATTGCGAATCAGGAGGTAAGGATACTTGGAAGCGAGACCCTGGCATAGACACTACGACTACAGTGTGCCAACAACAATGCGATATCCGCAACTCACTATTCAGGATTTCCTGCAGATCGCGGCCAATACCAGACCAGACAGGGCCGCATTAAATTTTTACGGAACAGAAATGACTTACAGGGAACTGCGTTATCAGTCGCTTCGAATGGCCAATGCACTGGGTGCCCTGGGGGTGAAAAAGGGGGATCGGGTAGGTCTGCACCTGCCGAACTGCCCGCAATACATTATAGCATACTATTCTGTGTTGTTTCTGGGCGCAATTGTAGTCAATATGAATCCTATGTATACAGTGAATGAAATGAAACACATCATTCAGACCACCGGGATCACAACCCTGGTTACTTTTGATGATGTCCTTCCTAATATCCATACTTTATCCCGTGATACAGAGATTCCCAGGGTTGTTGTCACCAGGGTTGTTGACTTTATTAGAGGAATGGTTCAGAGCACGGCTTCAGAGCTTGAACTGGAAGAGGGATGGCATCACTTCTCGCAGCTTCTGGAAGGCTGTTCAAATACAAAAATTCCGCGCGTTAAGATAAATTCAAAAGATCCTGCTGTGATTATTTTCACAGGAGGTACTACAGGCCGCCCTAAAGGAGCCGTGCTGACTCATGCGAACTATGTAGCCGCAACCATGCAGGTATCGGCCTGGGGTGATGTTGTTTACAAACGCATAAACCCACAACTACGTTCAGTGTTGACGGCTTTACCCTTTTTCCACATCTACGCCAATTTGTTGTGTCTGAATTGGAGCGTATTCAACTATTCAACAATGATACTGGTGCCCCGTTTCGAGATCAATGCCATAATGGAGCTAATCGCCAAGTTTGATAAAATTGCCTTTTTTCCGGCCGTGCCCACGATGCTTTCCGCTATTTTTAATCATCCTAAGGCCTGCCAACTGGATCTTGACAAGAAATTTGGTGTTGTTCATTCCGGCGGAGCTGCTATGCCTGTGGAGCTTATTGAACAAATTAAGGATATGGGTATCTTTTTCAGCGAAGGATGGGGAATGACTGAAACCACCTCTCTTGGAACATCCTACCCTTTAATAGGCCTAAAAAAAGTTGGCAGTATCGGTGTGCCATACATCGATGCTGATATACGGCTTATGGACCTTAAGGAGGGAGTGGAAGAGGTACCACAAGGAGAGCCTGGCGAGTTAATAATCAAAAGCCCGACAGTAATGCAAGGCTACTGGAATAACGCGGAAGAGACGGCTGATCAACTACGGGATGGGTGGCTTTACACAGGTGATATAGCGGTCAGGGATAAAGACGATTACCTCTTTATTGTTGACCGCAAAAAGGACATGATCATTGCCGGAGGGTATAACATCTATCCGCGTGAGATTGACGAGGTGCTGTATCAGCATCCTAAAATAAAAGAGGGAATTTCCGTAGGGATTCCTGATAAGTACAGAGGAGAGACTGTTAAGGCCTTTGTTATTTTGAAAAAAGGAGAGGCGGCAACAGAAGAGGATATAATAAATTATTGTAAGGAGAAGCTGGCGTCTTACAAGGTGCCAAAAACCGTTGAGTTTCGTAGAGAGCTTCCCAAGTCCCCAGTAGGTAAAATCCTCCGGAAGATACTTCTGGATGAAGAGATACGAAAGTAAAAAAAAGGTAGGACTTAATATGTCTTTTTACGACGCTTGTTCCTGCATCAATCAATGGAATTCTATAATCGTGCGAGTCAATATATACGATAATTACTTTCATAGAAGTGAGAAGGATTCGTAATATCAAAAAGGAGAAAGGGATTAAAATGGTGGACAACATGATGTGTAGTAAATTGGTATTTAGTAACAATCGGTGATCAAATCCGGGACCGGAGGGAAGACAGCTATGAAAGACAGAAATAAAGCCGTAAAGGTGGATTTGAAGAATAATGTGGCAATACTTACTTTGAATAACCCGCCAGTTAACCAACTTTCTGAGGCATTTAGTAGAGAAATAGATGATGCAATTAATCAGGCATTCCAAAATCAGGAAGTCAAGGCTCTGATTATTACAGGGACAGATAAAAATTTTATTGCTGGTGCTGATATTATTCAAATAAAAGGCCAGAAACAAAAAGAGACTGTAATGCAGTTGGTTTTAGAGAATGATCGCTTTCTCAATGGTATTGAGGAAGGGCCTAAGCCGGTGATTGCGGCTATCAATGGTAACTGCCTTGGAGGCGGATTAGAGATTGCAATGGCGTGTCACTATCGGATAGCGGCTCGGGGTGCCAAGGTAGGCCTGCCTGAGGTGCAACTTGGTCTTATTCCAGGCGGCGGCGGTACGCAGCGCCTACCTCGGCTTATTGGTCTTCCGTCGGCCCTGGAAATGATTACGACCGGTCAGACAATTCCCGCTGAGAAAGGCGAAGACAGGGGGCTTATTGACGAGGTGGTTTCATCGGATCAACTGCTGGAAAAAGCCCTGAAAGCGGCAGGACGGTTTATTTCCGGTCAAGTGAACCACCAATTTCATATAACCCGAAACAGGTATGATCGGCTGCCCAGTGCCTCTGAAAAGAAGGCTGTTTTAGGTTTTTTCAGGAAGATAGTTACCAAGAAGGCAAGAGGCTATATTGCCCCTTTTAAGGCTATTGATGCAATAGAGCAGGGGCTCAGCTACGATTTCCAGGCCGATATTGAGGCAGAAGCTGATCTGTTCTCTGACTGTGCAATCTCTGAGATAGCCAAGAATCTCATCTCAATTTTTCTTAATACCCGGGCCGCGGGAAGGCTCCCACAAATCCGGACAGTGAAGCCCAACAAGATTCAAAAGGTGGCCATCCTGGGCGGCGGAGTCATGGGTTCAGGTATCGTGAACCTGCTTCTGCGCTATGGCTTTGACACCTGCCTGTGGGACATCAACGAGGAGGCCGTTAAGAAGGGAGTGAAGACCATTCGCAAGACCTTCTCTTATGCTATTAAAAAAAGGAAAATGACGGAGAAGGCCCTTGACCGGTTGATGAAGGAACATTTCATTACAACTCTCACCCTGGACGAGCTCAAGAACGTCGATCTTGTGATCGAGGCCGTTGTGGAGGACATAAATGTAAAACAGGATATCTGGAAACGCCTTGAGTCTATATGCAGATCTGATGTGGTTTTCGGCACTAATACCTCAGCACTCCCAATTACTGAAATAGCCTCAGTGCTTGGTGATCCAGGCCGCATAATCGGGCTTCATTTCTTTAATCCGGCCGAGCGAATGCAACTCCTGGAGATTATCTGTGGAAAGGAGACTTCGGATGAGACTTTATCTACAAGCGTTGCCTTTGCAAAGAAAATACAGAAAGTACCAATCGTAGTCAACGATGGACCTGGTTTTTATGTCTCAAGGCAGCTTACAGGGCTAATGGGTGAAGCTATTTTCTTAATAGCAGAAGGGGCCCATCCAGCAAGCGTAGATGAGGCTATGCTCGAGTTCGGGATGCCAATGGGACCGGCAGCTTTGATTGACCTCACGGGGATTGATATCGGCTATCATGTTAGTAAGAATTTCGAGCGGTCTTTGGGGGAACGTTGGAGGATGTCACCTCTCTATGAGCAGATATATAGAGCAGGATGCTATGGTCGCAAAACCGGCGCGGGCTGGTATGACTATAGTGGTGAAAAGCCTGTCCTTAACCAGAAAATTCTTGATATCGTTGATACATACCTAAAAGAGAATGGCATATCTTCAAGAGAGATGTCAAACAAGGAGATCGTGGCACAGATGCTGGCCCGCGCAATAAACGAGGCAGCATATATGATCCAGGAGGGTATCTGTGATCGCCCTCAGGACATGGATCTGGCCATGATTTATGGAACGGGCTTCCCACCCTATCGAGGCGGCATACTCCGTTATGCGGATGTCTGGGGGATCAACAACGTTTTTGAACAGTTACTAAAACTGGAGAAGGAGAAGGGTATCCGATTTAGACCCGCCGCCCTTCTTGCAGAAATGGCGGAGACCGGGAAATCATTTTACAACGGATAGGCAAAATTAGTCGAGAATAGCGAGGTTGAAATGGCAGAAAAATTTGTCAGTGAGCGAAATCTGAGGTTTCTTCTATACGAAGTATTCGATGCAGAATCTCTTTCACGATATCCCTATTTTAATCAATACGACCGTAATATGTTCGATATGGTTTTAAAAGCTGCGATAGAACTGGCAGATGGTATTCTTTGGCCTGTTTTTCAAGATATGGATAGAAATCCACCTGAATTGGTTGACGATCAGGTAAAAGTTCATCCTTCTATGAGTGCCATTATGCAGGAATTCGGACAGGGCGGATGGATCGGCGCCACTATCCCTGAAGACAAGGGAGGAGAGCAACTTCCTCATCTTATTGCAGATACTTGCCAATTTATTTTTATGGCAGCCAATTATTCTTCATCTGTGTATGCGGGACTCTGCGCAGGTGCGGCAGATCTTATCAAAATCTTCGGGAGTAAAAATCTTTTTAATACATATGTGCCCAAATTACTTTCAGGGCATTGGCAGGGAACCATGGCCTTAACCGAGCCTGAAGCAGGGAGTTCGCTTTCCGATATAATAACCTCGGCCGAACCTACCAATGAGGGGTACTATAAAATACTGGGGCAAAAGATATTCATATCGGCAGGAGACCATGATGCAGTTGAAAATGTTATTCACCTAATGCTGGCAAAAATAAAAGGGGCACCTCCCGGCGTAAAAGGTATCTCGCTTTTTGTAGTACCTAAAATGCGGATCGATGAAAATGGAAAACTGATTTCCAATGATGTGGTCACATCGGGAATTTTTCACAAATTGGGTTACAAAGGGTGTCCCATAGCCCAGCTCAATATGGGGGATAAAGATAATTGTCGTGGCTACTTGGTGGGCGAGCCCCATAAGGGGCTTAGATACATGTTCAAGATGATGAATGAAGCGCGCATAGGAGTTGGTATGGGGGCGACAGCCATGGCCACTGCTGCCTACTATAGTTCACTCAAATATGCCAAAATACGCAAACAGGGAAGGGAAATTGCGGATAATGACCCCGCTCGACTCCAAGTGCCTATTATTGAACATGCTGACGTTAAACGGATGTTGCTGTTTCAACGTGCTATAATTGAGGGTTCCATTTCTCTTTTGATGCAGTGCTGTAAGTATATTGACATGCAAAAGGTTTCAAAAGGAGCTGAGAAAGAAAAATACAATGTCTTGCTGGAAATTTTGACTCCTGTAGCCAAGACGTATCCTTCGGAGATGGGGATTTTATCGATCAGCCAGGGGTTGCAGTGTTTCGGAGGCTCCGGTTATTGCGAAGACTATCCTTTGGAGCAGTATTACCGGGATGCACGAATTCATCCCATCCATGAAGGCACCACAGGAATTCATGGGATCGACCTTCTGGGCCGCAAGGTTATTATGCATAACGGGAAGGCCTTTGAACTATATCTGATGGAAGTTTGGGAAGCTATTGAAGCAGCAAAAAATGTTTCTATGCTCAAACCCTACGCGCAGCAACTGTCTGTATCATTAGAAAAACTAAAACAAATTACATCTCAATTAGTGAGCATCTCGCAGGATAAAGGGCCGGAATATTTTCTTGCGGACTCAACCCTTTACCTGGAATTCTTCAGTATTATCGCTGTCGCCTGGCAGTGGCTTCTTCAGTCTTTATTCATACAAAAGGCTCTGGCAAACAAACAATCGGAACGGGAAATGCAGTTCTATCAGGGGAAATTCTTCACATTCAGGTATTTTTTTGGCTATGAACTACCTAAAATCGAAGGACTGGCCAGGCGGTTGATGGAATCTGATGGACTGACAATAGAAATGAAGTCTTCGTTATTTAATGATTAGTAAATTAAGACCGCAAGAATACGAATCAAAACAGGAGATAACAGATGGCCAGTAATAAGAAGCTGGAGGCCCGGAAGGGGCAGATCCTTATGGCCGCCGAAAAAGTCTTTGCCGAAAAAGGATTTCAGGAAGCTACTGTATCGGATGTAGCCAGGGAAGCCGGGGTTTCTGATACTACTATTTACGAATATTTTTCAACCAAAGAAGAACTTCTGTTCTCCATTCCCTGTGAGACCACCCGCGAGGGAATAGAAACAATGTCTTTTCACCTAAATTATATCCGCGGTGCTGCTAACAAGATCCGAAGCACTGTTTATCACCTCCTTTGGTTCTATCAGAATCACCGCGATTATGCTTCTTTGGTAATGATGAATTTAAAGCAGAATCGCAAGTTTCTTGAAACTGAGGCATATCGGATAATTCAGGAAGGATTCAGGATGATTATTGAAGTCATTGAGGAGGGAATAGCTTCAGGTGAATTCCGTGAAGAAACCAATCCCTATCTGGTTCGACATGTGATCATTGGAACCATCGAGAATATTTTGTTCAGGTGGCTTCTCGTTGGCAAGCCGGAGGATTTGCTGCAATTTGTCGATCCCCTTACTGATTTGATTACTGATGGGATCAAAAAAGGAGGACTTCCTAAAAACTGGAATGTCAGGATTACACTGGAACCTCAAGAGGAAAGTTAAGGAAAGAAAAGTGTAAGTTCTCAATAAATCCGGGCTGAATTAGAGAAATCCCCCTCAATCCCCCTTTGCAAAAGGGGGAAGCAGGCGGAATGCCCGAACTTATTGAGATGTTGCAGAAAAGTCTCATAAGTAACTTAAAAAATTGATTAAAAATGATGTTTGATCGAATTCCGATGTTGGAAAAATAACTTGAATTAAGGCAGTGAAGAATAGGAAAGAAGGCAAAATGATATATGATTTTTACCTGTTTGGAAAACTTTACAAAAGAGGAGGTTTATTATGAGAGAAGTGGTGATTGCTGGATATCTGAGAACAGCACAATCTCGATCTAGGCCGAACGATCCGGCAAGAGATTGGTTCAGTAAAATAAGGGCGGATGAACTTTTGAATAAACTGTTGCCCGAGATCATCAATAGAACAGGGATCGAGCCCGGAGAGGTGGATGATTTTCTGGTAGGTTCTGCTATGGGCGTAGGGGAGCAATGGACTTATGGTGGAAGGATTCCTGTTTTTCTGGCAAATTTCCCGGAAACAATCCCTGCCAAGTTTGTTGACCAACAGTGTGGGTCAAGCATGGCGGCTATTCACGTGGGATTTATGGAGATAGCTATGGGTTTTGCGGATATCGTCCTAGTAGGCGGGATGGAACATATGACCCGCATCCCAATGGGAGGCCCCACCGTTGAAAGGGGAATTATATCCCCAAACGTGACCCTGTTTATGGACCCTGCCTACCGGCACTGGGATATACAGACAGCAATCAATATGGGACTCACGGCTGAGAAGTTGTTTTCGCAGACTGATGTTACAAAAGAGGAAATGGATCAGTGGGCCGTACGTTCGCACCAATTGGCCTCTGCTGCCCAGAAAGAGGGGTTTTTTGAAGGCGAGATCTTACCCGTTGAAGCCGAGCAGGCTGATGGAACGATAATGGATGTGAACAAGGATCAGGCAGTGCGGGATGATGTCACTATGGAGGGAATGGCTGAACTGAAGCCGGCATTTAAAGCAGACGGGTCAATTACTGCTGGTAACTCCTCTCCCCTAAATGCCGCTGCAACGTCTATGGTGCTTATGTCAAAGGAGACAGCCCTGAAGAAAGGGATAAAGACCCTTGCCACAATCCGTTCCATAGGCTTTGCTGGAGTGGATCCCACTATTATGGGTTCGGGGCCTGTACCGTCAAGCGAAAAAGCCCTTGAGAAGGCAGGTCTTAAGGCCTCAGATATTGATTATTGGGAGGTTAATGAGGCCTTTTGTATTGTTGCCCTGTATGCCATTAAGGAGTTGGGCCTGGATCCGGAGACTGTAAACGTAATGGGTGGCGGTTCAGCTATAGGGCATCCTTTGGGCGCCACGGGCATACGGCTTGTTGGAACACTTGCAAGGATTTTGAATCGTAAGGGGGGGCGCTGGGGTTGCGCAACAGCTTGTTGTGGCGGTGGACAGGGAGTAGCAACAATTATCGAATGTGAGTCCATCTGAGGAGTAAAGAATGGGTACTGAACCGGAGAAAATCGATTTTAGAGGTAAGGTTGCCGTTATCACTGGTGCTGGAGCGGGGCTTGGGAAGGTATACGCCTTAGAACTTGCCAAGTTGGGTGCGAAGGTTTTGGTAAACGACGTGGGAAGAGCCCTGGACGGATCTGGGGATGCGTCCCCAAAGCAGGCGGATAGAGTGGTTGAAGAAATTCTGGCTTTGGGGGGTGAAGCTTTAGCAAATTATGATTCTGTGGCCACAGCGGTAGGTGGTCGATCAATTGTAAGTATGGCGGTTGAGAGCTTCGGAAGGCTGGATATCGTTATAAACAATGCAGGTATTTTGCGTGACAGGACACTGGTGAAGATGGAACCGGATGACTGGTCTGATGTTATTAATGTTCACCTGGCAGGTGCATATAATGTAACCAGACCTGCTTTCGTCAAAATGCGCGAAATTGGCTACGGCCGGATTGTATTTGCCACTTCGGCAGCCGGCCTGTACGGCACCTTCGGTCAGAGCAATTATTCAGCGGCGAAAATGGGGCTGGTAGGATTTATGAACACATTAAAACTGGAGGGTGAAAAGCACAACATTAAGGTTAATGCTGTTGCGCCGATCGCTGGAACCAGAATGACCAAAGATATTCTACCTATAGACCTATTCGCCAGGCTGAAGCCTGAGTTTATATCCCCTTTAGTTCTTTACCTATGCTCGGAGAAATGCCCGGTATCTGGCTCCGTTTATAACGCCGGAATGGGCTATTTCAACCGCGTCGCTATAGTTACCGGACCAGGAATGATCGTCGGCGGTGGGGCAAAGGTGCCATCATTGGAGGATATTCATGAGCACTGGGAAGGAATAAATGATATGTCAAACGGGAAGGAGTTCCCTAACGCGAGCATGGCCTTCGGTTCAATGATGGTAGACTTCAATCGTAAATAGAAAGGAAATGATACCTGGCCCGGCACAATGATTCGCCTGATGGCTGCAAATTTTTAGAAAAACGGTGAAGTTTAAAGGGTTTGAAAATGATCAAAGATAACGAAGCAATCCAGGTTATCCAAAGCGCCGAAATTACGTTTGAACATCCTCACCCTGATATATTTATTGCTAAAACGAAAATAGCAAACGCCTCCTGGATAAACACTTCAGAGGGAACGGTTTTAATCGATACTCTTTTGCATCCCGCAGCAGCGGAAATAATGAAGGAGAGAATCCTTGAAAGTGGCGGATTGGTAAAATATATAATACTCACCCATCATCATTTTGATCATATCGGAGGCGCGACCGTTTTTCTAAAGGATAAGCCGGAGATTATCGCCCATCGTTTTCTGATCGATAATTTAGAGAAGTATAAACTTCTTCGTGAGCACCGGGCTAGAATCTCTTCAATTCAGTTTAATATTCCATATAGTCCACGCAAAAACAATATGTTTATTGCGCCTACCCGTACCTTTAACAATTCAATGACATTCTTTCTTGGGGGAAAGTCTTTCGAACTTTATCACGCACGGGCTGAGACAGATGATGCTGTCTGGATTTATATTCCAGATATTAAGACGGTTTTTGTAGGCGATCTGATAATCACCGGATTTCCTAATATTGGCAACCCTTTTAAACCGACCCGTTTTGCTCTCTCCTGGGCCAGGGCTTTGGAAGCAGTGCGTGCAAAACAACCGGAATTGCTTATTTCGCATGGAGGCAGAGCGGTTTATGAGGGAGATGAAATAAAAGAACTATTGGATGTAACTATTGAAGCAATATATTCGATTCATGATCAAGTAGTGGATTATATCAATGAGGGTGTTCCGGTGGACGAGATAATCCATCTTGTAAAATTACCCGATTATCTAAAAAACAATGATTATCTTAAGTTTGTCTATTCCAGACCGGAATTTGCTGTGTACAACATTTACCGCTGGTATCACGGTTATTTCGATCATAATCCCGCTCACTTACTTCCCCGCCCAAATTATGAAGTAAATGAAGAAATATTTAAACTGATTGGAAGCGATTCGGCTATTTTCCAGAAATCAGAAGAACTTTTTACCGGGGGGCAACCTCAATTATCGCTTCAAGTGCTTGATATTCTTTTAAAACATGATGTCGAAAATATCGAAGCTCGTAAATTGAGACTGAAAATCTTAAAAGTGCTTTGCGAAGAAGATTATTGTCTGATGTCACACAATACATGGGTCTATTTTATTGATATCGACAGGGAATTTCTTGCTTCGAAAGGCGTGATTTTATAACACCTTTAACTAAGGTCTTTATTAATTAAAACCATAGGAGGTTAAAGATGAAAAAATGTATGAGTATCTGGTGTAGTATCGTGTTTATTGGCGCTCTGCTTTTAGTTTCCGGCTGCGGACATTCCACAAAAGAAGTAGAAGTAAAAAAGCCGATGGTCAGCGCTGAAGGAGTATATGTTAATCAGGAGCTTGGCTTCTCAGTTGAATATCCAGCGGATAAACTCACTATTAAAGCTCCTGTTAAACCGCCTTTATTGCTGAATGTAGTTGGCCCTAAAAAGTTGCCGTCATTAATGATTCTTGCTCTCGATAAACCTGCCAAGTTACCTCTGGAAAATTCAGGAGTTCTGGTAGTCGGTCTGTTGAAAAAGTCTTTCCCGAAATCTCAGCGGCATAAATTGCTAAAACAGGAAATAATAACATTGGCAAATGGCAAAAAAGCAAATTATATCGAGATGAAATGGAAGTATGATAGAACGCTGACTCTTATTACAACAGGAACTGTTGCCTATAAGAACGGGAAGGCTGTTATCGTAATTGCCAGCAATGTTCCCACAGGGGTAACACCTATCTCTGTTCTGGAGAGTTGGGTTAAAACATTGAAGTTCTACAAGTAGGAGATTGGCTCAGTCCGGCATTTTTTTTAAACAGTAGTGATTTTTATTTGAATTCGTAAAGAGCATAACAGCACGGCAATCTCAATGCGATGGTGTGAGATTGTCATCTTTATGTTTGTAACAGCAGAAACTGGCGGTTATCCACAGTTGCGTTTGCTTCAGGACTGTGGCAAAAATAAATCTTGCCCAAAATTTAGCCTAGCCAGTGCCATAGATAGGAGAGAACAGCCATGAATAAAAAATCGTTCTATCGATTTTATGTTGTATTTTTGATCAGCTTTTTCTATTTCGCTACATGTTTCGCCGGAAACCAGGATGAGATTAAAATAGCGTTGAATGCTGATCCTGAGACAATTAATATCCTTGAATACAAGACATCCAGAGTTTTAACACCGATTGTTGATGCTATTCACCAGAGAGTCCTCGGTGATCCGGATGTAAAAACCGGAATGCGTAAACTTGAGCTGGCTGAATCAGTAAAAGTAATGGAGAATAAAAAAGACGTTCTTTTGAAACTCAAAAAAGGTGTAAAATTTCATACAGGAGATCCTCTGACTGTTCACGATGTGAAATTCACGATCGAACAGTGTCAGGATCCCAGAAATGCCAATACTTTTGCAGGAACTCTTGATGAGATCGAATCCATGGAAATAGTGGATGATTATACTTTGATATTTCATTTTTATGAGCCATTTGCTCCATGGCAGGACGTGATGCGTGTCGAAATCGCTTCAAAAAAATATTATGAAAAAGTCGGGCGAAAAGTATTCCGAAAAAATCCGGTTGGAAGCGGTCCATTCCGTTTTGTTAAACGAAAAATCGGTGAATACATTATCCTGGAAGGAGTTGAAAACCATCCGGACTATAATGGAGAATTTAAGCGGATAAAACTGATGATTGTTACTGACCCGGTTACCCGTGTAAACATGTTAAAAACCGGAGAAGTGGATCTGATTTATGAAATACTGCCACATCAGATAAAAGAGCTGAAGGGTTATAAGAAACTCACCGTTAAAAGTGCTGAAATTCCAAGTCTCTATTATCTATCGATCAAACCATCTCTTTTTCCGGTCATTAAAGACAAAAATGTCAGGCTGGCGATTACGCACGGAATTAGCAGACAGGAAATAGTAGACAGGATATACCAAAAACAGGGATATCCGTTGTATATGTGGGCTAACAAGGGAGAACTCGGGTATGATCCGAAAACTGTAATCGAATACAACCCGCAGAAAGCCCGTGATTTGCTCAAAAAGTCCAGTTATAAGCCAGGAACACCCATCTATCTTACATATACGTCTGCAATGCCCAATTCCTCCATAGTTGCTTTAATGATCCAGCACTATTTAAAGAATATCGGCATGACCGTTAAGCTCCAACAGATTGAATATGGGGCCTATCTGACTTATGCACGGGATGGTGATAAAAGATCCGGTCATATGGCACTTTCCGTCTTTACCACAGTGTTAGACCCTCAGGTCAGACTGATGATGTCAATGATCAGTGATGCAGCTTATTGCTATTATAAGGACAGGCCTAATCAAAAAAAGATGGATGATCTGATCCTTGCCCAGGCAGCTGAAACTGACCCTAAAAAACGCTTGAAAATCCTGGCTGAAATTCATCAGATTAATTATGAGGATCCGGGTAATATCACCCTGTATGGCTTAAATCTTATATATGCCATGAACAACAAAATTAAGTACTCCTGGAAGGGAGGTTCTCCATACCTGCGCGATCTTTACCGGATCAAACTGAATAAATAATTGATCTAAAAATATATATCATTATTCGATGACCGCCTGATATACAAGATTTCTGATCAGTCTTCTGTAGTACATCCGGCTGGAAGGGTCCTGCATCATATAAACAACTATAAGTTCCTCTTTAGGGTCGATCCAGAAATAGGTGCCTGCCCAACCACCCCACCAGTAGTCACCAATGGTTCCCGGCCATGTAGACTCGCCGGTTTTGGTTCGGACGGCAAAGCCAAGGCCAAAACCATAACCGTCTCCCGGCAGAAACCAGCGGTCTGTTCGATTCGCAAGCGGCCCCAGGTGGTCGCTTGTCATGTATTCGACGGTCTTGGGACTCAAAATTCTTGTTGCCTCAAGCTGGCCACCGTTGAGGAGCATCTGGCAGAAACGGACATAGTCACTGGCGGTTGAAACGCCGCCGCCACCGCCGGAAAGCATTTTCGGAGGTTTGGTGATGTTTAATAACGTTGGGTTTTTTGCAGATTGTTCAGCGATCCGATTCAGATTCCTTTTTTTAACATAGAAACCGGAATCACGCATTCCCAAAGGCTTGAAAATTTTCTTTTCCAGGTATTTATCAAGCGTCATTCCTGATGCAACTTCGACCAACCGTCCAAGTATATCGGTTGATCTGCTGTATTCCCATAAGGTCCCAGGTTCGTTTACCAAAGGAATTTTCGCAAGTTTTTTACTCATTTCTTCAAGAGTCTGGTCAGGACTGTTAATGCCCGCCTTCAAGTATTCAGTTTTAATCAGAGACCAGCCAAATACACCGTAGGTCATTCCTGAAGTATGCCTGAGAAGATCTTGGATGGTTATAGGCTCATATGCTACAACCGTTTTGAGAATTTCATTGTCCGTGGATTTATCTACTTCTACTACGCCGACTTTCATCTCACTGTATTCAGGTAAGTATTTGGAAATCGGATCGGAAAGAAACAATTTTCCCTCTTCATGCAGAATCATAGTGGCGACGCTGACAAAGGGTTTTGTCATTGAATAGATGCGAAATATTGCATCTGTTTTGAGTGGTGCTGACACTGCTTTGTCTCTCATGCCAAAACTCTTGAAATAGGCAATTTTTCCTTTTCGTGCAATCATAACAACAGCTCCGACGAGTTTTCCACTACTGGTATCAGCTTTCAATATAGTATCAATCCGATTGAGACGCGTGGATGAAAAACCCACATCTTCTGGTTTAGCAAAAGGTAGCGGACCGGCACAGGCGGTTGAGACCACGGCAAAACAAAACAGCGTAATTAAGAAATGTGATTTGATTTTCAAAACTGTCGATAAAATTTTCATATTTTTTCCCCTGTTGAAAATACACTTTAAGATTACTCTCTTAAGTCAAAAGACTCTGTGGCTTTGACAATCCCGAAAAAAAATTAGGGTAGGTATGAAATTGGAATAGAAATATCAAATCGAGTTTGCCTCATCCCTTATGTAAAAAGCGGACAGGAACTGAAATGGCCGGGTGTGATCTCCCGAAGGATTTTTTCCCCTTTTTTACATTCTGGCTTCATTTTGATGCACCTGGGGTGAAAATTGCAGCCTGGAGGTGGGTTGAGCGGACTTGGAACTTCGCCTTCCAGGACCGATTCTCTGATATTTTCCGGATCAGCTACCGGCACCGAAGTGAGCAATGCCTGTGTATAGGGATGAAGTGGGTTATTGTACAGATCTTCGACAGATGCCAGTTCAACAAGTTGTCCCAGATACATGACTCCTATTTTATCGCTGATATGTTCTACAACAGCCAGATCATGTGAGATTACAATATACGTTACTTTAAGTTTCTGCTGGATATCAACCAGTAGATTGATAATCTGGGCCTGGATTGATACATCAAGCGCAGAAACAGGTTCATCCAGAATTATCATCTCAGGGTTGAGTGAAAGTGCTCTGGCAATGGCAATCCGTTGTCGTTGACCGCCGCTGAATTCATGCGGATATTGTTCTGCTGCCTCAGGCTTAAGCCCCACCAGCTCCATCAATTCGAGCACCCGTTCATATCTTTGCTGTTTTGTCCCAATTTTATGAACAAGAAGAGGTTCACTGATAATCTGTTTTATTTTTTTCCTGGGATTAAGGGAACGAAAAGGATCTTGAAAAACAGCCTGAACCTTTCGGCGCAAATTAAACACTCTTTTTCTTTTCAGTCCGATAATATTTTTGCCGTCAATATAGATATCCCCGGAAGTTGGTTTTTCCAAACCCAAAATCATATTTGCGGTAGTGGATTTGCCGCAGCCTGATTCACCAACCAGTCCAAGGGTTTTCCCTTTTTCGATGGAAAAGCTGATCCCGTCAACTGCTTTGACAACACCGATTGTTTTTGTGAAGATAACGCCCGATGTTATCGGAAAGTGTTTTGTAAGATCTTTGACTTCAATTCCGCCCTGATTATTCATTTTTTCCTCTGCTATTACGTATGCAACCAGCAGGATACACGGTGATTGACTTTTTCGTCCAATGTTACTTCAGGCGGATATTCGCGGCGGCATATCTCTTCAGCCAGGTTGCAGCGAGAAGCAAAACGGCATCCTGTCGGAGGATCCAGCAATGAAGGGGGTTGTCCTTCAATGGAAAAAAGCCGTTCGGTTTTCTTTCCCAACACTGGAACTGATTTAATTAATCCACTGGAATAAGGATGGGCAGGGGTTTTGTAAAATGTATGAACAGGAGCCTTTTCAACGATTCTTCCGGCATACATAACCATAACTCTGGAGCAGATTTGAGCCACGGTAGACAGGTCGTGGGTTATCATCAGAATTGCAGCTCCTGTTTCCTGCTGCACCCTTTTCATTAACTGCAATATCTGTGATTGAATTGTAACATCCAGAGCGGTTGTTGGTTCGTCGGCAATCAAAAGTTCCGGGCTATTTGCTATAGCCATACCAATCACAACCCGTTGACACATACCGCCGCTGAACTGGAAAGGATAATCCCTTATACGCAGCTCTGGTGAAGGAACCTTGACATTTCTCAACACATTGATACACATTTCTCGCAAAGAACCGTTGGTCTTTTTATGAAATCTAAATACCTCACCAATCTGATATTCCACTCTGAGAATCTGATTCAAGGATACCATTGGATCCTGCAAAATCATGGAAATCCGGTTTCCGCGAATCTGTCTCATTTCCTCTTCGCTTTTTTCCAGCAGATTTTCATTATGAAGCAGTATCCTTCCGTCAACGATTTCTCCTGCAGGTCTTGGAACAAGTCTCATGATTGAAAGGCTGGTAATGCTTTTGCCGCTACCGGATTCCCCAACAAGACCTACTATTTCTCCTCTTCTTATAGACAGGTCTATACCGTCAACAGCTTTAACAACACCACGTTTCGTGAAGAAATAGGTTTTCAGACCCTGTATCTGAAGTAATATCTTTTTGTTAATACTATCAGTCATTATTTTTCCGGTTAACGCAGTCTCTGCTTTGGATCCAGAATTTCTCTCAGCCAGTCACCCACAATGTTAAATCCCAGCACTGCCATCAGAATGGCAACACCCGGAAAAACAACAAGCCACCAGGCTGAACTGATGTATTGACGACCTTCATTCATCATTAGCCCCCAGTCCGGGGAAGGAGGTTGAGTGCCCAATCCCAGGAAACTTAAAGTAGCGGTCAGGATAATCATCTGACCGATATTAAGTGTCACAAGGACTATCAGTGTATTGGCGATATTAGGAAAAACGTGCGAGAACATGATACGAAGGTTGCTGCAGCCGGCTATTCTGGCAAGCCTGATAAAATCGTTCTGTTTAATACTCAGGCATTCGCCCCGGACAATTCGGGCATATCCCGGCCAGCCGGCGACGCCCACTACGATAATCACAGTCAGGGCACCCGGCCCCATAAGACTGACCAAGATTATGGCCAGAATAATTGCGGGCATCGACATCCAGAGATCACAAAGACGCATGATTACCATGTCCGTAATGCCACCTATGAATCCGGAAAGCAGGCCCATAATAACTCCAATGGTTCCGTAACAGGCTATACAGGCAACTGCGATTAACAGCGAAAACCTTGACCCGTGAATCAGACGGCTAAATACATCACGACCTAAGATATCGGTTCCCATCACGTGTGTCATAGAACCGCCGTCCATCCAGGCCGGAGGCGTCATCATGCTTGTCATGTCCCAGTGCTCATAGCCATATGGAGCTATCCAGTTACCAAAAACAACAAGAAAAAGAAATCCGCTGACAAATGTAATTCCCACAACTGGTATTCGGTTTTTAACTTTTCTCGGTTTTTTCCTGTTTTTTTTAAAAAACATAAAGTCTATTCAAACCTTATACGAGGATCAATATAGGCATAGGTAATATCAATTAATAAATTAATACTGATAACCATGAAAGAGAGCAGCAGAACAATTACCTGCACTACCGGATAATCTCTTGCAAAAATTGAAGTCATTACCAGATTACCAATTCCAGGCCATGAAAAAATCGTCTCAATCACAACATTACCGGTAATCAGAGCTGGAAAAGTCATTCCAATAAAGGTTATTACCGGAATACAGCTGTTTTTCAGGGCATGAACAAGCACAACCCGGTAATAGGGAACTCCTTTAATACGAGCCATTACAATATAATCGCTGTTAAGAACTTCTATCATGGAAGATCTGCTCAATCGTGTATAAGCAGCCAGCCCAACCATGCTCATCGAGATGACCGGCATGATAAGATGATATATTCCACCCCGTCCTGATATCGGTAGCCATTCCAGCATTACTCCAAAAATCAATGTCAGAAAAAGAGCGAGCGCGAATTGCGGAACCGCCATGCCGATCAGAGCCAGAACCCTGCCGATCCGGTCAAAAACAGTATCTCTGTATACAGCCGAAATAATACCGATAAACAAACCACAGCTTAATCCCAGAAATAACGCAAGACCCGCAAGTTGAATAGTCGCAGGCAAACGATCTAACACAAGCTCAAGAGCTGGTTCTCCAAATCTGAAAGACTCACCGAAATCTCCATGAAGAGCATTCTTCATATAAAT
>Ga0209013_10001989_pt1 | contig 18747 bp, 16 predicted proteins | sample Cruoilmetagenom2_FD_187291 | JGI IMG/M metagenome (GOLD analysis project Ga0209013, IMG submission 187291) | Oil polluted marine microbial communities from Coal Oil Point, Santa Barbara, California, USA - Sample 2 (SPAdes) (version 2) | ecosystem: Environmental > Aquatic > Marine > Oil seeps ...
GTGTTTCAGCGCTTGCATCGTATGTAGCTGCGAACAAAGGCACAGGCCATACGGAAACTGCGCTTGCTACAGTGTTTGGTGTAATTGTCATGTATGATGCACAGGGAATCAGACGTCATACGGGAGAAATTGCGCAATTGGTAAATGATTTGGAAGATAATGTAGCTGCCCTTTCAGGAAATTTTCCAAGTTTCGAGTATGTACAGCGTGAGGGAGAACTAAAGGAACTACTTGGACATCAGCCGGTAGAAGTGATTGCGGGTTCTATTTTAGGTGTTGTTTTAGGGCTTATTTCAGCTAAGATTGAGAATGATGAAAGAAAACAGCGTAAGTATAAGCACACGCGTAGATAAGCAAAATTCTCGTGGTCCTGTTGGGATTACGGGAATTTTTTGCTTATTGTAAAAAAAATTATAAGAAACTTTCAATCTATGTACTAATTCTGATAATATGTAACTAATAGCATAAAAGTTCATAAATATTACATGATTTTAGAATCAGTTAGGAGTAGTAACATGGAATTGATTAACACACCTATCCATGTAGTTTTAGGGTTTGATCAGTATACTGAGTATATGATACGTCGACTACAGCAAGACGGAGCGGTTAATATTTGTGTCCTCGATTATCATCGAAGAGTTGGTGGGATGCAACATGATTCTGTATTTTATTTTGCACCTGGCGAACTGAAAGAGTATATCGCTGTTTTTGATCAAGCAATTTTTCATAAGTATCTTCGTTGATGGAAAGTAGCCGTTTCAGTTCATGATACGTGCATTAACTTTCAAGTTTCTTCATAATAGAAGAAACAGCTTTGGAAGGATGATAGAAATGACAAATTATACAGAGATAACATCAATGGATCAATGGAAAGAAGTTTTAGCTAACACTGAACAGTCTGCTTTAGTGCTTAAACATAGCACAACATGTCCAATAAGTGCAAAAGCATATGCAGAATATGATGGCTTCGATTCAAGTGTCAAAAAGTATTTAGTAAAAGTAATCGAAAGTCGACCAATCTCACTAGAAATTGCAGAGGACATAGGCGTTCAACATCAGTCACCACAAGCATTTTTATTAAAAGATGGAAAAGCAGTATGGAATACTTCTCATCATCAAATTACAGCAGATAGTTTAGCTAAAGCTGTAGCAACAGTTTAACTGTATTAAATTTTTTATAAAAAACTGATCTCTCACATTGAGGGATCAGTTTTTTGGTTTGTCTTTATACTTTATCGGGAATTCATGGAGTATGAGAAAGTAAAGGATGTGTGCACATGAGGACGCAATCAGCGAAAGTAAAAGCTAAAGGCAAGGAAGTGAAGCCTTGGATTCGAAGATTTGGTCGATTTGGGTATATGACTAAAGGAATCGTATATGGAATGATTGGTATTTTAGCAGGTTTAGCTGCAATTGGTCCAGGTGGAAAAACGACTGGAACGACAGGGGCTTTAACTTCGATTGCGGAAATGCCATTTGGTGAAATGCTTTTATGGGTTATTGGTTTTGGATTAATCGGTTATATTATATGGGCTTTCATCAAAGCTTTTATGGATGTAGAAGGTGATGGACTGGATGTTAAGGGGCTTATTAAGCGTATTGGATATATAATAAGTGGAATAATTTATGCGAATTTGGCTTATGGTGCTATTAAATTAGCTAGTTATACAGGGGATGCTGGTTCTTCGGAATCGGAGAAAATGATTTCTGCAAAGCTTATGGAGCAACCATTTGGAGAGTGGGCTGTTGGAGTTGTTGGCGTAATTATTATTGTATTTGGACTCTATGAATTAGTTAGCGGAATAAAAGGATCGTTTATGAAAAAGTTTAAAGTTTCTGAGATGAATGAGAAAGAAAAGAAATTAGCGCGTATTTCTGGAAAATTAGGGCTCATTTCGAGAGGTATTGTATTATTAATGATAGGATTTTTCTTTGTTCGAACTGCATATACAAACAATCCAGAAGAATCTAAAGGTCTTGGTGGATCATTAGCAGAGCTTGCTATTCAACCATTCGGGCAGTTTTTGCTTGGAATTATCGCTGTTGGGCTAATTTTATATGGTATTTATCAAATTATTCGTGGCAGGTATGAGCGGATGAATTTTGGATAAATAAAAAGGGAAAGATAGTCTATGAATTTCATCGACTTTGAACAAAGTAGGTACGATTTTTTCTAGATCTTTCTGGACGGTATGTAAGCCTTACACTATTAACTTAAAAGAAGAACAATAGGCTTAAGAAAGTGACTACGTCACTTTCTTAAGCCTATTCGTCTTTTTAGTATTCGTGTAGCTAACTACTGTCCGCCGCTCTCTAAAAATAATCGTAATCATTGCATGAAAGCTTTGGTTAAGAAGAGAGGAGAGGCATGCTTACCTAAAGAGGACAGCGAAGATGCAGTTTCGGCTTTCATTTCCTCTCTTACTTGGTGGATCGCTTCAACCTTTTTTAGAGACACTCCTAAAAAGCATCCTATTATCTTCTAGTGTCTTATGTAGGAAAGTACCTCTTTTTTTAAAATAAGTAAGAATTATTTTGTAGATAAGGAGATGGAGCCTGAAATTGTATCTTCAGGCGTTGGTCATTAGATAGAAAAGGATCTCCTCTTTTATTACCCAAAGCATTTGCTCTTTTCCCTTCGATGTTTTAGGAGAGCGACGGACAAATAAACGTAATAGGATGATCGAAAACAGTAGATGAACTACGTGACGCAGTCACGTAGTTCATCTACCTCTTTCTCGTTTATCCTATTACCATATGTTTCGTCCAAAGCAAACCGAAAACGTCCATTTAGAAAAGGGCGCGTAATCGGTTTTCTTATCTAGGTAAATTATGTTTGGAATGTCGCTTTCGCGAGCAATATTGTCTCGCGTAGCCACATATTTCCAAGTTCTCTTCTATTCTAAATGACTACAGGAAGTTTAATAGAGTGGTAGTCCGGGTATCTGAATAATGAGAATAAATATAAAGGAGGAGTAACGATGACGCTAGATCGTATGTATTGGAACGATACTTTATCATTTGTACCAGAGCTTTTAATGGCATTATTAGTATTAATTATTGGATTTATTGTGGCGAAAGTTCTAGAGAATGTTACTCATAAAGTATTGAGGAAGATGCGTGTAAATGAACGATTGGGAAATACACGTTCTAAGTGGACTGTTGAGCAGATTATCAGTAAGGTTGTATTTTTCATAGTACTTGTATTTGTGCTAATCTTATTCTTTAACATGTTGAACTTAAATACATTGGCGACTCCATTCATTTCCATGTATTCAGGATTAACAGGAGCTTTCTTAAATATTTTGAAAGCAGCTTTGATCTTATTATTTGCATGGATTTTAGCAACTGTTGTTAAAAAAGTAATTCAAACGGTTGGGAAAAAACTAAACTTAGGAAAATATTCTGAGAAAATGGGCGTGGATGAAAAACCACTAGAACAAGAAAAATGGACAGATACAGCAGCAAATATTGCGTATTATCTTATTTTCTTATTGTTTATCCCAGCAGTATTAAGTGCACTAGGAATTGACGGATTAAGCGGACCGTTTGAATCCATGATCGCAAGCTTCTTTGTCTTCATTCCGAAGCTAGTATCTGCGGCATTAATATTTGCCATCGGTTGGTTTGTAGCTAAATTAGTTCGTAGTTTAATAGAAAAGTTTTTACATGCTGCTGGTGCAGATCGTTTAGCAGATAAATTGAAAATCTCGTCATTTTTAGAAGGGACAAGTATTTCAAAAGTAATAGGGATCATTGCATTTATACTAATCATGATTCCAGCTTCGATTACGGCACTTGATTTACTAGATTTAGAAGGGATTTCAGTCCCAGCGATTGCGATGCTGAATGATATTCTATCGATGTTACCGAAGATTGCGATTGCAATTATCCTTGTGTTAGTTGGTATCGTAGTCGCTAAATGGGTGAAGGATGTTGCAGTTTCCCTACTTGAGAAGCTTGGCATAAATTCTATTTTTGGAAAAATGGGCTTCCAGTCAGCTGGAGGATCAGCGCCTTCATTTGCTAAGTTACTTGGTACAATTGTACAAGTCGTAATTATTCTTTTGTTTGTAGTAGAAGCTTTGCAATTACTAGAACTAGACTTCATGGTAACATTGGCAACTGGAATCTTTGCATACTTGCCATCTGTTATCGCAGCAGTAATTATTCTAGCAGTTGGTTTCTGGCTTGCGAATATGGCAGAAAAACTAGTAGGAAGTGTTATGAGTCATGCTTCTGGAACTCCACATTTCTTACGCTATGTTGCTAAATATGCGATTATCGCGTTTGCGGTATTTATGGCTTTAGACCAATTAGGAATAGCGGCATCCATTATTAACTCTGCGTTCATCCTAATATTGGGTGGAGTGGCACTTGCATTTGGTTTAGCATTTGGACTAGGTGGACGTGAACATGCGGCTCGTTACTTGAGCAAAATGGAAAAAAGTTTAGAAGAAACAGATGTATCAAAAGAGAAATTTCAAGCAGAAAAAGAATCAATGAAACAATCGTTTAAAGAAAATATGGAAGATCCAAAAGAAGCAGAGAAGAGTCTGTATGGAACGAGTGCTCATATAGATGAAGTGCCACCTGTTGTGGAGAAAAAACAAGTAGATACAGACTATAATATCTCATCAACAAACGATCTTTATCCATACAATGAAGAACAAACAGATGACCAAAAAGATAAATGATCATATAGAATAAAAGGAAGCTGCTTCATCCACAATAAAGGTGGATGGAGCAGTTTTTAAACCAGTCTGCATTTATACTCTGCAAATTTTGGAGATTTACGTCAAATAGTATATACTAGTGGAATAGAGAAGAACGGATTTACATGAGTGACAGTAAAAAAAGAATCGATCATCTCAAGATAAAAAGATATAGAAGGAGTTTGGAATGCTTGAAAAAAATTATTAATAATGAGTTACCAGAAAATTATGAGGAACTTAAAAAAGCAGCAAATCGTAGCGGAAACTGGAGAGCAAGATTAAAAGCAGTGGAAGAGTTAGGGCAATATAATACTAGCCAAGTCATTGATATTTTAAAAACACGTCTGCAAAATGATCCTGTTTTTACTATTCAAGAAGAAGCTTATAGATCTCTACTTTCATTTGGTGAAGAAGTTGAGTTACCGAAGCGTTCTAAGTTTGAAATGATTAAAGGTACTTCTAAAATATTATTGCGTGTGAAAAAGAGTTTACCAAAAGATCATACGTATGAAGAATTCGCATCGAAGCTTAAAAGAATGCGTATTGATGTGTATGATGCATACGAAGGCGACAAAGGTGCAGAATTCAATACATGGTTAGAAAACGAATGGAAAAATTTAGAAACTAAATAAATATAGCCGAATCCTCTCAAGTATTTATACTTGGGGGGATTTTTTTGAAGAAAAAAGTATAAGAATTTATCGACTTGGAACCATATGTACGATTTTTTCTCAATCGCTCTGGACAGTATTTTAAGCTTACACAATTACTTAAAAGAAAAACAATGGTGGAGAAAGCGACTGCGTCACTTTCTCCACCATTCCTCTTTTTAGTAATTGTGTAACTAACGACCGTCTGCCGCTCTCCAAAAACAATAGTATTCATTGTGTGAAAGCTTTGGTTAAGAAGAGAGGAGCCGCATGCTTACCTAAAGAGGACGCCGAAGATGGCATTTCGGCTTTCATGTCCCCTCTTACTTGGAGGTATGCTGCTTCCTTTTTTTACAGACACTCCTAGACAGAGTCTTATTTAATTCTAGTAATTTATGTAGAAAAATATCTCTTCTTTAAAAATAAGCAAGAGTTATACCATAGAAAAGAAGATGGAGCCTGAAATATTATCTTCGGGCGTTGGTCAATAAATAGAAAAGGATCTCCTCCATTTCTATCTCGTTTATTCTATTACAATAAGTTTTGTCCAAAGCGAACCAGCAACATACATGTAAAAAAGGGAGCTTTAGAACTTTTCTTATGTCAGTATTTGACCAAAAATAATTTTTGGTTAAAAATTAAATTCTGTTTTTTGTTATTTAATAACTGCTTGAAACATATATATCATTAGTTATATATTTCATTTAATTTTTAAACTTAGTTCAAAAAAGTATTTACTTTTCAAAATGATTGAGTATAATTGAAATTAAGATAGAACATTCAGAAAATTTTATATATTTAATAAATGGAGGTTTTAGGATGAAAGCATCTTTTTTAACAGAGGAGCATGAGTTGTTTCGTAAATCTTTACGCAAGATGTTAGATAAGGAAGCTTATCCTTTTTATGTTGAGTGGGAAGAGAAAAGAGAGATTCCAAGAGATTTCTGGTTGAAGATGGGGGAGAATGGATTCCTTTTACCATGGGTGGATGAAGCTTATGGTGGGTTAGGGTTGGACTTCACATATTCGAAAATTTTAGCTGAGGAGCTAGAACGCGTAGGTCAAGGACTTTCTAGTGGAATATGTTTGCATTCCGATATTGTAAGCCCTTACATTTCTGAACTTGGCACGGAGGAACAGAAGCAAAAATGGTTACCTCGTTGTATTAGCGGCGAAATAATTACTGCGATTGCGATGACGGAACCAGGTGCGGGATCTGATTTGGCAGGGGTAAAAACGAATGCTAGACGTGAAGGTGATTTTTACATATTAAATGGAGAGAAGACGTTCATAACGAATGGATTGAATGCGGATCTTGCAATTGTTGTATGTAAAACGGATCCAAATGCGCAACCGGCACATCGAGGAATCAGCTTACTAGTTGTCGAGAAAGGGATGGCAGGTTTTTCTCGTGGAAAGAAGCTCGATAAAATCGGTATGAATTGTGGAGATACGGGCGAGTTAATTTTTGAAGATGTAAAGGTTCCAGTAGCTAATTTACTTGGGGAAGAAGGTAAAGGATTTTATTATCTGATGCAGAACTTGCAGCAAGAACGGCTAATTGTAGCAATTCAATGTCAAGTTGCAGCAGAGGAAATGCTTCGAATAACGATTGACTATGTAAAAAATAGAAAAGCATTTGGACAATCCATTAGTAAATTTCAAAATACACAGTTCAAAATTGCTGAAATGGCAACGGAAATTGATATAGGTCGCACGTATGTGGATCAATTAAGCGAACGACATGTAACGCATGAAGACATTGTGAAAGAAGTATCCATGGCAAAATGGTGGATCAGTGAAATGGCAAAACGGGTGGCTGCCGAGTGCTTACATTTACATGGGGGCTATGGATATATGAATGAATACGAGATTGCTAGAAGGTATCGTGATATTCCAGTTACGAGTATTTTCGCAGGTACTACGGAAATCATGAAGACAATTATTGCGAAAAAATTAGATCTATAAAAGAGAGGAGGATTTCGTAATGAAGCTCTCAGAGAAAAAAATACAGAAGAAAAAAGAAGATATTATTTTATCAGCGGTGAAGATTGTGAACGAAAAAGGGTACCAAAAAGCAACGATGGAAGAGATTGCTGCAGAGCTTCTCATGACGAAAGGCTCACTCTATTACTATTTTAAGAATAAAGAAGATTTAATATTTCAATGTCATGAAATGGTTTTAGTGCAAGCAATTGAGGAACTACAACAATATATAAATGCTAAGCAATCAAATGAAGAAAAATTACGAGAAATGATTAAGACACATATTCAATATGCCATTGAAAAAAAAGAGACGTTTAATATGATCATCAAACCGGACCAAACATTTTCGGAAGATCAATTAAATCCCATTTTACTAAAACGAAACGAATATGCTGGATTGTTTGATCAAGTTATTTTAGCTGGGATTAAAACTGCTGAATTTACAATTGATGAACCAAAGATAGCCAGAATGATTTTACTTGGTTCAATGAACTGGATTCAGCAATGGTACAACCCTTTTGGAAGTAAGACAATTGAAGAATTACAACAGATATATGCAGATTATATGTTGAAGGTTTTAAAATAAATCAAAAAAGGGGATTTGAGACATGCTCGTTACTGAAAAATTAGCAGTTCATTCAAAACAGCAACCAGAGAAGATTATTACATCTTTTGAAGGGAAAAACACTAGTTATTCCGAATTCTACGAGCAAGCTAAACGATTAGCGGGCTACTTTCAAGCAAAGGGCTATCAAAAAGAGGACATTATTGCAGTATATTTGCATAACTCAGATCTATTCTTAGTATGTTATTACGCATGTCAGCTTGGAGGGTTTTCGCTATTACCTGTAAATACAAAGTTAACTGCTCCTGAAATAAATTATATCCTTACGCATTCTGAAGCAAAGGCGCTCATTTATGATGTGCGTTTTACTGATGTTTTGCGTGAAATACCGGACACGTTTGCTAAATTTCAAGATACGCTATTAGTTGGTGGAGAAGATACTTTACCTACTATTGTAAACGATGAATCTATTACATTTAAGGAAACGCAAGTGGATCAGAATGATACAACGGTCATTTTCTATACTTCTGGTACAACTGGAAAACCTAAAGGGGTTATGTTGTCTGCAGGAAATGTAGAAGCGGCCGCAGAAATTTGGGGAGAAGCGGTTGGATATGAATCTACTGATCGTATTCATATTGTTACGCCTTTATTTCACTGTGCGGCTAGCCATGTATTCTGCATACCTGGCATATACGCTGGAGGAACAATTGTTATAGAAGAAGCGTTCTCTCCTGAGAAGGCACTTGAAACAATGGAGAAAGAAGATGTCACTATTTTCTTTGGAGTTCCAGCAATGTATATGATTTTATTGAACACACCTAAAATGGCTGAACTAAAACTAAATCATTTACGATTGTTTGCTTACGGAGCAGCACCAATGCCGTTTGAATTAGTAAGAAAAGTAAAATCACTTTACCCGAATGTGAAAGTTCAAAATTTATACGGCCAAACTGAAAATTCACCAGCGGCAACAACATTGAAAGATCATCATGCACTTGAAAAAGTAGGGTCAGTTGGTGAAGCTTTACCACATACGGAAGTTCGAGTTGTCGATGAGTTCGGTGATTCCCTCCCAGTAGGACAAGTAGGTGAAATCGTCGTGAAGGGCCCACAAGTGATGAAAGGCTATTTGAAGAATGAAGAAGCAACCATTCAAGCTATTCAAAATGGTTGGCTATATAGTGGGGACTTAGGTCGATTTGATAAAGACGGACTGCTTTATATCGTGGATCGCAAAAAAGACATGATTATCCGCGGGGGTGAAAATGTCTATCCAGTGGAAGTAGAAGAAGTACTTTATGAGATCCCGGAAGTGCTAGAAGCTGCAGTTATTGGTGTACCACATCCAGTTTACGGCGAAGTTCCAAAAGCCTATGTTGTCATAAAAAAGGGGCAATCACTTTCAGAGGAAGACGTTATCACATTTAGCTCCAAGCGTTTAGCCAAATATAAATTGCCAGCTGAAGTGGAAATAATTGATACCTTACCTAGAAATGCAAGTGGAAAAGTATTGAAAAATGCGCTTCGAGTTTAACTGCATACCAATAATTGAGTAGGAGGAAATTCATATATGTTTGAACATTTATCCATTCCAGTCATAGTAGCACCGATGTTTTTGGTATCTAGTCCTGAATCAGTCATTGCATCTTGTAAAAGTGGGGTTGTTGGGTCGATTCCTCTACTGAACGCTCGGTCGGCAGAAATATGTGAAGTGTGGTTGCAACAGTTGAAAGAGGCATTGCCTACTGAACCTTGGGCGGTGAATTTTATCGCACATAAAACAAATAAACGCCATGATGTAGATTTGGAATTAATACGCAAATACGAGCCCCCAATTGTCATTGCGTCACTTGGTCATCCAGGAGCAGTAACGGAAGTCGTGCATGCTTACGGGGGATTAGTATTTTCGGATGTTGTCACGGTGAAACATGCGAAGAAAGCTGCTGAAGCTGAAGTCGATGGACTGGTTTTAGTTTGTGCCGGAGCTGGTGGACATGGAGGAACGTTAAACCCATTTGCATTTTTAGATGCTGTTCGAGAGTTTTGGAAAGGTTATACGGCGTTAGCGGGAGGTATTTCTACCGGAAAAGATATACTAGCCGCACAAATTATGGGCGCTGATTTTGCTTATATGGGAACTAAATTTATTCCTGCAGAGGAAAGCGTGGCTTTTCCAGAATATAAAGAGATGCTTGTAGAGTCTACAATTGCAGACATCCTCTATACCGATTCTTTTAGTGGCGTACCTGCAAATTATTTAGTGCCAAGTTTATTGCAAAATAATATAGACCCTGCAAGTTTAAAATCTCGAGAAACGGTAGATTTGTCTCATATGGTGGACGTGAAGGCTTGGAAAAATATTTGGGCAGCAGGACATGGTGTGACTACGATTAAATCGATTGATAGTACGGCAGCTATTGTTGGAAAACTTGTAACAGAATACGAAAATGCGAAAAATGGAGTGTTAGTGAAAGTCTGAAAAAGCTTTGAAATTAGCTGAGACGATCGAAGGAAAGCAAAATTTATTGGGAGGTGACACGGGTGAAAATCGGAGTTATAGGTTCTGGGACAATGGGAAATGGGATCGCGCAGGTGATGGCGGATGCAGGTTACGACGTTGTGTTATGTGACGTAAACAAAGAAGCGCTGGAAAGAGCAGCAAAAACAATTGATAAGAATGTAGGTCGTTTATATAAGAAGCAAGGAAAAGAATTAGCTGAAGCTACGAAGGTATTAGCAAGAATTGAGTTTACAACTGAACTAAGTCCACTTAAGGATGCAGACGTAGTAATTGAGGCAATCATTGAGAAAATGGATGTGAAAAAGAAAGTTTTCCAAGAGCTAGATGAGTTATGTGAAGACAAGACCATTTTTGCCTCGAATACTTCAGGACTTAGTATTACGGAGCTAGGAGCATCAACAGCAAGAGCAGACCGAGTAGTAGGGATGCATTTCTTTAACCCAGTACCCGTGATGAAACTTGTTGAAGTGATTCGAGGTTCGGACACTTCAGATGACACATACGAAGTGATTATAGAACTAGTTCGTTCGATTGGGAAAGAAAGTATTTCCATCGTAGATGCGCCGTTGTTTGTCGTGAATCGGATACTTGTACCATTTATTAATGAAGCGATATTTGTATTAGCAGAAGGAATTGCTTCGGCAAAAGATATCGACAAAGGAATGATGCTCGGTGCAAATCATCCAATTGGGCCACTAGCCTTAGCTGATATGGTTGGCTTAGATACGCTGCTATTTGTTGCAGAAACATTATTGGAAGAAACCGGAGATTCTAAATACCGCGTCCCACCACTTTTACGCAAGCATGTCCGAGCAGGTCATCTAGGAAGGAAAAGTGGACGAGGATTTTATCAATACTAAAAAGGCATAAGAATTTAATCCACTTGGAATTCAGTATGTACGACTTTTTCTAGTTCGCTTTGGACAGTTTTTTTAGTAGAAACTTTTACTTTAGAGAAAAACAATGGCTTAAGAAAGTGAAGCAGTCGCTATCTTAAGCCATTCCTCTTTTATTTCCAAAAGCATTTGCCCTTTTCTCTTTGATGTTTTAGGTGAGCGACGGACAAACAACCGTAATAGGATGACCGAAAACAAGAGATGAGCTACTTGACGCAGTCACGTAGCTTCTGATTCTTTTTCTCGTTTATTCTATTACTATAAGTTTCGTCCAAAGCGTACCTAAAAAGTCCAAGAAAAAGAGCACTTCCGCTTTTCTAAAAAGATAAGAAAGTATATAAAATTTCCGCATAAGAAATTGTCTAGCTCCAGCGCCTTGCCCCTCGGGGTCAAATGGGAAATCGCTGTGGTGGCTGAGGAGCTGCCTCCTCGCAATTCCCCATTTGCTGCCTTACGCAGTAATAGGCGCTTGCGCTTTTCTAAGTAATGTCTAATTAATAGCGAGTTTCTATTTCTAGTTTTTCAATTAGCGAAATATTAATTGCGGTCATTTCCTCTGTGGTTATAAATTCCGCCCCATTCAGTCGATATATTGGAGCTTTTTTTATATCCGTATTGGTTTCAACAGTCATCGTGTGTCCATCTCTAAAACAAATATTAAGTTTATATTTTTTTAAGTGAAGCAAACTCAAACTAACACCCCTTTTGATTATATTGTATTATCAATCCCAAAATTTAATGGTTTATATTAATTGGGATATGACAATTAAGTTCTATATTACCATGACTATTGAATTACTAAAGATAATTTATTGTAAATTTTGTTTATAGAGATTTACATTAAAAATGCATCTCAAGTATTAGAAAAAATTCTAATACTTGAGATGCATTTTGTATGATTTTTTCTAGATAGCTTTGAACAGTACTTCCGCTAACGCTTTCTCAGCTATTTCTTTTTTTCAAAAGATAAGAAAGTATATAGAATTTCTGCATAATATGTCTAGCGTAAGCCGCCTTTCCCATTTGCTGCCTTACGCAGTAATAGGCGCTTGCGCTTTTCTTATCATTTATCAGTCATTTCAATATATTTGAATCAGAAGGATATGGTATACTTAAGACCTTAGCATTTTTTTACAGTTAATTGATAAATAAGTAAATTGAAAAATTAGGAATACCTAACAGAATCTGCTCGAATTGATTAATAATACAGCGTATTTGGTATAATACATGCTGCTTTTTGTACAAATTATGAATATTCATAAGACAAAATTAATATTTATGAGTAGGAACTAATATTAATGTTGAAAATAGTATGGATTTTTGTAATAATGTCAATAGCGATACGTGTGAAAGAACGTAAGAAAAATTTGTCAAACATATCTTACATGATAGGGGAATCGGTACATTGAAAGTAATGAGCGAACTTGAAAATAATAATAAAATTAGAGCAAATGACTATGTACATAATGTATATGAACAGTTAAAAAAGAGAAATATGCATGAAACAGAATTCCTTCAGGCAGCAAGAGAAGTTTTAGACTCCCTTCGCCCAGTATTCTTTAAACATCCAGAATACTTGGATGAAGGTATTTTAGAAAGAATCACAGAACCAGATAGAGTATTTACTTTCCGTGTAACTTGGGAAGATGACGCAGGACGTGTCCGCGTAAACCGTGGTTTCCGTGTTCAGTTCAACAACTCAATCGGACCTTATAAAGGTGGAATTCGATTCCATCCATCGGTAAATGTAAGTATTATGAAATTCCTTGGATTTGAACAGATTTTCAAAAATGCATTAACTGGGATGCCAATAGGTGGCGGTAAAGGTGGTTCAGATTTTGATCCGAAAGGGAAGTCTGATCGTGAAATTATGCGTTTTGTGCAAAGTTTTATTACGGAATTAAGTAAATATATTGGACCAGATACGGATGTACCAGCAGGAGATATTGGTGTTGGTAAACGTGAAATTGGCTATATGTTTGGTCAATACAAGCGTCTAAAAAGTAAATTTGATGCTGGAGTATTGACAGGAAAAGATCCTGAGCAAGGTGGTAGCTTAGGACGTAAAGAAGCTACTGGTTACGGGTTAGTTTATTTCGTAGATGAAATGCTGAAGGGAAAAGGCGATTCATTTGCAGGGAAAAAAGTAGTCGTTTCTGGTTCTGGTAATGTTGCCATTTATGCGATGGAAAAAGCAATTCAATTAGGTGCAACCGTAATTGGATGTAGTGATTCAAGTGGGTATATCCATGACCCGTCTGGTATTGATTTAGAAGTCGTGAAACAACTAAAAGAGTTTAGCAATAAGCGTATTAAAGATTATACAATGGACCATCCAAGAGCAGTATATAAAGAAGGTTGCTTAGGTATTTGGACAATTCCATGTGATATTGCTTTGCCATGTGCAACGCAAAATGAATTGGATGAAGAAAGTGCAAAAATATTACTAGAAAATGGTGTAATTGCAGTTGCTGAAGGTGCAAACATGCCTTCAACGGAAGAAGCGGTTCATGTATTCCATACTGGTGGTGTACTATTCGGTCCTGGTAAAGCAGCAAATGCTGGTGGTGTGGCAGTTTCTGCAATGGAAATGTCACAAAATAGCATGCGTTTATCATGGACTGCAGAAGAAGTAGATGAAAAACTTAAACTTGTTATGAAAAATATTTATACAAGTGCAAATGAAGCTGCAATAAACTATGATTACCCAGGCAATCTAGTCGTTGGAGCAAATATCGCAGGTTTCCTAAAAGTTGCAGATGCAATGGTAGCACACGGAATCCATTAATATATTTACTTCATGAGAACAAAAATATTGGAAATCACCCACTTTTCTTTATAAAAGTGGGTGATTTTTTTGTTGAATCTAAACAATAAATGAAAGTTTCTGTAATGTATTTGTAACATAAACGTAAAACAAGACATATTTATTTCATGGTACTATGGAATTAGATGAATATTCAGAATTTTCATGTCGAATAACCCTAATACTATGCCATTGGAGGAACTAATCTTGACTTCTTTGTTAAAAAAAATCATTACTATTTTTTGCTTAATCTTAGTTTTAACAGCAGGAACATTTGCAGGAAATACAGAAGCCGCAAGCAGAGTATCATCCTCAGAAATAGTAGCTGATGCGAAAAGCTTAATGGGAATTAAATATCGTTATGGTGGAACAACAAAAGCAGGATTCGATTGTTCAGGATTCCTAGGTTATATTTACAAGCAAAATGGAGTTTCACTTTCGAGAACAGCAGCTGGTATGTACAGCACTGGAAAGTCCGTTAGTAAAGCAAATTTAGCAGTGGGAGACTTAGTATTCTTCAACACAACAGGTAGAGGCGTATCCCATGCTGGTATGTACATAGGAAACGGTAATTTCATACATTCTGCATCATCAAAAGGTGTTAGTATTGCTAAAATAAATGACCCATATTACTGGGGAAAAAAATATGTTGGTGCTAAACGAGTTGCAACTGTATCAACTGTAGCTATTAAATAATATACTAAATATAGCCGTTTCAGCTTAAATGCTGGAGCGGTTTTCTTATTTGCGCAAATAGGCTTTAAATCTTGCGGCAAACGGAGTGGATCTTGCGAATAAAGAGAGCGACCTTGCGAGAAACAAGTTCAATCTTGCGCAAACAGTCCCAGAACTTGCGCCAAACCGAATTCCGCCCGTGATATTGCGGCAAACGGAGTGGATCTTGCGAATAAAGAGAGCCACCTTGCGAGAAACAAGTTCAATCTTGCGCAAACAGTCCCAGAACTTGCGCCAAACCGAATTCCGTCGTATAAACTATTTCTTCATCCATAATGCAATTTGCAAAGCAATTGCGTCTTGGAAAAGGGATGGATTATATCCAGTAATTTCAGATATCTTGTTTAGACGATACGTGAGTGTGTGTCGGTGAATAAGGAGTGTCTCTGCACAAACTGCTAGTTGCTGGTTACAATTTAAGTATTCTTGTAGTGTGTGAAGTAGTTTGTCATTTAGTCCGTTTAGAATGCGATTTGAAAAATGCATTGCCTCAGATGTTTCAGGCTTCTTGAACAATGAAAAAAGTTCTACTTCATCAAAATAGACAATTGTTTTAATGGGATTACTATATTGTAATGCTATTTTTGTTGTTTGATAGGAATAGTGAATATTTTGGAGTGCGCTAACTTCTTGACCGACATAGATACGAACTTCTTTATGTTTTTTTAGTTTGGTCGAAAGAATTGCTAACTTCTTTTTCAGTGCTATATGATCTAGCTGCGATGTTAGGATGAAATGTTCATGTAATTGGTGGTGGCCAATAAGAACTGAGTCTTTCTCAAAATAGTATTCGAGTTCTTGAAATATATTTTGATAGAATTTCGATTCAGGATCTAGAATAATTAATATTGCGTAAAATGGTCCTTTGCTTGAAAAGTCTAGTTTTGCAAGTCTTTCAAAGATAATTGGTTGGAGGGGGTGGTTATTCATTAGATCTTCAAAGACCATCTCTTGCATTTTTCGTTTCCAATCTCGCTCTGATACGATAAGTGCTTGATGTACCATCATTTCTGTTGTTAACTGAACAAGTGTCGCAACTTCTTTAATCTCCTCAGGATTTCCAGTTATACCAACAACACCAACTAGTTTATCTTGAAAATTAATGGGCATATTTATTCCAGGTTTCGTCTTAGGGAATTGATGTTTGTTTTCTTCGGTAATCCATAAAGTTTGTTTTGTTTCTGCTACGATTAATGCCCCTTCGTGAATGCGATCTACGCGTAACTTATCACCTGAAGCTAAAATCATTCCATTTGTCTCCATCACATTTATATTACGTTGAAGTCGGAGCATTGTTTGCTCGATAATTTGATTGGCTAGTTGTTTTGTAATCATAGAACCTCCTGAAAGTATAAAAATACTACTGTTATAATACAGATAATTTGTACTTTAAGTATAATGTATTTCTATTAATTTAACACTATACTTTTGTGTAAGCGCTTAATTAGTAGGGGGTATTGTCGTGAAAATTGTTGTCAGCCCTGATTCTTTCAAAGGATCATTAACAGCAACTGAAGTAGCACAACAAATTGGAGGAAGTATAAAAGAAATTAATGCTTCTATTGAAACTGTACTATTACCTGTAGCAGATGGAGGTGAGGGAACTCTAGAGCCTCTTATTGTTGCTACGGGGGGACGAACGATTTTTGTGGATGTTCATGATCCAATTGGTCGTCCAATTCGAGTGGAATATGGGGTTTTAGGAGACGGCGAAACTTGTGTCATTGAAATGGCAAAAGCATCTGGATTAACATTATTGCAGGAACATGAAAAAAATCCGCTCATTGCTTCGACATATGGGACTGGTGAATTAATCCTACATGCGTTAGATAATGGTTTCCGAAAATTTGTCGTTGGAATTGGTGGAAGTGCTACAAATGATGGTGGTACGGGGATGTTGCGAGCGTTAGGTATGAAGTTTCAAGATCAAGTGGGGCATGAACTTTCACAAGGTGCTGAATCATTAAGTAATCTTTATGAAATAGATATATCTCAGTTTGATCCACGAATCGCAGAAGCACATTTTGTGATTGCTTGTGACGTTGATAATCCATTTGTAGGTCCAAATGGTGCTACAGCAATCTTTGGTCCTCAAAAAGGCGTTATAGCTGAATTAGTTGAACCATTAGATCGAAATCTAGAAATTTTGGCGAATGAAATAGAAAGCATTACAGGTATTTCCCTGCATAATTTAGAGGGTGCAGGAGCAGCGGGAGGTATCGGAGGTGCATTCTTAGCATTTTTCCCAGTGGAATTAAAGCCTGGTATTGAAGTAGTTATGGAAGCCATTAACTTCCGTGAACAGATCAAAGGTGCAGATTTCATCATTACAGGGGAAGGAAAATCGGATAGTCAGACGCTTTCTGGCAAGGCGCCACTAGGTGTTGCTAATGCAGCGAAAGAGCAGAATATTCCTGTTGTATTAATCTCCGGTTATATTGAACCAAAAAGTATGTTGAACTTATCTTCTTATTTTCATTTATTAGTTAGCGTTGCAGATGGCACTATTTCTCAAGAAGAGTCAATTGGAAATGCCGCTCATTATTTAGGGATTAGAACAAAAGAAACGATGGAAAAGTTATTAAAACTATAAAAAGGAGTGTTTAACATGTTATTTTTAGTTATTATAATTGGTGTTATTTTAGTTGTATTTCTGACAGCTGTGGTTAAGCTTCATCCATTTATAGCATTATTATTAAGTTCTTTCTTTGTAGGTATTGCTTCTGGAATGCCACTATTAACGGTAGTGGAAAATGTAAATAGTGGTTTCGGTGGATTGATGACAAGTATCGGTATTGTCATTGTTGCTGGAACAATTATCGGGACTATTTTAGAAAAATCCGGTGCTGCATATCGAATGGCTGAGGTAGTGCTTCGTATATTAGGTGAAAAACGTCCTCAACTTGCGATGTCTATTATTGGTTTTATCGTATCGATTCCAGTATTTTGTGACTCAGGTTTTATCATTCTTTCTAGTTTAATGAAGTCCTTAGCGAAGCGTTCTAAAGTAAAAATTGCATCTATGGCAATTGCTTTGTCTACAGGTTTGTATGCGACACATACATTAGTCCCACCAACTCCAGGACCAATTGCTGCAGCTGGTAATATCGGAGCAAGTGATTATTTAGGTACAATTATATTAGTAGGTCTATTCGTTGCGATTCCAGCGGTAATTGTTGGGTACTTATGGGCAATAAAAGTAGGTCCGACAATTAGTGTAGAGTCAGATAATGAAGTAGCGCTTGACTATGATGAAATTATCAAATCTTTTGGCAAAATGCCTTCCACATTCAAATCATTTTTTCCCATCATTTTACCGATTTTACTAATTGGTATTGGTTCAATTGCAGCGTTAACAGGGAGTGAATCAGGGTTAACTAATTTCTTGCGTTTCTTAGGTTCACCAACTGTTGCATTACTATTTGGGGTGCTTGCAGCGTTCCTATTATTACCTGAATTAAATGAAACGACTTTATCTGGATGGATCGGTGATTCGTTAAAAGATGCTGCTCCTATTCTATTAATAACAGGTGCTGGTGGATCATTTGGTACAGTTATTAAAAATTCTGGTGTTGCGGAGAAGCTACAAGAAATGGATTTAGGAGTACTTTCAACAGGTGCGTTGTTCTTACTTGTACCTTTCCTAATTGCGGCGGCATTAAAGACTGCGCAAGGTTCTTCAACAGCGGCACTTGTAATTACGTCATCTTTAATCGCTCCAATGCTACCAACGCTTGGTATTGAAGGGGCGTTACCATTAGCGCTTGTTGTTATGGCGGTTGGAGCTGGTGCAATGACTGTCAGCCATGTGAACGATAGCTTCTTCTGGGTTGTTACACAGTTTAGCGGGATGTCTGTAACAGATGCATA
>Ga0209013_10001990_pt1 | contig 18744 bp, 12 predicted proteins | sample Cruoilmetagenom2_FD_187291 | JGI IMG/M metagenome (GOLD analysis project Ga0209013, IMG submission 187291) | Oil polluted marine microbial communities from Coal Oil Point, Santa Barbara, California, USA - Sample 2 (SPAdes) (version 2) | ecosystem: Environmental > Aquatic > Marine > Oil seeps ...
TGGGCAATGCGCGGCGGGAGCTCATAGCACTCCTGTTAGCAAGCTTTGCATGCGTTCTAGTGCTATTTGCCGGGGTTACCACCGCAGGCGGAATACCCAGCTCTCTTCCCATACTTAAAGGGTTGCCGTTGATCGTGCTGCTCGCGGCTGCCGGCATTCTAACCCTTATCTGCATATGGTTGATGGCAAACACGACCCGACGCGAGGCAAAGCTCGCGCAAATGGAGAATGCAAACCTCAAACGCAGCCTCGCAGCCGCAGATTCGCTCGTCCGCTCTGAGCCGCAGGTCTTATTATTTTGGGAGCAAGACGAGCCGGTACGCATAGTAGCCCACACGCTGAAAGGTGTGCCAGGCCTGCCGGACGAGATGGACGAATTCCTGCGCTTCGGCAGATGGCTTGAGCCAAACTCAGCCTCAAGTCTCAAGAAGGCACTCGATTCACTTTTCACGCGAGGTCAACCCTTCAATATCATTGTGAGGACGAACGCTGACGGGCACGCCGAAGCGGAAGGGCGCACCGCAGGCGGGCGCGCCATACTCCGCCTCAGAGACATTGCCGGCCACCGAGGCGAGGTGGCACGCATCCTCAATCAGCAGCAGATCCTCGCGCGCGATGTTCGCTCCAGCCGCGCCCTGCTTGATACGCTGCCGATGCCAATCTGGCTGCGGGGCAGGGACGGCCGCCTCACCTGGGTTAACGAAGCGTATGCAAAAGCCGTCGACGCACTCAGTCGGGCGGAGGTCCAAGAACGCCAGATTGAGTTGTTGGAGCAGCGCCAGCGCAAAGTGGTTGCGCGCGCGCTTGCGCAAGGAGAAAGCTATCGCGGAAGCCTGCCTCTGATCGTCGGCGGAAAACACAAACTCCACGACGTCACCGTGCTGCCCTTCGAGGACGCAACCGCGGCTGCGGCTATTGACGTCGCCGCGGTTGAGAGCGCGCAGGGCGAGCTCGACCGGCAGATTGCTGCATATGATCGAACGCTCAACAAGGTCGCTACGGCCGTCGCCATTTTCAATCGCAACCAACAGCTCGCGTTCTTTAACGAGGCCTATCGCGAACTGTGGAATCTGGATGCGGACTGGCTCAAGACCCGACCGACCGATGGCGCAGTGCTCGATCGGCTGCGCGAGCTGGGGCGTCTGCCAGAAGTTGTTAGCTACGCCGAGTGGAGGGCGAAGGTGCTCTCCTGTTACGGAACCGCCAACAGCTGCGAAGACTGGTGGCATTTGCCTGATGGCCGCATGCTCCACTTCATGGCTGAGCAACGTTCTGACGGCGGCGTGACCTACCTGTTCGTCGACGAGACCGAGCGGTTTACACTGGAAAGCGATTACAACGCGTTGATTGACGTGCAACGCGAAACGCTCGACAGCCTAAAAGAAGGCGTCGCCGTGTTCGCAACCGACGGAAGACTGAAGCTCTTCAATACCTCATTTGCCTCCGTTTGGCAGCTTTCGCGGCGCTCCCTCGGAGAAGAGCCGCACGTAGACGAGGTCATCGCACAGGCTCGCAAACTTTATGAAGATCCGACGACGTGGGCACGCATTAGCGGAGCGGTGACCTCATTCTCCGTACAACGCGAAGCGTTCGAAGGACAAATGGTGCGGCCTGACAATACGGTGATCGACTACGCTGCGATGCCATTACCCGACGGGGCAACGCTTTTTACTTTCGCGGACATCACTGACGCCAAACGCTACGAGCGAGCCCTGGAAGAGCGCAATGAAGCGCTCGTTGCCGCCGACCGCATGAAAAACCACTTCATTGGTCACGTCTCCTACGAGCTAAGGACACCACTTACAAACATCATGGGCTTCAGCGAACTTCTAGCGAGCCCCCAAATCGGTCCGCTTAATGTAAAGCAGCATGAATATCTCGACGACATAACCTCATCCTCTAAGACGCTACTTGCTATCATTGACGATATTCTCGATCTGGCAACAATAGACGCTGGCGCAATGGAGCTGAATCTGAGCCCCATCGATGTGCGCACAGTTCTGGAGGCTGCAATTCTCGGTGTGCGCGAAGCCGCGTTGCGTGCGGAACTCACAATGCATATCGCAGTGGCCGATGACGCCAAGAAATTTGTTGCCGATGAAGCGCGGGTGCGTCAAGTGCTCTACAATTTGTTGTCGAATGCGGTCGGATTCTCCAAGCCGGGCGGCGTGATCCATATCACTTGCAGGCGTTCAGAGGGCAAGATGGTCTTTACTGTCGCCGATCAGGGGGTCGGAATACCCAAGGATCAGCAGTGGCGTATGTTCGAGCGCTTCGAGAGCCGCAGCCAGGGCTCGGACCACCGTGGTGCTGGGCTTGGGCTATCGATTGTCAAAAGCCTAGTGGAGCTGCACGGTGGCACTGTATCGCTGGAATCGGAACCGGGCCGGGGCACCAGCGTTACCGTGCATCTGCCTGAAGACGGGCGCACGGCTGACGCCAGCAAGCCTCCTACACCACAACCCGGCCCTTCTGACCTGCTATCGGCAAGCGGAAACGCCGCGTAAAGTTATCACTCGATGCCTGCTTCTCACGTCATCTCCAGTGTTTGCGAACCCGAACTCGTCCGCTTAGCCGAGGAGATCGCGTTTGCTGTACGGCCGGGCGACCTTATTGCCTTAAGCGGCGATCTAGGTGCCGGCAAGACGACGCTCGCGCGAGCTCTGATCAGCGCGCTGCAAGGCGGTGCGCGTGAAGAAGTTCCAAGCCCGACGTTCACACTGGTGCAGGCATACGCAACGCCGCGCATGACGGTTGCACATTTCGATCTTTATCGACTGAATGATCCTTCAGAACTCCAGGAGCTGGGGCTTGATCACGCACTTCAAACCGGACTCGCGCTGATCGAATGGCCAGAACGCGCCGGTGGGTCAATTCCCGAAAGCCGGCTTGACGTTCAGCTAGAGGACGAAGGCGCCGGTTCTACGATGGCGGAAAACGGAACGCGGCGCATCACACTTACCGGTCATGGCGATTGGGCCATAAGGCTAGAACGCCTCCTCGCAATGCACGCAATGATCCGCAACGCGGGTATGGGCGGTGAAGACTGCACTCTCAGCTACCTGCAAGGCGACGCCTCGGTGCGCCGCTACGCGCGACTGAAATGTTCGAATCGTCCAGGCGCCATCGTCATGGATTGGGCGCCCCAGACAGACGGCCCGCCCATTCGCGGACATCTGCCCTATAGCCGCATCGCGCATCTGGCCGAAAACGTGCACCCATTCGTTGCAGTCGCAAGTGCCTTGCGCGCGGCTGGTCTCAGCGCGCCTGAGATTTATGCTCAATACCTCGACCGCGGTTTGCTCTTGCTTGAGGACTTTGGCGATCGCGTTTTCGGAGAGGAGGTTGCCACGGGTGCGTCGGACCAAGCCGAGCTCTGGCGTGCGGCCGTAGAAGCCCTCGTCGCACTACGCGAACGCCCTCCAGCTGACAGACTGCCGGTTGTCACTGGAACGACTCATCATCTGCCGGCTTATGGGCACCACGCGTTCGGTATCGAGGTGGAGCTGCTGATCGAATGGTACTGGCCGGCGGCAATCGGCAAACCTATCCCCGCAGATGCGCGCGCCGAATTTTCTGCTTTATGGAAGGCGATATTCGACCGGCTGCAGATCCTGCCCAAAGGCTGGGTGTTGCGCGACTACCACTCGCCCAACCTAGTCTGGCTTCCGGAGCGCAAAGGCGTTGCACGAGTCGGAATAATCGACTTTCAGGACGCAATGCGTGGCCCCCTGGCCTATGACGTGGTCTCGCTCTTGCAGGATGCGCGTACTGATGTGGCCCCCGAGCTTGAAGCCCACCTCTTCGATCACTACTGTGCACAAGTCACCGCGCGAAAGGCGGGGTTCGACCGTGACGCTTTCACCTTCGCCTATGCCGCGCTTGGCGCTCAACGCGCGACCAAGATCCTCGGCATCTTCTCGCGCCTGGCCCAGCGCGATGACAAGCCGACGTATCTGCGGCACATCCCGCGGCTTTGGCGTTATTTGGAACGAGATCTTGCGCATCCTGAACTTAGCGCCCTTCGGGGTTGGTATGATCGCCACATGCCCGCCGATGTTCGTCAGCGAAAGCTCTCCTGATAGGGATCTTCACCTATGAGCCCATCGACGCGCTGGCGCCCTCAAGCGGCGATTGTCTTGGCCGCCGGCCGCGGTGTGCGCATGCAGCCATTGACGGCTCAGGTTCCCAAACCGCTTGTCCGCCTTAAGGGACGCTCACTTATAGACCATGTGCTCGATCGCCTGGCGACGGCTGGCGTCGCTAGGGCCGTGGTCAATGTCCACTATCTTGCCGACATGCTTGAGGCGCACTTGAGCGCACGCCAAAAGCCTCGGATCACAATATCTGATGAGCGCGGGCTGCTCCTGGACACTGGCGGAGGCGTTGTGCACGCGCTTCCCGAGCTCGGGCCGGAACCCTTCTTGATTCACAACTCCGACTCGGTGTGGATCGAGGGTGTGGGTGCAAACCTGGAGCGGCTGATTGCCGCTTGGGACGACGGTAAGATGGATAGCCTTATGCTTCTAGCGTCCGCGACAGCGAGCCTGGGCTACGAAGGTGCAGGCGATTTTGTTATGGGCAATGATGGCCGGCTTCAGCGCCGCGGTGAGCGGCAGGTGGCCCCATTCGTGTTCACCGGCGTATCGATTGCACACCCCAGAATGTTCCAAGGGGCGCCGCAGGGGCGCTTTTCGCTCAACCAGCTATGGAACACGGCCATGGAGAACGGCCGCCTTTATGGACTTCGCTTCGATGGTCTGTGGATGCACGTCGGCACACCGGAAGCGCTAAACGAGGCCGAAAGGTGGATCGAGAGTGAGGACGTCGCTTGAAACGGCAACTCCCAGCGCAAATGGCGACGCGCAGGGCAGCGCCCACGTCTACACGGTGCCACCAGGGCGCCCGTTTCTCCATGCCCTAGCTGCCGCGATCTTGAGGGGCGATCTGCCGATACCCGGCGGGACCACTCCGCAACCGTTTGATCTGCCCAATATCACGCTCCTTTTGCCGACGCGGCGAGCAGCACGTGCAATGCAGGATGCATTTCTAACAGCCTCCGGCGGACGTGCCCTGATGCTGCCGCGCATCCGGCCGATTTCGGAAGCCGAAGAAGAACTAACTTTACTCTCCAGCTTCGCGGGCAGCGACACATTTGGCATGAAGAACGTGGAATTACCGGCGGCCATCAGCGAGATCGAGCGCAGACTGGTTCTCACAGAGCTCGTGCTCAAGTGGTCGCAAGTGATGCGTCAAGATGAGGATGCCGCCAGCGTCCTCGGTTCACATGCGGTCGCTGCTGGTGCTAATACGCCGGCGCAATCAGCCCATTTGGCCGCTGAGCTGTCGCGCCTCATGGACATGGTGGAGACGGAGAACGTTGCGCTTGATGGCTTGGACAAGCTCGTGCCGGAAGAATTTTCCGAACACTGGCAAGACACAATCGATTTCCTGAAGATCGTCACCACGGCGTGGCCAGCCTATCTGGTCGAAAGAGGGCTCTTGTCACCGTCGTCCCGGCGCAACAAGGCGATCGTCGCTGAGGCCCAGCACCTTGCTGCCAACCCACCCAAAGGGTCTGTCATCGTTGCAGGCGTGACAGGCTCCATCCCTGCAACCGTCGAATTAATGAGGCAAGTGGCGAAGCTGCCGTTGGGCGCTATCGTCCTGCCCGGCCTCGATCCGCATCTCGATGATGAGAGCTGGCAGGCCATTGCTCCCGAGAATCCTGAACATCCCAAGCATCCCGAGCATCCCCAGTTCGGATTGAAGAACCTGCTCGACGGCCTCGGCTTGTCGCGTAAGGACGTCCAGCCTCTTCCCGGACCAGAAACGACACCGGCTCAAACGACACGGGCAGAGATCGTCGCAGAGGCCATGCGGCCGTCGGGAACGACAGGACGCTGGCACGCTTATGCGGCCTCAGCAAATCGAAATGCGGCGCGCGAAGCTTTGGACGGTGTAAGCCTCATTGCGGCACCCTCGGCGCAAGACGAGGCCGAAGCGATTGCGCTTGTCTTGCGTGAAGCAGCCGAAACCCCAGGGCGTACAGCTGCGCTTATCTCGCCCGACCGCCTTCTAGCCCGGCGTGTCGCCGTGCGTCTTGAGGCCTGGGGCATTCGCGTCGATGACTCAGCTGGGCGGCCTTTTGCCAAGACGGCACCGGGAACATTTCTCGATCTGGTCATATCGGCCATTGCCAAGGATTTCGCACCGACCGCCGCGATGGCGCTCCTGAAGCACCCATTGACCCGGCTTGGCCTCAACGCGTTCGATGTGCGGCGCGCCTCGCGCGCTTTAGAGATTGCCGCCTTTCGCAACATCTACCTGGGCGAGGGTCTTGAAGGTGTCGCCGCCGCACTTACACGAGCAGAAGAGGAAACGGCGTCGGGAGAGCGGAGACATGCCGCCGTCCGTCGCCTTTGGTCTGACGATTGGAAGGGCGCACATGAACTTGTCAATCGCCTAAGAGAAGCGTTCGCGCCGCTGCTCGCCGTTTTCGCCAATCCAAATGTACAGCCGCTCCAAGCCATTGGGGCTGCTCACATCGCCACAGCAGAAGCAATTGCCCGTTTGCCCGAGCCGCCGGAAGGCGAGAACGCTTCCCCTCTTTGGCAAAGTGAAGCGGGTGAAACCGCGTCAACCTTTTTCACTGGCTTGCTTGCGCCGAACCTGCCTGCGCCGCACGTCAAAGCTGCAGACTATGCCGACCTCTACCGCAGCCTGATCGTCGGAGAGAACGTGCGCCCCAACATACCCGTACATCCGCGGCTGTCGATCTGGGGGCCGTTCGAAGCACGCTTGCAGCAGACCGATGTGATGATCCTCGGTTCGTTGAATGACGGAACGTGGCCACAAGCCGCCGATCCCGGACCGTGGCTCAACAGGCCAATGCGGGCAGCGCTCGGGCTGCCGTCGCCTGAAGAAAAAATCGGTTACGCTGCTCACGATTTCACCTCCCTGTTGGGTGCTCAACGCGTCTATCTCACGCGCGCGGAAAAAATGGACGGTGTGCCCACGGTTCCGTCGCGTTGGCTGATGCGATTGCAGGCGTTGCTCGCCGGGCTTGAGCTCTCCGACGTTCTTAAACCCGAAACACCCTGGCTTGGTTGGGCGCGCGCACGCGATCACGTGGGGGCCCGTATTCGCATTGGCGCGCCTGAGCCGCGCCCATCGATCGCCCTACGGCCACGCAAGATGAGCGTGACGCGCGTCGAAACATGGATCGCTAATCCTTACGCCATCTTTGCCCAAGAGATACTGAAGCTGCAAAAGCTGCCCGAGCTAGGCGCCGCACCCGACGCCGCGCTACGCGGAAGCATCGTGCATGAAATCATGAGCCGTTTTGCTCAAGCGTTTACAGAGACGCTTCCAAAAGACCCTGAGCAAGCCCTTCTAGGAATTGCCAATGAAGTTCTTACCCAATACGCGGGGCATCCCCGCGTGGCGGGATTCTGGCTACCGCGCTTTGAAAGGTTTGCGCACTGGTTTGCGCAGACAGAGCCCGCGCGGCGGGACGTCACGCTGCGCGTCGCAGCCGAAATCGCCGGCACGCTGCCCATTGTGGCACCGGCGGGTCTGTTCACCCTAACGGCGCGGGCCGACCGCATCGATATATGTGCATCTGGATTGATCATCACTGACTATAAGACGGGCCAACTACCAAGTGGCAGTGACGTGAAACAGGGCCGTGCACCGCAGCTCTTGCTAGAGGCTGCGATCGCTGCCGGTGAAACCGGCTTCACCGGGATTGCGCGGAAGGCCGTGACTGGGCTGCGCTACATCCGCGCCTCGGGTGGCGAGCCCCCCGGTGAGGAGCGACTGGTTCAAGTCGATAGTATTGCCGGGCTGGCTGATGCCGCGGTCAGGTCACTGTCGCGCCTTGTCGCATCATTCGATACCGAAGAAACGCCCTACAAAGCTTTGCGTCGCGCCCGCTTCAGCTACGACTACGACGACTACGCCCACCTTGCGCGCGTACGCGAGTGGGCCGCTCTGAGCGAAGACGAGGGGGCGGGATCGTGACCGAGCGCGACGACAAAGCAGAACTTGAGCGCACCCACCGCAACCAACGCGACGCCGCCGATCCGTTGAGTTCCGCCTGGGTAAGCGCCAACGCGGGCACCGGCAAGACGCATGTTCTCACGCAGCGCGCTCTACGCTTGATGCTCGCCGGCACGGAGCCTGAACGCATCCTGTGTCTGACGTACACGAAGGCAGCGGCCGCTGAGATGTCAAAGCGCGTTTACGATACGCTTGCAGGCTGGGTTACGCTTTCAAACGACGAGCTCTGCCAAACACTGACCAAACTTGCTGCGCAACCGCCAACCAACGACGGGATCGACTACGCCCGCACCCTTTTCACCACCGCCATCGAAACACCCGGCGGCCTAAAGGTGCAGACAATTCACTCTTTCTGCGAGCGCCTACTGCAGCGCTTTCCTCTTGAGGCGGGCGTCGCGCCCGGATTCACTATTCTTGACGAGGCTACCGCCCACCTTCTCCAGCGCGAATCCATAGATGCGGTTTTACGCTCTGCAGCGACCCACCGGAATGGGCCAGAAGGGCGCGCGCTTGAGACTGCAATTCGCTACGCTGCCGACGATCGCTTCGACGAGTTGCTTCGATCAGCAATGCGCGAACGCGTATGGCTCCAAGAGGCGACGCGCATCAATCTCGGCGAAGACGACGACGAACTCGCCGCCGCTGAACGCCTCTATCGCAGGGCACTCGGCGTGCGTGACAAAATCATCGACAATGATCTTGATTGCGAGCTCGCGGACCTTGTCCCAAAAGCCCAACTCGTTCGTCTGCGCGATGCGCTCTTGAACGGCGGGAAAGATGACGTCAAAAACGCAGACAAGCTGACGCGTGCCCTTAGCGCCAACTCCGATAACGTGCGCGTTGAAGAGCTAGCGGGCTATTTCTGCACTGGCACCGGGGGGCCACGTGCGCGCCTCATGGGAAAAGCGATCGCGGCAGCGTATCCTGACCTTAATGAATCGACGAACGTTACCCAAGGGCGTTTCGTTGCACTTCTCGATGAACGCAAATCGCTCTCAGTTATTCAGGCAACCATCGCGCTTCTTCGTCTCGCTAGCGCTGCGCTGCAGGGTTATTCCCAAGCCAAGGCACAGCGTGCAGCTCTTGACTATGACGACCTGATTGCCAAGACCGCAAATTTGCTGAAAAACCCGCAGTCTGCAGCGTGGGTTCTCTTCAAACTCGACCGCGGCATCGACCACATTCTCGTCGATGAGGCACAAGATACGAGCCGCGAGCAGTGGCACGTTGTTAAGGCCCTTGCGGAGGAGTTTTTCACCAGCGCAGGCCGACGCGAAGAGATGCGCACGCTGTTTGCCGTTGGCGATGAAAAGCAGTCGATTTACAGCTTTCAGGGTGCGCAGCCAAAGATGTTCGCCGAGATGGGGGCCCAATTTGCGGCCGCCACTCAAGCTGCTCGACAGCCATGGCGACGCATAGGTCTTAATCTCTCGTTCCGGACCGTTGCGCCAATCCTTACCGCCGTCGATCGTGTGTTCGGCGATCATAAGCGCACGCCAGGGCTTACCGCAGACCAAGCGGCTATTCAGCACGCCGTTCACCGGGTCGGGCATGCCGGTCTCGTCGAGATCTGGCCGACGGAGATGTCAGAAGACAACGTAGACGCTGATGTTTGGTCGCCACTTGATGAAGAGCCCTCGCGCTCGGCTGAAACCCGCCTTGCTGAGCTCATTGCCAAAACTATAAAAGGCTGGCTCGACTCTGAAGAGCTGCTGCATTCTGAGAATCGGCCTATACGTCCCGGTGACATACTCGTCCTTCTGAGAAAGCGGCAACCGTTTGCAGGGCCCATGGTTGCTGCCTTGAAATCGCGCGGGATCCCCGTCGCCGGTGCCGATCGCTTGCGCTTGAGCGAACAGATCGCTCTTGCCGACCTCATTTCGCTTGGAGACTTTATAACTCTGCCTGAGGACGATCTGGCGCTTGCAGAAGTTCTCAAAAGCCCGCTATTCAGCTTTGACGATGACGATCTTCTGGCACTCGCGCCGAAGAGAAAGGGCACACTGTGGTCTGCTCTCATCGCCAATGCGGACACCAAGTCAAACTTCAAGGTGGCTGCCGAAACCCTGAAACGTTGGCGTTCGCGCGCAGACTTCATCCCGCCGTTCGAATTCTTCGCGAGCATTCTCGATCGTGAGGGCGCGCGCGCAAAGTTTCTTGCACGGCTTGGTCCCGAGGCCGCAGACCCGCTGGATGAGTTCCTCAACCTGGCACTCAGCTATGACGATGCCGCCGCACCCTCACTCACCGGTTTTCTCGCCTACTTGCGCGAGACGGAGCGTGAGGTGAAGCGCGACATGGAGCATGGCCGCAACGAAGTGCGGGTCATGACCGTGCACGGTGCAAAAGGACTTGAGGCGCCGATCGTGTTTTTGCCGGACACTTGCACAACCGCTGCTGCCGGCAGTCCGGGCACCACGCTGCTCGAACTTGAAGACATGGACTTTCCGCGTGACATCGAAGCCACGCCGTTCGTGTGGAGCGTCAAGGGGACGAGTAAGCTCAGGACAATTTCCGCTGCGCGTGATCTGCAAAAGGTGCTCGACGCCGAAGAGCGCCACAGACTGCTGTACGTGGCCATGACGCGCGCCCGTGATCGCCTTTACGTCGCGGGCTTCGAAGGCAAAATGGGGCGCGCGTCAGGCTGCTGGTACGACCTCATAGACGCGGCCCTCCGGCCCGTTCTTCAAGAAGTCGAGGGACCTCGCGGCACCAAAGTTCTGCGTTGGAGTGAATCGCAATCGGCACCCCCTGGTGAGCCAAGGCACGCGCTGATAGACGACTCCATTGCTGAACCCTTGCCCGCCTGGGCAACGCAGCCCGCTCCGCGTGAACCCAACCCAACAATACCACTCGCACCATCACGCCTCGAAGCATATGCACCAGACGATGAAGGTGAACCTCTAGCCACGCAGCCGGGCGCCCGCCACGCCGATCAGCCGGTAAACCCGTCACCCACAACATTGGCGAGCGAAGATCGAATTCTGCGCGGCACGCTCACGCATGCCTTGCTTGAGCACTTGCCCTCACTTCCAAAAGCCGACTGGAATAATGCTGCAATAGAATTCATCGAAATGCGGGGCACTGACCTCTCCCCGCGCGTTCGCGTGAGCATTGTTGAGGAGAGCTTGGCAATTCTCAACGCACCAGAGTTCACAGCGCTGTTCGGGCCACGCAGTCGCGCCGAGGTCCCGATTGTTGCACACATCGCCAATCCAAAGTCCAAGGGGTTACCGTTTAAGCTCATTGGCCAGATCGATCGCTTAGTAGATCAGGGCGATGAAGTTCTGATTGTCGACTACAAAAGCAACCGCCAGGCCCCCACGACCGTTGAAGGTGTTGCGCCTGCATATCTTTTTCAGCTTGCCGCCTACTCGCTGGCGTTGCGCACAATCTACCCTGGTCGCGCAGTACGGACTGCCCTGCTCTGGACTGAGACGCCGAGAATTATGAAAATTCCAGCTAAAGTCCTCGACGCCTATTGCTCACGCCTGTGGGATCTCAACCTAAGTCACCTTGACGCTAACGAAGTGCATTCCTAACTTCCGGGTCTAACGGATGCCGGCCTAATAAAAGATTTGCGGCATCAATCAGGAGACCATTCATATGGCCAACGAAGTATCAGACAGCACCTTCGAGCAGGAAGTTTTGAAGTCTTCCGAGCCAGTTCTTGTGGATTTTTTTGCCGAGTGGTGCGGGCCGTGTAAGGCAATGGCTCCTGCGCTTGAGCAGGTGGCGCAAGAAATGCAGGGAAAGGTCAAGGTCGTAACGCTTGATGTTGACCAAAACCCAAAGGTCACGGGTGACTACGGCATCCGCGCCATGCCGACGCTATTGCTATTCAAGAACGGCCAGGTTGCAGCACAGCACACCGGCGCGCTCGTCCAAAAGAAGAAGCTTGAGGATTGGATCAACACATCCGTCACAGCCACTGCCTGACATTCTCCAACACAACTCGTTCGACGGCCCCGCAACACGTCGCGGGGCCTTCTCGTTTCCGACCATTAATAATCGAGAACGGAAGCGCAGTGTGCCTGCACCTTAAATGCCAGAATACTTGGCAACACAAAAACGACAGAGTCTAATTCGCTTGCGACTCGACGCCATCCTGCAGGGCTAGAACGTGACCGGCCAGATAGAGCGAGCCGCAGATGAGAATGCGTTTCGCTCCCGGCTCCAGATGATCGATGCGTTTCAGTGCAGACTCGATATCGCTTGAACACTCTGCCTCCAGACCGACGCTACGAGCCGTTTCCGCCAGTGCCTCCGGAGCGTGTGGCGTCTCGTGTGCGCCGGGGGTCGGAACGGTTAGGACAGATCGCACAAGACCGCGGAACGGGCTCAAAAACCCATCGGAATCCTTCAAACCCATCATGCCCACCATAAGATAAACGGGTTTTGGAGCACGCTCCTCCAAGTCGGCTAGCGTTTGCGCCAGCGCGCTGCCCGCGGCCGGGTTGTGCCCACCGTCCAGCCATAGCTCTGAGCCCGGGTTCAAAAGAGACGGCAGCGGTCCCCGATCCAAGCGCTGCATCCGGGCAGGCCAACGTACCTGCACAAGTCCCTGCTCCATTGCCCATTCGTCAAGGCCAAGCGCGGGGTGAGAAGCTCGTAGCTCGAGCGCAGCTGCGACGGCCGTGCCGGCGTTGATGATCTGGTGCCGGCCAGTGAGCGCAGGCAGGGGAAGATCTAAAAGCTCATCCTGGGCTTGCACGACGAGACGGCCGCGCTGCTCATAAGCATCGAAGTGCTCGCCCCAGGCGACCATTCGCGCGCCCACCCGATTCACCTCGACGCGAATTACCTCTTCCGCCTCAGGTTCTTGCTGTGAAACGACAACTGGGACGTCGCGTCTTAATATGCCCGACTTCTCATAGGCGATCTCGCCGAGCGAGCCTCCGAGCTTGTCGGAGTGATCGAGCGAGATCGAGGTAATAATGCAAAGCGCCGGATTCGCGATAACGTTGGTTGCATCAAGCCGTCCGCCGAGCCCTACCTCGAGCAAGAGCACATCGGCCGGGCGCTCAGAAAATGCTAGAAATGCGGCCGCCGTCGTGATCTCAAATTGGGTGATGTCGTCGTTACCGTTGACCGCCTGTGTACGCGTCAAGACATCGATGAGCGAATCCTCGCCGATCGGCGCTGCTTTGCCGTTTCTACCCGCGAGTTCGATACGCTCGTGGAAGCGCACCAAGTGAGGGGAAGTATAGACGTGTACGCGCGCACCCGCCTCCTCAAGCATCGACTTGAGGAAAGCCGTAACTGATCCCTTGCCGTTGGTGCCGGCCACATGCACGCATGGAGGCAGGCTTCTGTGAGGATTGCCAAGCTTGGCAAGAAGCCGCTCGATACGTCCAAGCGATAGATCGATCAGCAGCGGATGCAGGAGTTTCATCTCGGCGAGGAGCTGAGCGCTCGTCGGCATGTCAGCCATTCCCTCTCGCCACGATGATCTTCCGGCCTCTATCCTGACCTTGACCTACTGTGTCAAGCACCAGCATCACGTGGTGGTTCTTTTCCACGGCTGAGATTGGAGGCTCTCGGGACCTTACCCCATTTGACGTCAGGTTCGTTATCCGTCCTTCGGTAGTGGCGCCGAAACCTCGGATTCACTGTCACGTTGCGTCTTCTCACCACCTTCGAACCGTGCGGTATCAACTCGTTCCTCTGGGCCGAGAATCTCCGGCTCTACTGCGCCATCGGTCGATGCTTGCGCCGGCGCCTCAATCGCGGGAGCGCCGTATGCCTCACCGTTGAGATAGCGGCTTCCGTTAATCTTCCTACTCTTACTGTCCCCTCGAACCTTGGATGGGCCATCTTTTTCCGTCAGCAAGTTGCACAGCCGACCTAACGTCTCACGCATCTCGTGGCGATGGACGACCATGTCGATCATCCCATGCTCCAGCAGATACTCCGCGCGCTGGAAGCCTTCCGGCAATTGCTCACGAATTGTCTGCTGTATAACGCGAGGCCCCGCGAAGCAGATCAGCGCGCCAGGCTCCGCGATATGGATGTCGCCCAGCATGGCGTAAGACGCCGTGACGCCGCCGGTCGTTGGGTCGGTGAGCACAACGATATAGGGTAGTCTCGCTTCACGCAGTCGCTGCACAGCAATCGTGGTGCGCGGCATCTGCATCAGCGAGAGTATGCCCTCTTGCATGCGCGCTCCGCCGGAGGCCGCGAATAAAATAAAAGGGGTTTTCTTTTCTACTGCGTGCAACATGCCCGCGATCACGGCCTCGCCTGCGGCCATGCCAAGCGAGCCTGCCATGAAACGGAAGTCCTGCGCGGCCGCGACGATGTCTTGATCGTAGAGACGGCCCTCGCTAACGAGCACCGCGTCATCAAGTTCCGTCGATGACTTAGCGTCACGCAAGCGATCGGTATAGCGCCGGCCATCGCGGAATTTCAGAGGATCTGAATACACCTCTGGGATTACGATCTTCTCGTATTGCCCATCATCGAACAGGTGTTGCAGGCGTGCTGGGGCACCCATGCGCATGTGATAGTTGGAGCCAGGCACAACGAATTGATTGGCCTCGAGGTCCTTGTAAAAGACCATCTGGCCCGTCTCCGGGCACTTAACCCAGAGATTGTCCGGCACCTCACGCTTCGTGGTTAGAAAGCCGCGGATCTTCGGACGGACAACGTTGTTGATCCAGTTCACTCTCTCTTGTCTCTCAACAGACTGATATGCTCGTTAGAACTAATATATTCGGCCTGAACGGCGCTAATCTAGCATATCGAAACTCTAAAACCCCCAAATATCGCCGCTCTTTGTAACTGTCTACACTGCCGCACGTCGGCACAGCAGTCTCGAAGTATCGGCCACGTATTATGCCGCCCGCAGGGCTCCAGCAAGGGACTGCACTAAATCTAGGACAGATGGCACCGTCTTACTAGTAGACCGCCGTCCGCCTTCCAGGCTCTGCTCGATGGCGGTGACAAGGGCCGAGCCCACCACAACGGCGTCAGCGCCCTTGGCCAACGCCTTAGCCTGATCTCCTGTTCTTATGCCAAAACCTATGGCAACGGGAAGGTCGGTGGCATTCTTGATGAGCTTTACTTGGGCGTGAACAGCGTTAACTTCTGGGCTTGCGGAGCCCGTAATGCCTGTGATTGATACATAATAAAGGAATCCTGAGGAGTTGTTGAGCACGGTCGGCAGACGCTTGGCATCTGTCGTGGGCGTGGCGAGACGTATGAAATTGAGGCCGTGCTTCTTGGCGGGAATACACAGCTCGCTGTCGGCCTCGGGCGGCACGTCCACAACAATAAGCCCATCGACGCCAGCTGCTGCGGCCTCTTTCAAGAACTTTTCCTTCGGGTAGACGTAGATGGGGTTGTAGTACCCCATCAGCACAATGGGCGTATCCTGATCTTGTTGGCGGAAGGCTGAAACCAGGTCGAGCGTGGCGCGCATTTTGTGACCGGCTTTAAGCGCACGCAGCGAAGACGCCTGGATAGCGGGGCCGTCCGCCATCGGATCGGAAAATGGCATACCGAGCTCGATAAGGTCGGCGCCGGATTCGGGCAGTCCAAGGAGGATGTTCTTCGAGGTCTCAAGGTCGGGGTCACCGGCCGTGATAAAGGTGACGAGCCCGGGCCGACTATCCTCCCTCAGCTCAGCGAAGCGGCGATCGATGCGGTTGGCTTTCGTCATAACAATCCCGAGCAAATGTCGAAGCTATAGAAGAGCAGAGCACGTTTGCTCTCGTCTACATTTTCATCCCCAGATGGTCGGCCACGGCGAAAATGTCCTTGTCGCCGCGCCCGCACATGTTCATCACGAGCAGATCGTCCTTGGGTAATGTGGGTGCCAGCTTTTTTACGTAGGCCAATGCATGCGATGGCTCGAGCGCTGGGATGATACCTTCAAGCTTGGTGCACATCTGGAAAGCGTCAAGCGCCTCCTGGTCTGTTGCCGCCACATAGCTAACGCGGCCCGTATCTTTGAGCCAAGCATGCTCCGGCCCAACACCGGGATAATCTAGCCCGGCCGAAATCGAATGGCCCTCAAGGATCTGGCCGTCATCGTCCTGAAGGAGATAGGTCCGATTTCCGTGCAGAACGCCGGGGGTACCACCGGTCATGGAAGCCGCGTGCCCGTTCGGCACGTCAAGCCCGTGGCCGCCCGCTTCGACGCCATAGATCTTTATGTTCTCATCGTCGAGGAATGGGTGGAAAAGCCCAATCGCATTGGAACCCCCGCCGATGCAAGCAACAAGCGTATCCGGCAGCCGCCCTTCGCGTTCCAACATCTGCTCGCGCACTTCCCTGCCAATAATCGATTGAAAGTTGCGCACCAATTCCGGGTAGGGATGTGGTCCTGCAACAGTGCCGATGATGTAGTAGGTATCGTGGACGTTAGTCACCCAATCCCGCAGCGCCTCGTTCATGGCATCTTTGAGCGTGCCGGCTCCGCTGGTCACAGGATTAACTTTGGCACCAAGCAATCCCATACGAAACACGTTGGGCTTCTGACGCTCAACGTCGGTTTTACCCATGAAGATCTCGCATGGCAGACCGAAGCGCGCGCACACCGTCGCAACAGCAACGCCGTGCTGACCCGCACCGGTCTCCGCAATGATTCGCGTTTTACACATGCGACGTGCGAGCAAGATCTGGCCAAGGCAATTATTAATCTTATGACTGCCGGTGTGATTGAGCTCATCGCGCTTTAAGTAGATTTTGGCGCCACCGAAATGCTCCGTCAGTCGCTCTGCAAAATAGAGTGCGCTCGGTCGTCCAGCATAATCTGCGTTGAGATTAGCAAGTTCAGCATGAAACGCGGGGTCACTCTTCGCCTCGTTGTACGCGCGCTCCAAATCGAGGATCAGCGGCATCAGCGTTTCTGCGACGAACCGACCGCCGAAGATGCCGAAATGGCCGGCGTCGTCGGGCCCGCTGCGGAGCGTATTGAGCTTTGGGTCCTTGGATTGTGTCGGTGCTGTTGCCATAAGTGCTATCCTCGAGCCGGCTTGAGCCCACCATTAAAGAGCTTGATTAGCGGCCTTTGCAGCCTGAAGAAAGCGGCGGATCAGCTCAGGGTCCTTTTCGCCGGGCCTAGCTTCGACGCCCGATGAGACATCGACGGCCTTGGCGCCCGTCATTCGGATCGCTTTCGCAACATTTAAGTGCGTGAGCCCCCCGGCAAGCATGTAGTCGATCTTGCCGCGCACACCTTCGAGCACCCTCCAGTCGAAGGCGATGCCGTTGCCGCCGGGCAAAGTGCCCGGCCGGTCTTGCGGCGCCTTGGCATCGAATAGGATGAGGTCAGCCTTGCCGGCGTAAGCGAAGGCGTTTTGAGCGTCTTCAGTGCGATTTACCTTGAGCGCTTTCATCACCGGACGGCCAAAACGCTGTACAATTTCGGCGACACGCTCTGGCGTTTCCTCGCCATGCAACTGGATCATGTCAGGGTTAGCCGTATCAATCACCTCTTCCAACCGGACATCATCAGGATTGACAACCAGTGCCACAATCTTTGCTCGGCCGCGGGCCTTATCCGCCAACTTTTTCATTGTCGCCGTATCGATGTTGCGTGGGCTCGCTTCGTAAAACACGAAACCGACATAGTCCGCACCGTGCGCAAGGGCGACCTCAAGCGCGCTTTCCGTTTTTAGTCCGCAAATCTTCACGTCGGCTGGCATCGATGCATCCAAGTAGCGCAGTCCGGCTTGGCGACGCTTAACCTTGTACCAAGGCTTTATGCCGCCGAGCAGTGACCATAGAGAACGTCTGTCTCGGTTTGAGCGACAGGCCGCCTTCAGGTACCCGGCGCGGCGAGCTGCCTTGCACCGCCTCCTGCGGTGTGGGCATCGCGCTCGCGCGTAAGCCGATCCGCCTCGGCATGCCAGCGTGCAGCTTCTTTCGCCTTCGAGCGGGCGCTCTTGCGCCAGCGCCCCTGACTCGCCCACATCGCGACGCCACCGACAACTACGCCAATAAGAACGGCGACGAAGAAATAGGCATAGAACGGCAAACTGAGATATACCACAGGTGTCTCGGGGCGGAAGGGGTCGAGGACCAGACGCACTTCGTGACGATTGGCAACAGCGAGTGTCACGAGCACGACTGCCACGGGGATCGCAATCAAGAGCCAGAGAATTCGCCGCACTTCATAGAGTCCCAGCAATGATTCATTGAGCGGCTATCTTAGCTGCCATTAAGCCGCTCGCGAAGCTCCTTGCCGGTCTTGAAGAACGGCACAAACTTCTCAGCGACCGGCACAGCCGTTCCAGTACGAGGATTGCGCCCCTGCCGAGCAGCACGATGCTTCACGGTGAAGGCGCCGAAGCCGCGCAACTCAACTCGATCTCCCCGCGAGAGGGCCTCGACGATTTCGTCGAACACAACATTGACGATGCGCTCTACGTCACGGTGATACAGATGGGGATTGGAGCTTGAGATCTTATGGATCAGCTCGGATTTGATCATTGTCGGCCCCGAAGCAAACGACTGTAATCTCTTAATTTTCCGCAGGGTGCCAAACGGAGACGAGGCCGTCAAGACCAAGTGTCGACAGGCTCGGGTCACGCCCTAGAATCCGGACCAGGTTCGCCTCGCCATCACCCAGCAGGCCGCCCGCAATGGACCCAAGCGCGCCAAGCAACCCAAGAGATCTGGATGCCTTCGGTTTCCAGTCGACAACCTCCAAACTCGCGTCGATGTTGCGCT
>Ga0209013_10001991_pt1 | contig 18740 bp, 17 predicted proteins | sample Cruoilmetagenom2_FD_187291 | JGI IMG/M metagenome (GOLD analysis project Ga0209013, IMG submission 187291) | Oil polluted marine microbial communities from Coal Oil Point, Santa Barbara, California, USA - Sample 2 (SPAdes) (version 2) | ecosystem: Environmental > Aquatic > Marine > Oil seeps ...
CCAAGGCGACGAGACAGTTTCCATGCAGGACCTGTATAACGAGACATGTGAATGTCCTCCTTTTAGTGGTTTTATTTTGTTGTAAAATAAGACCAGATGCATTCAATCAAACCGTCATTTTATTTTCATGTACCCTCGCCCTCGCAGCCAAGGGTTACCCGATACACCTTCCATATACATGGAGGAATAAAATGAAACAAATAAGACCATGCAACTGCTGCTGTTATTTTACACATCCTCCATGATACCAATATGCAGGTGAAATGTCAATCAGTTTTGCTGAATCTTAATTGATACCACCTGGGTGTTTGACCTTTTAATAACACTGGGAATCTAGTAAGATGGTAATGCAAGGGATGAAAGCGTTTACATCAAAGAGGGGTGCTTAGTATGGAAAATAAATTCATTCACCAGGAAACAGCAGTTGTTCACAAAGGATATGAATCTGCGCAACATCACGATAGTTTATCGATTCCTTTGTATCAAACATCCACTTTTGTTTTTTCTTCTGCTGAAGAAGGCGAGCGGAGATTTGCTGGAGAGGAACAAGGGAATATTTACTCAAGACTTGGAAATCCAACAGTTCGTGTGTTGGAGGAACGGATGGCAGAGCTTGAAAATGGGAGCAGTGCACTGGCATTTGGGTCAGGGATGGCCGCGGTCAGTGCAGCACTTATCCATGTAACTAAAACAGGTGATCACATTCTCTGCTCAAGAGGTATCTACGGGTGCACATTTGGTTTACTTGAGATGATGAACGAAAAATACAATATATCTCATAGTTTCAATGGAATGTCTAGTGAACAAGAAATAGAATCGGCAATCAGGCCAGAAACAGTTTGTCTTTATATAGAAACACCAATCAATCCAACGATGGAAATCGTGGATTTGGAGCTGGTATGCAAAGTTGCCCGTAAGCATGGGTTAAAAGTAATTGTGGATAATACGTTTTCTTCACCTTACTTACAGAACCCAATTGACTATGGTGCAGATTACGTGTTGCACAGTGCCACAAAATACATTAATGGTCACGGTGATGTAATCGCGGGATTATTGATTGGTAAAAACGCAGAGGATATGTTGAATTTGCGTATGTCGGTGCAAAAAGATATTGGAGGTATCATCTCTCCATTCGATGCATGGCTTATTTTGCGAGGATTGAAGACACTTCATGTACGAATGGATCGACATTCTGAAAATGCTCAGAAACTTGTGGAATTTTTGGCATCTTCAACACTCGTGGATAAAGTATATTACCCATTCGATCCAAAACATCCACAGTATGCAATAGCAAAAAAACAGATGAAAGATGGAGGGGGTCTGATTTCTTTTACCATCCATGGAGGGAAAGAAGTTGCCCAATTTTTGATGAATGGCCTCAAAATGATTAAAATTGCGGTCAGCTTGGGAGATGCAGAGACGCTCATCCAGCATCCATCAACCATGACACATGCTGTAATCCCGGAAGCAGAACGTGAAAAAATGGGCATTACGCATTCCTTACTCCGAGTGTCAGTCGGACTGGAACATGTAGATGATATTATGGCAGATTTGCAACAAGCTTTTATCAATGTGGAAAAACATTTTACTGAATCTGTGGAAAACTAATAAAAGGAAGAGGTGCAAGCAAGCACCTCTTCCTTTTTAAATATGCTTCATGAGGACAGATACAAAATGTTCAAGTCCTTGACGATCGCCATCTTGGAAACGATCTTTTTCAGGGCTATCGATATCCAGAACCCCAATAACTTCACCATTCTTTATTAACGGCACCACGATTTCGGACTGTGACGCAGCATCACATGCGATATGTCCAGGGAACGCATGGACATCAGGAACGATAATCGTTTCTTGCTTTTGTACGCTGGTTCCACAAACTCCTCGGCCAACAGGGATTCTGACACAAGCAGGCAGGCCCTGGAAAGGTCCAAGCACAAGTTCTCCGCCATCCATCATGTAAAAGCCGACCCAGTTGATGCGATCGAAAAATTGATTCAACAAAGCAGATGCGTTACTTAAATTCGCCATCACATTAGATTCGCCGGTCAATAATGCATCCAATTGCTTCCCTAACATGTCATATTGTTGTTCGGTATTCCCGGAGTACATAGATTTTGTAAACATGCTTACACCTCTTCTAAAATGTAATTTTATTATTCAATATAAACACGCTCATAATATTGATGCAAGTCTTTCGCGCTATGAGCATCGGACCCGAAGACGAGAGGAATCCCCATTTCTTTTGCTGCCAGAATATAGCGGGGGGGAGGATAGGCTTCCCGGCAATATTGTTTTGCCAAGCCGGCACTGTTCACATCCATTTCATATTGGTGACCTTTTATTAATTCAAGGGTCTTCATGATCATTTCGTGGTCATCGACCTGTATGCCATGGAAATGCTGGAACTTATGAATTAATGTCGGATGGCCTACTCTTTTCGGTTTATAGCTTCCGAGGTCAGCTTTAATCGAGTCTTGAACCGTTTGATAATAGAGGGAATACACTTTTTCAATAGATCCCAAGAACCGTGCGAAATTCATGAAAGTTTCATTTGAATAATCGATACACGTATATCTTTTTTCCTGAAGCAGGAAATGGACAGATAAAATAGAATCATCTAAGATGGGTCCAATATCGTTCAGTAAACGAGTAGTTTCTTTTTCAAAACCTTCTATATAATCGACTTCCAGACCAATGGATATCGATATGTCAGCGGCATATTGTTTTTTTAGTTGTTGCAGTTCTAAAATATAGGAATCAAGCTTTTTTTCATCCATGAAACTATCTCGGTCCGGTACTGTATCGGTAAAGCCGTGAGGGGGAGGGGCATGCTCAGTGAATGAGATGTCAGTAAAGCCATTGAGAATGGCCTTTTCAATGTATAACTGGAATGCGTCCTTTGTTCCATGAGGACAAAAAGGACCGTGAATATGTGCATCGCGCTTCATAAAATGGGACACCTCCGTAAGTAATTGAAACATTTTACATAATTTCGGCATAATTCTTCTATTTTCGTCAACATTATCAGTTGTTTCATGGTAAGATTACAAGTATGAACTGGCATAGACCGTGATTTTGGAACAGGGGGCTTACGATGAAGTTTATCATCATTGCAATCATCGTACTAATTGCATTACTCGGAGTCGGATTTTCGATCCGTCGTAAACATTATATAGAAATTGGAAAACTTGAACATGAAAAACATCAAATTCAAAATAAACCAATATTAGAAGAGATGACGAAAGTCAAACAGCTCAATATGAATGGTCAAACGGAAGAAATGTTCGAGAATTGGCGCAATAACTGGACCCAGGTAATGGATGTCCATATGCCGAAAATTGATTCCTTGCTATTTGATGCTGAAGAAAGCATCGATAAATTCCGTTTCAAACGTGCAACTACTATTGAAAAAGAGATTGCGGAACGCATTCAGCAAAGTGATGACAAAATGTCACTGATTTTGAAGGAACTAGAACAATTGATTGGCAGCGAAGAGAAGAATCGTGTCGAAATGGATCAATTGAAAGAACAGCATCGTGCTGCACGCAAGACATTGCTTGCACATCAGCATTCATTTGGTGCGGCAGCTGTACCGCTTGAGAAAAAGCTGGAACAATTCGGACCTAAATTTGAAGAGTATGATACTTTGACCAATAACGGAAACTATTTGCAAGCACGCGAAATTGTCATTGGTCTGAATGAGGAAGCGCAGCATGTGTTTGCCCTGCTACAGGATATTCCTACATTGCTGACGGAAGTCCAGAATAAGATACCGTCTAGCATCCACGAACTTCGCAATGGACAACGTGAAATGGAAGAAAAGTCCTATTATTTGGAGCACCTTGAAATGACTGCCCAATTGGATAAGCTGGATGATGAATTAGTCCTAATGAGGGAATCCATTATTCAACTCGAGACGGACGACGTGAAAATTCGTGTTGAACAGATCAAGGATGAAATAGAAAGTTTCTATGACATGCTAGAAAAAGAAGTAATGGCTAAACTCTATGTGGATCAGCATCGACAGCCGACTGAACTTCGTTTGGCCGAAGTTACGACGATAACAAGACAAACAAGTGACGAAGCCGCGTATGTCCAACAAAGCTATCGTTTGCCTGAAAAAGAAGCAGAGATACCACTTGTATGTCTGAAACAAATTGAAGCTTTGCAAAAACGCTATGATTTAGTTGAACAACGGGCAAGTGAGGATCAATTGGCGTATTCAAGCCTACAGGACGAGCTTACCCTCATTTCCGCAGATTTGGAAAGCCTTTATGAAGAACAGGAAAGATTTTCTAGCAGCCTAAACAACCTGCGTATAGACGAAAATCGTGCACGAACAAAACTTGATGAATTGAAACGTTTGCTGCATGAAACAGATCGTTTGGTACATAAAGCGAATATGCCTGGCATACCGGAAGAAATGGATGTTCGTTTGGAAGAAGCAGAAGAACATATTTATTTGGTTATGCAGAGTTTGCAGGAAGTCCCGCTTAATATGAAACTAGTGGATAATTACCTGGCCAAAGCCGACAAGTGTATTCATGAAGTACATGAGAAAGCAAAGGAAATGCTGGAAAATGTCTTGTTGATTGAACGGATTATCCAATATGGCAACCGTTATCGTGCAAGTCACCCCCGCATGAATCAACGTTTAATGGAAGCCGAGGCAGCCTTCCGTCAACTGCGATATGCAAAAGCCCTTGAAGAAGCGGCTACAGCTGTGGAAGAAGTGGAACCAGGTGCCATGAAACGAATCGAAGTGCTTGTCAAAGAAGACGCTTGGCGTTCATAATAAAAGCAGTTGAAACCACCACACAACACGTGCTGGTGGTTTTCTTTTGAAAAGGAGTTCAACCATGTATTATTTTGATCATAGTGCTACAACAAAACCCCATAAAGAAGTACTCGATACATTTGTTAAAGTAAATGAAGATTTTTTCGCTAATCCAGCGTCACTTCATGAATTAGGTGTCGATGCACACACGCTACTATCAAGGGCAAGAAAACAAGTTGCCGACATGCTCGCAACGGAAGAAACGAAAGTGATATTCACTTCTGGCGGAACTGAATCAAATCATTTTGCCATTCATGGCCTTGCTAAAAAAATGCAAGGACGCGGAAAACACATCATCACTTCATCAATTGAACATCCATCAGTCATTGAATCAATGAAACAACTTGAACTTCAAGGATTTGAAGTGGATTTCTTGCCGGTTGACGAAAATGGTTTGACTTCGGTTGAAGATGTAACGAATCGCTTGCGCAAAGATACAATCTTGGTCAGTATTATGCATGTAAATAATGAGCTGGGAAGTATCCAGCCAATTGAACAACTTGCATCCGTCATCCATAAAACAAGCCGGGCACTCTTTCATGTTGATGCAGTCCAAAGCTTTGGTAAATATCCAGTATCATTTCAAAAACTCGATGCTGATGTTCTGACACTATCAGGGCATAAATTCAATGGATTGAAAGGGACGGGAATTGTCGCTTGGAAAAACCATGTGTCATTTGAACCGACTATCGTCGGAGGAGGTCAGGAATTTGGAATGCGCAGCGGAACGGTTTCCGTAGCTTCTGCCGTGTCATTTTCAAAAGCGATGCGACTGGCGTATGAAAACCAGCCAACGATGCTAAAGAAATACCAGGAATGGAACAAACGATTGCGAGAATCGCTGTGTGAAATAGAAGGCATAAAACTTTTATCTCCAGATTCAGCGGCAGCACACATATTGACAATCAGTGCCCGCCGTTTAAAAGGGGAAGTACTGGTGAATGCCTTGCAAGCAAAAAATATCATTGTTACCACGTCTAGTGCTTGTTCGTCCAAACAAACAAAAATAAGCCATGTGATAAAAGCAATCGGTGTTCCGGACGATTATCAAAAAGGCGTTATACGCATTAGTTTAGGTACAAGCAATGATGATCAGCAAATCAATTATTTTATTGAGCAATTCACAAAAATAATGAAGCAAGTTAAAGGAGAATAGATTAATCATGGAATGGAAAGAAATATTGGTACGTTACGGGGAACTTTCGACAAAAGGAAGAAATCGACATGCATTTACAGGGCGTTTGCGTGATAACATCCGTTATGCATTTGCGGATTTACCTAAATTCAAAATCATTACAGAGCGTGATCGAATGTTCATCAGACCGAATGAGCAGGAAACGATGGATGAGCTAATCAAGCGTCTTCCTAACATTTTCGGGATACAGTCTTTCAGTCCTGTTGCATCTTGTAGTTTAGAACTAGAGGATATTCAGCAAACTGCTATTAAGATTGTGGAGTCTCTAGATCGTACCGACAAAACATTCAAGGTGACGGTAAAACGTTCATACAAACCTTTTGAAATGGAAACAAATGAACTACAGCAATTTGTGGCATCCCATGTGCTTCGAAAATTCCCGGATATTAAAGTCCAAATGAAAAAACCAGATATCAATTTGCATGTGGAAGTACGAAAAGATGCAGTTTATATGATGGCGGAAGTAATTCCAGGTGCCGGCGGATTACCGATCGGTTCAAACGGAAAATCCCTTTTGATGTTATCTGGAGGAATTGATAGCCCGGTAGCAGGTTACCAAATGTTAAGACGAGGCGTTCGATTGGATGCTATTCATTTTTACAGCCCACCGTTTACAAGTGAACGTTCGAAAGAAAAAGTGATGGATTTGGCCGAAAAATTAAGCCGTTTCGGTGCTTCTGTTAAGTTGCATGTTATTCCGTTCACGGCAATCCAGCAAGAAATACAGAAACAAATACCAGATAATGTTTCAATGACAACCACCCGCCGCATGATGTTGAAAATTGCTGATCTTGTACGTGAGGAAACGGAAGCGATGGCGATAATTACAGGTGAAAGCCTTGGACAAGTGGCAAGCCAGACATTGGAAAGCTTGACTGCAATCAACGCCGTTACGAATACGCCTGTTTTACGTCCATTAATTTCAATGGACAAGCAGGATATTATCCAGATTGCCCAGGATATTGATACGTATGAAGTATCAATCCGACCATATGAAGACTGCTGTACGATTTTCACTCCTGCAAGTCCGAAAACAAAACCAAAACTTGATAAAGTGGAGTATTATGAAAGCTTTAAATCATTTGATGAAATGATTGAACAAGCTGTAAGTGAGAGAGAAATCATGATGTTCCCTATAAAGAAAAAAGATAAATTCTCTGAATTTCTGTAGAAATAATCATAAACCCAGTGTAATAACAAATTTCCCATGAATTACTACTTCTTGTGAATGCATGAATTGGTCGATCCGACACATTCTATCTTCAACAAGGAGGTGAAAAAATCATGGCAAACAACAACTCAGGTAATTCAAACCAACTTCTAGTTCCTGGCGTACAACAAGCTTTGGATCAAATGAAATATGAGATCGCTCAAGAGTTTGGCGTTAACCTTGGTCCAGATGCAACATCGCGAGCTAACGGTTCCGTTGGCGGAGAAATCACTAAGCGATTAGTACAAATGGCTGAGCGTCAAATGGGTGGTAACCAACAATCATAATTGAATATAGGCCGGTGGCATTTGCCACCGGTCTTTTTATTTGATAAAAAGTTATTTTTGAAAAGTCAGAATAATATTAGTATAATAAGGAAGACGTAATAAATGAACACCGAGGAGGATATTTATGCAACGAGAAGATCTTTTAGCACCGTCGACTTATAATTTGGTCCAAGAGTTTGAAAAGTATGCAAATGATCCAAAACGACTGGCAATTGTTTGGAAGAGTGATAACGGAGAATCCAAAACGATTACATATCAGGAATTGATGGAATTCTCGAATAAAGCAGCAAATGTCTTCATTAATTCCGGCTTGAAACAAGGTGATGTCGTATTGGTGATGGTGCCGCGTTTAATAGAGGCCTATATAACCTATATCGGTGCATTAAAAGCGGGTTTAATTGTCATTCCAAGTTCAGAAATGTTACGAGCTAAAGATATAGACTATCGTTTAGTACATAGTGAAGCAAAAGCGGTTGTTGCTTATGAGCCGTTCATAAGTCAATTCGAACAAGTACAAAATTTAGATGGACTTAAGCAGTTCGTGATTGGCCAAAAGAATGAAGCATGGATTTCACTGACAGAAGAAATGGAGCAAGCTTCACCAACATTTTTAGCTGCTGAAACTAAAAATACAGACATGGCTTTCCTATCCTACACCAGTGGCACAACCGGAAACCCAAAGGGAGTCGTCCATACACACGGCTGGGCGTATGCACATCTGCGCACTTCTGCGGAACATTGGCTTGATATCCATGAAGGTGACGTTGTCTGGGCAACAGCAAGTCCAGGATGGCAAAAATGGATTTGGAGTCCATTTGTGGCCACCCTTGGAAGTGGAGCGACAGGTTTCGTTTATCATGGGAAATTTGAAGCAAAAACGTATTTGCAATTACTTGAACAACACAAGGTCAATGTTTTATGCTGTACGCCAACCGAGTATCGCATCATGGCAAAAGCTGAAGGTTTATCAACCTATGATCTTTCTTCCCTGCACAGTGCGGTTTCAGCTGGGGAACCCTTGAATCGTGAAGTCATTGATACGTTCAGAAGGGAATTTGACTTGGAGGTCCGTGATGGATACGGGCAAACGGAGAATACTTTATTGGTTGGTACGATGAAAGGGATGGAAGCGCGCCCGGGTTCGATGGGGAAACCAACTCCGGGAAATCAAGTGGAAATCATCAATGAGTTAGGTGAAGTTAGTGAAGCCGGAGAGGTAGGAGACATTGCCGTTCATGTGGATACACCTGCATTGTTTAAATCCTATTTGAAAGATCCTGAACGAACCAGTATGCAATTCAGAGGGAATTATTATATCACTGGTGATAAGGCGTCTAAAGACGAGGATGGATACTTTTGGTTTGAAGGCCGCGGGGATGATATTATCATCAGTGCGGGTTACACGATTGGACCGTTTGAAGTGGAAGATGCTTTGGTGAAGCACCCAGCAGTTCAGGAATGTGCAGTTGTGGGCAGTCCGGATGAAGTGCGTGGACATATTGTCAAAGCCTTTGTCGTGCTGACAGAACCCGAAAAAGCTTCAGCAGAGCTTGTCAAAGAACTCCAGGAGCACGTCAAAGAGCTGACAGCGCCTTATAAATACCCACGGGAAGTAACATTTATCGAAGAGTTGCCAAAAACGGCATCCGGTAAAATTAGACGTATTGAGCTACGTAAACAAGAAAGTACGAAATAAATTAATCGCCCAAGCTAATGAGTCAATATAGAGTGTGGTCTTTCATCAACCAACAAAAAACTATTCTAGTAGACTTTGAATAAAGTTCTATCAGAATAGTTTTTTGTCGTTTACTTTCCTTAATTAGGCATCTATAATGAAATATATTTCGAAGGTCAAAATAATGAGGTGAAGTATGTTGGATGAAGAACGTGAAGGAATTATTTGGGCAGTCGGAGCTTATCTTTTATGGGGAGTATTGCCGATATACTGGAAGTGGCTGAACCACGTTCCGAGTGATGAAATTTTAACTAGCCGCATTGTGTGGGCATTTATATTTATGGCACTCTTTGTTATTTTCATGAGGAACAGCAAACTGTTGATTTCTGAAATTCGAACACTTTGGCACAACCAGAAAGCTTTCTGGAGTCTATTTGCCGCATCTGTCATGATATCTGGAAACTGGTTTCTCTATATATGGGCAGTGAATAATAACCAATTAGTAGAAACAAGTCTGGGCTATTATATCAACCCCTTGGTTTCGGTGTTGCTCGGTATCATATTCTTGAAGGAAAAACTCACTCCAGCCCAAAAAGTGGCATTTTTGATGGCAACCGTCGGAGTCATTACGTTGACGATCTCCTATGGCCGTTTCCCGTGGCTTGCTTTCACGCTGGCGATCACTTTTGCGATATATGGATTAATGAAGAAAACGATTCCTTTGGACGCACTAAGAGGGTTGACGATCGAAACGCTTTTCATTATGCCATTTGCGTTAATCTATTATGTCTATTTATTTTTAAATGACCGTGCGGAATTGTTTCATCATTCATTGGAAACAGATGCCCTGCTCATTTTGACTGGAGCTGCTACGGCAGTTCCATTGCTGCTTTTTGCAAAAGGTGCACAGAAACTCCCTTTATATTTGATCGGTTTTTTACAGTATATTGCCCCGACATGTATGCTGTTTTTAGGGGTCATCATATATAATGAAACATTTAAACCAATCGATTTTTTATCATTTTCATTCATATGGCTGGCTCTAATATTATTTACAGTTTCAAAGCTGATGGATTCACGGGCGAAAAAACTGAAATTGGTGAAACATTAAAAAGCAGACGAGGATAAGTCCCCGTCTGCTTTTGTTCTACAAATATGTTCGTTTTACTTTTTCCCAGAAGGAATTATTTTTCAATTTTACCGTTTTCACAATTCGGTCACTTAATTCAATATGCACGGAGTCGACATGCTGAATGCTCAGTGATTCATTGTCCATACCCATTGTTGGAAAGTCATTGCCATCCTGTTGCAAGCGTAATGTCAAATGTCGCTGGTTACTTAAGATGAAGGAAGATCCAAGTGTACGGTATTTGTTGCTATTGACCGATGCAAGTTCTGAAACCTGGAAACACGGCAGCAAGGGATCGACCACTGCACCATTTACTGATTTATTGTAGGCAGTACTCCCCGTCGGAGTAGATATGATCATTCCGTCGCCTCGAAAGGTCTCGAAATGAAAACCGTCAATCAATACATCGAGAACAAACGTTTTAATAATATTTGAGCGAATGCTGAACTCATTCAGGCAATAAAAAGGTGGATTGTCATCAACAATAACTTGTAAAATAGGATAACGACGTACTTCTAATTCGGCTTGTTGAACAGCCTTGATCATCGTTTCAGTGTCATGGAAATGAAAGTCACAATACATACTTAGAGAGCCACTAGTGGAAATGCCGGCGTATAGGCAATCTTGACGGAACCCTGTTTTCCGGACTGCTTGGAGAAAAGTGCCATCTCCACCCAGACTGATAATGATATTCGCATCCTTGGGTTCCTCTACAGTTGTAAAGCCATAGTGTGTGACCAATTCAGACAGAAACGATTTTTTTTTCAATGTATCTTCATCATGTTTGGAATAGAAAAATATATGGGTGCGTTCGGACAAAGAAGACACGTCCTTTCGGTAAAAGAATAATTGCCGTTAGTTTAACATGTTCTGAAACATTTCGGAATGTTAACCGTATTAGGTAAAGAGATAAAAAGGAGGAACAAACAAAATGAATGTAAAACGCTGGATTGCACTAGGTGCTGCTGTGGTATTATTTGGCTTGACAATTGTGATAAACATGGCATCATTTGCTTTTAGCAATGACTGGTCCTCGAATTTTGAGAACATGTTAGAAATTCCGGAGAGTGACTACATGGAGAATGTCCTGGAGTCAGGTGATATGTCCGAGAGAATTGCTGTATTGACAGTAGATGGTGTCATCCAGGATACAGGCAGTGCTAGTTCATTTTTTGGGGCGTCAGGTTATGACCACCAATTTTTCATGGACCAGCTTGAAATGATCAAAGAAGATGATTCAATTAAAGCGGTAGTTCTGCAAGTGAACTCACCAGGCGGCGGTGTTGTGGAGTCCGCACAAATTTACGACAAGATTAAAGAAGTGCAGGATGAAGCAGATGTACCGTTCTACGTATCGATGGGTAGCATGGCCGCTTCTGGTGGCTATTATATCTCGGCACCGGCAGACAAAATTTTTGTCAATAAAGAAACCCTTACAGGATCAATCGGCGTTATTATGGAAAGTGTAAATTATGGCAAGCTTGCTGAAGAATATGGAGTTGAGTTCGTTACAATCAAAACTGGCCCGTATAAAGACATCATGAGTCCAACAAGGGAAATAACCAAAGATGAACGTGCTATGTTGCAAGAAATGATCAATGAATCGTATGAGTCGTTTGTGGACATTATCGAAGTAGGCCGTGGAATGACGGAAGCTGAAGTCAAAGCAGTTGCGGATGGTCGCATCATGAATGGGCGTCAAGCAATTGAAGCAGGTCTTGCAGACGATACCGGCTATTTGGAGGATGTAATTGAAGCAGTTCGTAAAGATTTCGACTTGGCTGATGCAGAAGTCATCGAATATGGATACTCTCAGAACTTTGCCAGCTTGTTCTCGATGAAAACTCAATCGTTATTCGGTGGAGATGTTGAAACCCAATTAATCGGCCGTTTACTTTCAGATTATAATGCACCTCGTATGATGTACTTATACGGTGAGAAGTGAGGAGGGGAAGTAGATGACTGATCAACATGACAGAAATGAAACAGTCGAAACCGAAGTCCGAACTGTTCCTCATATACCCAAATATACTGTACAAAAAGCAGAACAATTTGACCCTAAACCGGCTGGATTTTGGGTTCGTTTATGGGCGTATTTGATTGATTTGCTTGTTATTTCTTCTATCACGTCGATACTGATATATCCGGTATTCCGCATCTTTGGTTGGGATTTGCAAGGTACCACTTGGTATGCACCGATCGGTTTTCTGACCGGATTCATTTTTTATGCATACTTCGTACTAATGACCAAATTCTTTAATCAAACTGTGGGCAAAATGATTCTTGGTTTGCGTGTCATTTCATTGAAAGAAGAAAACATATCGTTCCCAACGATATTATTCCGCGAATGGATTGGACGGTTTTTCTCTGCAAGCATCTGGCCGTTATACTGGATTATCGGATTCACACCGAAAAAACAGGGTATCCATGATTTCATTGCGGATACAATGGTGATTCATGAACATTCCTACGAGAAAAAGATATCGACGACATATCATCCTGTAACAGAATCAAGTGAGTTGCAACAGCAGTAAGCGTTTTAGTAAGATAAAAGAGAAAAAATCCTTTAAAACACTTAAGATAAATTAAAGAGTCAGATATGCTAAGATATACTTTGTATTTGTTATACTTAATTATATAAAGAAATGGGAGGCGTTATTATGGTACAAATCACATTTAAGAAAAACCCAGTTACATTATTGGGAAAAGAAGTAAAAGTCGGGGACACAGCGCCGGATTTCACAGTATTGGCAAACGATCTTAGCCCGGTTACATTGGAAAATTCAAAAGGGAAAACAAGATTGATCAGCGTCGTCCCTTCATTGGATACAGGTGTATGTGATGCGCAAACTCGCAAATTCAACGAAAGTGCTGCTGAGCTAGGTGATGATGTCGTAATTCTGACGATTTCGAACGACCTGCCATTTGCGCAAAAGCGTTGGTGTGCAGCCGCTGGAATTGATTCAGTACAAACACTATCCGATCACCGCGATTTATCTTTCGGTGAAGCATTCGGTGTGGCAATCCAGGAATTACGTTTGCTTGCACGTGCCATTTTTGTTGTTGACAGCAATGACAAAGTGACCTACGTTGAATACGTTGCAGAAGCAACTGATCACCCGGATTATGAAAAAGCAATCGAAGCGGTAAAAGAAGCGAATTCTGTAAAAAAATAAGACACACAAACCCACTCACAACTTGAGTGGGTTTCCCATTTAAAATGAGAGATTTCAAATCGTTAGTAAGGAGCAGTTTGATGAACAGTTCAATGGAACAAGTATTTATATTTATTGATGAAAATGCTAAGAATTTGCAAACGACGGAAGATCTGACCTATATTGAAGGTGTCCTGGAGACAACGGAAATGTGGCTGGACGGCGATATTACACCTTCCGTTAAAGACGTTCAAAAAGAAGATATCCGCAAAGCAATCCAACTTGCCATATTAAAAGGCATGAAAGAACACGTACAAGCCCATCATCAAATGACACCGGACTCACTTGGATTGCTTGTCGGCTACTTTGTAGAACAATTGACAAAGGACAAAGAGCGTGTGAAGATTCTTGATCCTGCTGCGGGTACAGGAAACCTGTTGTTTACTGTATTGAACTTTTTACAGGATAAAGCAACTTCTTCAGCGGTTGAAATTGATGATATGTTAATCCGCCTGGCCGCATCGACAGGTGATTTATTGCAGCAACCAGTGACTCTTTATCGACAGGATGCACTGCAACCATTGATGATTGATCCAGTGGACATTGTTATCAGCGACTTACCTGTTGGTTATTATCCGGATGATAAAACGGCTGCAGGTTTCGAGTTGAAAGCGAAGGAAGGCATGTCATTTGCACATCATCTATTGATCGAGCAATCATTGCGCCACACGGTTGAAGGTGGATTCTTAGTATTCCTGGTACCACAGGGAATTTTCGAGTCACCTCAAGCGAAGGATTTACATGCCTACTTTGCCAATCATGCGTGGATTCATGCCGTGGTCCAATTGCCTGTTAACTTGTTTAAAAATGAGGCACATGCGAAAAGCATTTTGGTTCTTCAAAAGAAATCGAGCGAGTTGAAACAGCCGAAAGAAGTATTGCTTGCTAAAGTGCCGAATATGTCAAATAAAGAAGCCATGTCGTTGTTCTTTGAGAAAGTGAACATCTGGCGCCAAGAAAATACACGTTAAGAGTTGTTTGCCCCTTTTTCCCCTTGTACAATGACTGTATAAGTGGACTGAAAGGGGCGTTTTTTTATGGTCAATATTTTGGCAATCAATGCTGGGAGTTCATCATTGAAATTCCAGTTACTGCAAATGCCCGAGGAGCATATCATTGCAAAAGGAATAATTGAACGTATTGGCCTGAAGGAACCTGTTTTTTCAATGAAGACTAATGGCAAAAAGGTCGAATCCATTGAAAACATCACGAATCATGAAGAGGCAGTGCAACTGCTTCTTCATCATTTAATGGAACAAAAAGCAGTGTCATCCCTGCATGATATTGATGGCATCGGACACCGTATCGTTCACGGAGGAGAGCAATTCAGCGACTCCGTTTTAATTGATGACGGAGCGGTACATGAATTTGAACGGCTTTCCGACCTGGCTCCTCTTCACAATCCAGCGAATATTACTGGAATCAAGGCATTTAAAAAGGCTTTGCCGGAAATTCCGGCCGTGGCTGTCTTCGATACAGCCTTCCACCAAACAATGCCTGAAAGTTCATATTTATATTCCATTCCATACGATTATTATAAGAAATATGGCATTCGAAAATATGGGTTTCATGGGACATCACACAAATATGTTTCGGGAAGGGCAGCAAAGTTATTGAACCGGCCGTTGGAATCAATTCGTCTGATTTCATGCCATCTCGGTAACGGGGCAAGCATTGCCGCAATTGACAGGGGACGTTCGATTGATACATCCATGGGCTTTACTCCCTTGGCAGGCGTCACAATGGGAACTCGGTCGGGTAACTTGGATCCCGCACTCATTCCTTTTATCATGGAGAAAACTGATAAAAGTGCAGAGGAAGTACTGGATGTTCTTAATATGAAATCGGGAATGTTAGGTGTTTCCGGTTTTTCAAGTGACCTGAGGGACATCGAAAAAGAGGCATTGAAAGGCAATTCACGTGCTCAACTTGCACTGGATGTATTTGCGAGTCGCATCCATAAATATATTGGTTCTTATGCAGCACGCATGAACGGGGTCGATGCGATCATCTTTACTGCCGGAATTGGTGAAAATAGTGATTTAATCAGATCGAAGGTACTTGGTGGGCTACAGTTCATGGGAGTCTATATGGATCCGGGTCTGAACAAGATTCGGGGGAAAGAAACCTTTATCAGCTATCCCCATTCACCAGTGAAAATACTGGTCATCCCGACGAACGAAGAAGTCATGATTGCAAGAGACACAGTGAGGCTGGCAAATATTGAAGTATAAAAAATCCCAAAGGCAGGAATTCATGCCTTTGGGATTTTTTTGTGTATTTGTATTACACATGTTCCTCTGTTCGAACAACCAGCACGTCACATTTCGCTGAACGTACGATGTGTCCTGAAACACTTCCAATCAGAAAACGTTCAACAGTACTCAAACCTGTAGCACCGCAAATAATCAAGTCAGCTTCAACTTTGTTGGCCAAATCTTTCGGAATGATGGTTTTAGGGGAACCGTATTCAACAATAACATTCACTTTTGTTACACCGGCTGCTTCAGCTTCTTTTTTATAGTTCCCCAGTAAATCTTCCGCAAAGGCTTGCGCGCGGTCGGCAATGGAACGATCATAAGCTTCAATGGCTGCAAATGAACGGGTATCAATTATGTTGACGAGATTCAGTGTTGCGTTATTTCTTTGAGCCACACCGATGGATTTCTTGAATGCCCATTCAGCTTCCTTGGAACCGTCAACTGCAACTAAAATGTGATTGTAGGAAAGTGTCATGTGAATTCCTCCTAAAGTTATTTTCATATTACGTACTATTCGGTCCAAGTGCTCTGAATTCCTGCCAATTCCTGAAAAAATACGACAATATTCGTCTAATTGGTCACTGAAACCTTTATTAGAAAGAAATAAATAAGGGAACTAGAAATGAAAATCAACATGCCGGGTGAGAATTCTTTCGGGATAATCAGGTACGCAATACTCATCAATCCAAAAGTCAAAAGTGCTGCAAGGTTAAGTTTATAAGTTCCAGTTACGACAGTTTCCAGCTGATGTACAGATATCATTCCTCGTTTGATCAGCAAGTAATCGACGACAATTATTGCTGATAATGGGACGATGCCTGCACCCAGTATGGAAATGATGGAAGCTGCTTCTGTCGATAAACTAGGAAAGCAACTAAGCACGACACCAGCCAGTCCGAATGAAATTGCGCTTTTTATTCTACCAAGTGTTGGCCATGTATTGAGCAGACTGAATCCGCCTGTATAAGCATTGCCAATATTGATCGAAACCATGGCAAGTAATCCGCTGAACGTGATGAAGAGCCCAATAAATACATTAGATGCTTTTTCACTGAGGACCACAAATGGATTGGTTGATTGAAAATAAGTGGCGACTAAAGTAGCAATAAGTGCTGTCATGAAATAGCCGGCAGTATTACCTATGAACATTCCAAAAAATCCATGCCGTGCCGTTTTGGCATAACGAGTCATATCACTGGAAGCACTTACTCCAGATACGAACTGGACAAAGGCAAGACTCATGTAAAAGAAAAACACGCCCCAATTCATAGATGGTTCAAGGACTCCACCTCCAGTCGTTGCTGGAACTTCTGTGAAGATAACATAGAGCATCAGCCCCTGGCCAATGATTAATATAGGCAAAAACATTCGAGTCACTTTTTTAACTGCATCATATCCGACTAAAGCTAAATAGGCCATCAAGCTTGCAGTTAAAATGGCTAACAACGCTAATGGGACATTGATGTCAAAAATGTTGACGACGATAGCGTGAAGAATATATGTTCCACCGATTGTTTGCACACTGAACCAATACAATGAGGTCATTACACGTATGGGTGACGCGATTTTTGTGGCAAGCCATGAACCAACAAATGTACGCAGGATATATTGTCCGGGGAGCCCGTATAAGGCACCTGGGATCGATAATGCGGATACGCATAGAAATGCCAGCAGTGCGCCGAACCACACTGCCGATAAAGCGGCAAGCCAAGGAAGATTTCCTTGTGTGACCGCCAACGCTGGAACCAGGAAGTTCCCAGCGTTTACTGAAAAGGCAAAGGTGATAATCGCATACTCTTTCCAAGTTGATAGTTTGAGAGAAGCAGGTACCGCCTCAAGTCCATATTGTTCGAAGTTTCTTTGATTCATTTGTGCCATTTTTCACATACACCAGCTTCCAATATTCTGAGTTGTCTAATTTTTAATTCGCTAAATATTTTTCGAGCCATTTTCAATTATATCTGATAGAATGGATTTGCTTTGAACAATTCTACATATGTCAGTACATCTGACTATTTGACATTTATTCATTTAATACACACAGGAGGGTTTTTCAATGAAAATTGGAGTACCAAAAGAAATAAAAAACAATGAAAATCGAGTAGCGATGACACCAGCTGGCGTAGTGAATCTTTCGCTTTTTGGCCATGAAGTGTTTATTGAAAGTGGAGCAGGTCTTGGATCTGGTTTCACGGATGAAGATTACTCGGGTGCCGGTGCAGTAATTGTAGCTTCAGCTACAGAAGCTTGGGCACAGGATATGGTCATGAAAGTAAAAGAACCAGTTGCTTCTGAATATGGTTATTTCCGTGAAGGGTTAATCTTGTTCACGTACCTACATCTTGCTCCGGAACCTGAATTAACAAAAGCTTTAATGGATTCAAAAGTAGTCGGCATTGCATATGAAACCGTACAACTTCCTAATAACTCATTACCATTGTTGACGCCTATGAGTGAAGTAGCAGGTCGTATGTCGACTCAAATCGGAGCGCAATTCCTTGAAAAAATTCATGGCGGCATGGGAATTCTTCTTGGAGGAGTACCTGGAGTATCCCGTGGCAAGGTAACAATCGTCGGCGGTGGTATCGCTGGAACGAACGCAGCACGTGTTGCAGTTGGTATGGGAGCGGATGTGACAATCATCGATTTGAGTGCAGATCGCCTTCGTCAATTGGAAGATTTATTCGGTCGCGATGTTCAAACATTAATCTCAAATCCTTTCAACATTGCTGAATCTGTCAAGGACTCAGATCTAGTAATTGGAGCAGTTCTTATTCCTGGAGCGAAAGCACCAAAACTGATCACTGAAGAAATGATCAAATCGATGAAGCCAGGTTCTGTCGTTGTGGATATCGCAATCGATCAGGGTGGTATTTTCGAAAGTTCGGATACGATCACGACTCATGATAATCCAACTTATGTTAAACATGG